>Ga0137383_10000065_pt1 | contig 37576 bp, 74 predicted proteins | sample SagtaG_19_FD_104817 | JGI IMG/M metagenome (GOLD analysis project Ga0137383, IMG submission 104817) | Vadose zone soil microbial communities from Sagehorn Ranch, Mendocino, California, USA - Sage2_R_40_16 metaG | ecosystem: Environmental > Terrestrial > Soil > Vadose zone | place: USA... | reverse complement strand
TGGCCGGCCAGTCCCCTGGACAAAACGGCGGTGGGCAATGTCGCCTCACCTAGCGTGGGCGCCACGACGATTGATTCGGGCACCACCGCCACCACGACGCAGGGCGAGGAATTGTGGATAGCGGCGCTTGGCTACGTCTCAGGCGCGCAGACCGAAAGCAGCATCACGGCGGGCTGGACCAAAGATCAGGAAGTCGTGAAAACCAGCGGTACCGCCTACACGCTGACGATGCTGCACGAGGCCGCAAGCAGTACGGGCGCCGCGCACTGCTCGTATGCCATTGCGGTGTCGGAACAGTGGGCGGGCGCCGTGGCAACCTTCAAGGACACCGTCGCGCTCGCGCTTGCCGTCACCATGGCCGGAGTTGGTAGGCTCTCCGGCGCGATCTCTGTTCCCCTGGCGCGGCAGCTGTCGGGGAGCATGGCAGGTGCAGGCGCGCTGTCAGGCGTCATCTCGGTGCCGGTGCCTGGCAGCACGTACAGCATGTCCATCGGCGGCTTCCTGGCAAATGTGCTCAAAACGTCGCTGCTTGCCAAATCGACGGTCGGGAGGCGCGGCGAACTCAGTTGCACGGTGTACGACGTGGCGGGCGCCGCCCACTACCAGCAGTACCAGCAGTGCGCGATCTACGACGCGACGGGCAATCCCGCCTGGACGGGCTATCTCACCAGTCCCGCCCAAAGCCAGCCAGGCTTCCAACCCATGCTGCTCACCACACTCACGGCCACCGACCAGCATTACCTGGCGGATAAGCGCGTGGTGTCGGCGCTGTACCGCAATCAGACCTGTGGCTACATCGTGGCTGATCTATGGACGAACATTTTGTCCTACGAGGGCGTCACCCTTGGCAGCGTGGCGACGGGGCCGATTGTGCCGGTTGCTAACTTTGGCTACTGCACGGTGGCGGCGGCCCTCGATGCCCTGGTCGCGGCGGCGTCCTCAAGCGGCGTGCCCTGGTACTGGATGATCGATCAGAACAAAAAGCTCTGGTTCGTGCCCTATACATCCGTCGTGGGGCCTGCCGTGGATGGCGCGCTGATTGACGATGGGCGGCTTTCGGGCGTGGTGCCAACCGTGACGCGCGCCAATCCGAAGTACCGCAACACGCAGGGCGCGGTAGGGGGCGTGCAGCAGACGGGCACCAACGACGAGACGCGACCCGGCGATGGCGTGAGTCGCGCCTTCACCTTCTCCTACGCGCTTTCGGGCGTGCCCTCGGTCTTCACCTTGAACGGGGCGGCGGTGACCCTGGGTATCAAAGGCCAGACGGGCTACCAGTATTATTGGGCGGCGGGCGATCCGGTGATTGCCCAGGACAGTAGCCAGGCGCTCTTAGTGAGTACCGACCGGCTGCGCATGGTCTACATCGGGCAGGTGCCGGCGGTCTTCACGGACAGGAATGCGGCGGCCATTGCAGCACAGGCGGCGCTTGATGGCACCAGCGGGATTGTGGAGGCGGTGCTGGTGGATAACACGCTGGCGACGGCCTCCGATGGGCTAGCGAAAGTCAACCAACAGTTGACGCAGTACTGCGCGCAGGGCGCGCTCTTGACCTTCGCCACGCGCGACACTTCTCTTGCGCTAGGGCAGCTAATCACCGTCACCTACGCGCCGCTTGGCTTGTCCGGCGCGCAAATGCTCATCAGTGAAGTCGATGCCAGCGACCAACAAGACGGGGTGAACCTGTGGTTTACCGTGAATGCCGTGCAGGGACCTTACGATACCAGCTGGACGGACTTCTTCGGTAACCTGTTCCGACCGAACACGATTGCCAATAGTATCAACCTGGGAGTGTCGCTCAACGTGCCGCTGGCGCCGTCAACCACACTGGCGCCGTCGGACACGCTCGCGCCAGGCTAGAAGGAGGAACATATGGTCTGGGTCAACTATGCCAATACCGGGCCGTTTACCAACAATGTGACGCCGCCCGGCATCAACGCCACGTTTCTGGGCAATATCGAGAGTTTCCTCGACCAATTCAGCACGTCGGTCGTGGCCGATAACAACATCACGACCGACCTGTCCGGCAATATGGTGGTGACCTCGGTCAAGGCGCGGCTGTGGAGCAAGTCCGGCCATTCGCTGGTCGACTTTAACTTCGGCAGCGTGAACGCCACCGCGGCTGGGGTCGCCGTCACGCATGGCCTGAAAAATGTCGCCGGGGTCGCAACGGCGCCAGGCACGATCCTGGTGACGGCCAATTCCGGTACAGCGAACGTGACGGTGGTCGCCGGAGGGGTCACCACCACGACGTTCACCGTCTTCAGTTCGGTCAACATCAATGTGTGGTGGCTGGCGCTCGCGGCGAGCTAGCGGGAGAGGAGAGACGCATGGCACAACTCATTTTAACGCTCGTGTTTTACGCCTTCCTGGCGGGCATCTTCGCGCTCGTGTTTCTCATCTGGCTGAGTTCCGCCCGCGAGCGGCAAAAGCTCTCACAGGCGCTGGTGGACGCCACGCGCGCGTCTACCGAGGCGGCCAAGGACGCGGCGGAAGCGGCGCGGCTTCTGGCGGAGAGGATGCACCCGTCGTGAACATCGTTGATGCAGCGCCGCTCTTGCTGGCCTTTCTCGCGTTGTGCGGGGTGATTGGCGGTTTCTTTGCCCTGAAAGCGGGCTACTTCCAGCAATCGGGCACGGCCCAGTCGCAGGCCATTGCCGCGCTACAGGCGCAGGGCGAGGCGCAAGCGGCGCAGATTGTCGCCTTGAAAGAGGCGGCCAGACAATTGAAGCAAGTTGTGAGTGCCATTCAGCGCCTGGAAGAGAAGCGCGGCGTCACGATTGAGATCAACGGGGAGTTCGTAACGCTGATCGACAACGGGGACAGACGCGAACGCACGCTGCGTATCCGCATCGAACCGGAACCCAGCAGAGAGACGGATACACCAGCCTAACATGTTACGTCACCTGTTCTCTCATTGTTAGTACATATAAAGGAGGAAGTTATGCACACGTTACTTAATCTCGTCCAGCCCCATGCCGTGACCATGTTCGTCCTGGCACTCATTTGTCTCGTAGGCTACGGCTATCCAGGCTACAGGGGACGCGCTACAGGCGGCTTTGTCTGGCTGCTCTGGCTTATCGGCGGGATCATGGCGATTGTCGCATGGGTGATACTCATTTTCACGTAAAGGGAGGTGGCGATGTTACAGCAACCGACCGCCGTCAGGCCATTCGTGAGGAAATTTGTCATTTTTCTTGCGGTTGCAAGAACGGCAGGCTATGACAATATTAGAGGGATAGTTTGTGCCGCCACGAGACAGGGGAATGACGTGATCTATCTCATAGTCTTTTCCTGCTTTTTGCTGGCAGTAGTAGCACCGTCCCTTCTGATTAGTATATTGCCGCCTTATATCAGCAGCAATAAAATGTCCCTCTGCCTCACGCTGAATAGCGCGTCGCTTAATGACATAGGCACGTCTGTATGCTTTACCCGCCTCAGTTTGCCGCCATTTCTTGTCGCGCTTTTGTATAGCCTGCTTATGTCGCTCATACTTAGTTTTCCCATACTGTTTCTGCTTTTCAGGGGTAGCTTTGCGGTATTGTTTTCGCAATTCTCGGTAGGGAATACCTCCATCCCGATCACGGTACCGCTTGCTCATAGCATGCAAACGAGCAGCATTCTCTTCCTGGTATCGTTTCTGTCTTTCCCTGATTTTTGCTCGCTCTTCAGGTTGACGATATTCTGCTTTTCTTTGTTCGCTTTTGCACTGCTTACACTGATCGCAGAGTCCATCGAGCCGTCCTTTATGAGAGTGGAAGTAATCCAAAGTAGCGGGGAGCAATTGCCTACATGGGCCTTTACATTGCTTCGAGGGGGCATCATGAGGTATAGTATCGTTCATGGTAAGGGTCACTCCTTATCGTCACGCACTGGGATGTTAGCGCATCGCCAGTGCAAGCCATTTTTGGTAACTCCATTATACCACAAAATGGCTTGGGAGGCTAGCTTATGACCGTTTTGCCTAACTTCCCTCTGGTATCACAGAGAACAACTATCACAAGTGACGGGAGAGTATCAGAAGACGCTCTGTATTTGTGTGTACCCGCCTCCATCGGCGCGGTCATGCTGTGGTTGGAGGGCAAATCCCAGTGGGATAGCACCATCAATCCTGACCTGCTGAAAGATAAGGCGTACGGTGAGAGTTACACCGGCGGCACGTCAGCATCGGCCTATGTCCAAGTCGTCAAAAGCATGGGCTTCGCGCTATCCAGTATCGACATGCCCGATAGCGCGTCAACCGTAGCGACGGCGCATATGTTGCTCAAGCAGAACGAACCGGCCATCTTTACCGAACTTGACCCATACGTTGATACCAGCCTGGACGCCTATAAGGATTGGACGCATGTGTGTGTATTTGTGGGAGCCGATGCGGGCGGACTCGTGGCGATGGATCCGTTTATCGCGCAGTTGGTCTACAAATCCGATGCGACCTGGGCGAACCTGCTCAGGGCGAATCAACTCTGGACAGTGGAGAAAATTATGAGTTTACCGCAAGGCTGGGTATACGAGGGAACGACGCTGCATAGCCCCGGCGCAGATCTTGTGCTGGGCTTTGCTACCTATGTCTATCAGAGGTTGCTCAAAGGCGCATGGGAAGCAGACGACTACCCGGACAAGCCGCAATTCTATGCGCCGCGGTTGGAGGCTTCCAATCCTGATCTTGGCGACGGCGATCAAGTAATCACGAAAAAGCACGTGTTGGGCTATCCGCACAATCCGGTGGGCGCCGTGGCACACCTGAAGAATACCGTCATTGAGGAGTATGTCGGGACAGAGCTAGCGTATACGCGCAATCAGTATGCCTCGCTCTATGCCGCCTATCAGAAGTTGCAAGCTGCACCCGCGCCAACGCAAGTAGCACCGCCAGTAGACCCTAGAGTCGCGCAGTACGCGGCAAAGCTGGCGGCGGTCAATTTGTTGTTGACCCAGGCGCTGGCGCAGGCCACGACGTGAGGTCGGGGATGTCACTCATGCGCCATTCGTACTCACTGACGGGGGCGATGTTGTAAATATGGTAAGCCAAATCATAGGCGTGTTGGGCGATGAGGGTTTCCAAGCGCTTGAGCGCTTCGGTACTGTCATAGGAGACACCACTTTGAATGGCATGGAGCTGATCTTCATATGTAGGAAAGAAGTCGACCACTTTGGTAATGTCTTGTATGAGCAATTTGGCAAAGCCTTGAAAATGCGTATCGCGTTCATTTGACATGATCGTTTGTCCTTTCGCTGCTGATTTTATAAGGAGAATTGTACCATGCAAAGCAATAATCCGTTTACCGAGGTCGGCGTCATCCTGATCTCGGTGTGCCTTATCGCGGGCGGCGTGCTGCTGCTCGTGCTTGGGAAGGTATCCTTCGCGGAGGCCATGCTGATGTTTGGGCTGGCAGCTACTATCTACGGCGGCAACGCTGCCCTCAAGGCCCCATCTCAGGCACAACAGGCGCAGATCGGCGCGATCACACAGCAAGCCCTGAATGTGTTGCCCCAGGTTGTGCAGGCCGCCGCAAGTCCGCCCGTGCCGGTACAAGCGCAGCCCATGCCAGTACAACCACAAGCACCGCCGGTGTACCAGGGAGCGCCGTCCGTGTCATCGCTTGAGACCGCGCCCGTACCGGTGCCACCACCACAATTACAGGGGCAGTTCAGCGCGCCATTACAGGCAGTTCAGCGCTAATCTTTTGAGAGTGAAACTACTGTCGGGAGACAGAAGGGAGCAAACCAATGGCAGGCAAGAGTGTGTATCTTGAAGATAAATGGCTCAATATGTGGAAGGGCACGGCGTTCACCTTCCCTGCGACCACCTACGTCGCGTTACTCACCACCAACCCGACCGACGATACGGGTACGGCGTTGGTGGAGGTGTCAGGCGGCGCGTACGCGCGCCAGGCGATTACTGGCAGTACCGGCTGGTCAAGCATTGCTCCGGTGAGCGGCGGAAGTGGGACCACACCGGAGCAAATGAGCAATGCGGCGGTGATCACGTTCCCCACGCCCACCGCTTCATGGGGCACGATTGTGGGCATCGCCTTGTATGACGCGGTGACCGCTGGCAACCTGCTGTACTGGGCCTCAATTTCCAGCCAGGCGATCGGCGTGGGAGTTGTGGCGTCCTTTGCCGCGAACACGCTTAAGGTTACTGATGACTAGTTGACTAATCTGACACAAAGCGTGATACGACGCGCGTGAGGATAGCAAGCGATGGTAACGGCGCTGACGATCTTTGGCTCGGCTAAACCTGCCACGACGCTCACAGGCGCGGGGCAACTCTTCACGGCATCCGGCGGGACGGTTGGCAGCACTTCCACCAAAGTCGGCACCACGGCGCAATTTGTGCAAATATTTGCGCTGGGATCGACGGCTGGCGCGGCGGGTGTCGCCAGCATCCCCGCGCCGACAGATGCGAATTTTGCGGGCTGGATGCTTGATGCCACCACGCTCGAAGCGCAGCGTCTCGCATCGGGCACCTGGACGATGACATTCAATGCGCTGGCGTCCAATGGCGGCACAATCACGGCAACGATGCAATTCTTCAAGCGCTCGTCAGCCGGGGTCTATACGTCCATCGGCGCGACCACTGGTTCGTCGGTAACGCTGACGACGACCTCAGCCAATATCCTGATCACCACGCCCTCCTTCTCCCTGATGGACTTTGCGGTGGGAGACAAGCTGGTCATGTGGCTGTGGTTCAATATCACCGTCGCCGGCACCAGTGCTACAGGCACCATGTCGATTAGAGAGGTGGGCAGCGCGGCGACATTGGGCGTCGTGTCTTGCCAGGCGGTAACGCCTGGGTTTTCCCCGTCTCCGGTGGCGCTTGCCGGAACAATGGACGGCGTGGGCACGCTTGCGGGAACGCTTTCCGCCAATACGGCGCTTTCTGGTGAGTTCGACGGGGTAGGGACGTGTGCTGCCACACTTTCAGCTACGACCGCGCTTTCCAGCCAGCTTTCAGGGGTCGGCCAGCTTTCCGGCACGCTCTCGACGACTGGCGGCGCGGCGCTTGCGGTCACATTGGCAGAGGTGGGCACGCTTGCGGGAACTATCCAGCTTTCTACGGCGCTCGCCACGACGCTGGCAGGGGTCGGCCAGCTTTCCGGCACGCTTGCGCTCACAACTGCGCTCTCAACAACGTGTGCCGGCGCCGGCACACTCTCAGGGACGCTCTCTGCCAGGACCGCGCTTTCCAGCACGCTTGCAGGAGCTGGGACGCTTGTGGGCACGCTTACGCTTTCCACGGCGTTAGCCGCCACGTGTACGGGAGCAGGGACGCTTTCCGGCGTCTTCTCGCTACGAGTGGCGCTGTCGTGCGCGTTCATGGGTGTGGGCACGCTAGCGGGCACGCTGAGCATTCCAGGGGCAGCGCGCTACCTCACGGCGACGTGGGTGACACGCGATATGCAGGCAACCTGGGTGACGCGCGATGATCTGGGAGCATGGAAAGGGCGAGACGCGCAGGCAGCGTGGGCGAGCCGCGATGAGAAAGACACCTGGAACACACGCGATGAACAAGAGAGTTGGACGACAAGGGGGTAGCATATGAGTTGGTCACCTATCAGCGTTGGCGACGGACGCGCCTCACATCACACCTTCACCACCGATAGCGGCGTTTTTGTCCTTACCGGACTACAAAACAGCAACATTGCGATGCATTTGGAGGACATTAACAATAACAATGCGCTGTACATTTGTACCGGCGCGTGGACCATCACCGACGCGGCGAATGGCAAGGCCGATTTCACCCCGTCTGCTGCTGATCTGCTCTCTACCAACCCGCTCGGTAAGCCTGGGTTGCACAAGGCGTACCCGGTGGTGATGCTCTCGTCGGGGCCGGTAGCGATGGATTCACAGCTATTAGCGGTGGTAGCCCTTCCTTAGTAGAGAGAAAAGAAAACAGGCCACTAGGTAGAATTGCTAGTGGTCTGTTTGTGTTGCCCAAACCCAAACGGGATGATAGGTGTCGCCCCCTGGGAGCTCGTCTAATCCTCGTTTCAATCGCAAACGCGATAACAGTCATTGATTGACTTCGTTTCGCTCGGCTCTTCCGTTCCACCTTATTTCAATCGCAGATGCGAGGGTTGAAGACTTGCAACCTCCATCTCATGCTGCCAATCCCACTGCTCTTGTGTGTTTCAATCTCAGATGAGAAGGATGAAGTGCTGCAACATTCGCGAGGCCCGCCTCAATGGGGGCCAGTGCATCAGTTTCAATCTCAGATGAGAAGGATGAAGTGCTGCAACTTCCCATTCACAATCGCAGGAAGTCACCGCATAGTAGTTTCAATCTCAGATGAGAAGGATGAAGTGCTGCAACTGGTGCAAGCCTGGGCCAGGAACAATATCGTTGGTGATGTTTCAATCTCACACGAGTGCTACAATACCAACTATACCCGAAACGACGCGCATGTACAAGGGCATTTTTGCGAGGCAGCGAGCTTGGAATTATCACCACTGCGAGCCTCGCAAAGCAGGGCTGGCGGGGGGAATGGTCAGCCCTGCCTGCGTTCTACTTGCTTGATGGCCGACAATCGCTGCACAATCGGCGTCTCATGACTCGTATCGAGTAGGGCGCCATACGCCTGATTGCGCTGCACCCAGGCATCGTTGCTCGCTTGCAGCGCGTCCAGTGTGGGCGGCTCCTCTTGCGGAAAGGGCGCCTGCCGCGTCAAGTCAATCCAGACGGAGGCGCGCGCTTCGCGGTCGGCCTGGTGATAGTGCCCCAGGCGGAACATGCTTTCAAGGCGATCCCGCGCTATATGGATATTGATGTCCGCCAACATGGCCTTGATGGGACGCGGCAGACGCAGCCCGCGTTCCCATTCCTCGGCGGTCACGCCGCCGAGAGCGTGGATGACCCAGGCCTTGAAGTCAATCATGGTTCTTTCACCTGTCCATGCGCGCTTAATTGCGCAAGCCCCTGCATACCCTCCTTTAGGACATCACCGAAACCATCCAGGAAGTCAGCAATCACCTTCAGCCGTTCCACGTAACCAGCATCGCCTGGCAAATCAATTTCCAGTGAATCCGCCATAGAACGGAGTTCTGCTATTGCCATTTCGAGCGTCATTTCTTCAGGTCGCATGAGTTTTCTCCTTCTGCCTCCACGCTTTCTCGAAGCAATCCTTTTGCAAGGCACGTGGCAATGAAGATACACATCAATTGGTGCCCCTCTTCGGCTGCCTTTCGGCTGCTATAGCGTTTCTGGATATCGATGCCACCAAAGAATTGAGCAAGGATACTCCGGTCATCCGTCTCTGAAAGTTCCATCAATCTTGTGAGTATCGCTTCATCGGCAAAGACCATCGTTTCCCACAGCACAGGCGACCCGCCTTCCACGGATGAGAAGCTATGGTCTATCCCCAAGAAAACGGTGGAAACCCGAATGTCCCCGAACCAGGTATTGCCGATATGCCGTTCTGCCGCCTCAAACCAACGCGCATACTTCATGAAGTCCGGCTCCAAGACCGGCTCGCCCTGTTCATTAAGGATATAGTGTCCGATCATGGCTCACCTTCCTTTTTGAGCATGTAGAGCGTTTGCTGGCTCTGTACGATCTTGAGGATATTTACCCGCGCTTCCGGTGTCCAGGGGTCGCCTGGTTCACTCAGCACATTGATACGAGTGGTAATCCAGGCTTCAAATTGTGCGTCGGTCGCCTCTTTCGCGTTCACACTTTTCCACCGTCCAGCGGTATCTTGCGCGCGAAAGTAGATGCGCTCTAAATCATCGAGCGTGATCGATTCTTGCTCACTCATCCCTCTTGCTCCTTTTGCGGACGTGTCGGCTTGGTCGTGTCTATGCGCCTGGTGGGCACGGTACGCGGTTTCGAGAGCGCTTCGGCCAGCTTGCCCCGTAGCATCTGCCGCTCTTCTCGGCACTTGCCCAACTCATCCTCACTCTCAGCAAGCGCGGCGGCCATCCTCTCCCTGAGCGGGTCAGTGGCCGCCGCTTGCAGTTTCCCTACTTCCTCAACAAGCTCAGCATTGCGCGTGTTGAGGCGATCACGCTGCTTGCGCGCATCATCGCGCTCTCGGATGTGCCGCTCGTCCTGGAAATGTATCATGATCGCGCAGAGCCAGCCAGCGACCGCTACCGCCAGCGATCCCAGGCCGAAGATAATCCACCACAACATGCTAGACTTATCCATGCTAGTCCTCCTTTCCGCCCTCGTGGGCATCGCCATCTAGCAACTCGCTTGCATGCTGCTGCAACATCCAGCGGTGCACAATCCACGCATCAATCCGCGCCTCATTGACCTGCGTGCTGACGGCGGTGTACAGCAGCCCCATCGCTTCCCTAAGCGCTAGCTTCAATTCCGCGATGAGGAGTGCATCCTTGTCCGGCTGGACGGCCTCTACCGCGTCTGTGGTTGGTTCCGTGTTGTCATCGCCTGCTCTGTTCATCTTGCGTCTTCTCCTGTGCTTTGTCTACTGCAGTGGCGCGCTCTCGCAACGCCACTTCGTTGTCGAATCCCCACCATACGAGATCTATCATTTCTTGTGCCGACAGCAGCAGCGCCGCGCCGGTCTCGCTTTGGACGTGGACGCGGCTCCCGATAAAGTGCGCTTTCATCTAGGTCTCCTGTTCTAGTGGCATCAAACGATGTTCCACTATTTGTAAAATGCCGTTATGTAAGCACCAGTTCAGAAAATCCCGCCTTTCCTCTACGGTCCAGTGCTGCAAGTCTGCCTCTTCCTCTGATTCGAGCGGGACCAGGCTTGCGGCAAACGCAAGAAACTGCGCATCGGTTGCATGACGGGCCGTGATCTCAGAGTCCCCCAAACTGAATGATTTTAGCTGAACCAGCGTCAGCCGAATTTTCGGTACTACCGAATTTTCCACCGAATTTTTCGCGCCTCTGCTTGCGCCACTGGACGTATTCGGCATGACTTCTCCCTTTCGTTGAAATGTAATGCTTTGGATAGTACCCCCACCCAGGCGCGCACATGTCATCTGACAAATCGTCCTTGAAGAAATCATAGAACGTTTGTCCCTTACCCTCATCCCACCAAAGCTCGAACAATTGCCGTACCCCATCGTCTGCTGAGTCTCTATCTTTCGCTCGTTTGCGCCCGCGCCTCTTCCCAGACTTGACGAATGGGTTATTCGGAAAATTCGGTAAAATTTTCGGCGTTTCCGAATTTCCTACCGAATTTTCAGGGCTGAGAGTAGGCTCCTCAGGCTCCGCTACTCCTTCGATTGCTCCGGCGTCACGTGACCATTCTGAGAGAGTGACGCCGGAGTCGCTAAAGGGCTTATTTGCTTATCCGGTTGCACAACCCTGAATTGTCCCGTTATCGCGTCTCGCAACGGTTGCGCTTTTTCCGGTGTGATTTGCCCGTACTTCACCGCTTTATCGAGCAAATCCAGGTACTCTTGCGAATCAGGTAATTGCGGAACAGGCGTAGGAGTAGCGGGCTGCTTCCATACGTTATTCCAGTCGCCACCAGGAGGGGTATAGTCCAGGGTAGAGGGCGCGGTAAACGTCGGCAATGGCTCCTGCTTGCCTGTAATGGCGTCTCCTAATCGCCCCAGCAAGCCTTTTTGCTGTGCGGGCTGCTGGGTGGGGGATTGTGTTTGTTGCGTGGACGTTGAATCTACAATCTGACCTGCTGGAAGTTGAGGCATCTGTTGAGCAGATTGTACTCCAAGATGATTAGTCATCTCCATGATCGTTTGATTGGCCCAATCGGCAGCAATGGCGTTGGCGATCTTCGGCGCGATGGTATTTTTCTGTTCACGAATCTTTTTGAGCGTGAGGGCGTGTATCTCATCCTGGACATGCTGGATTTCCATACGTTTCTTTTGCTCAGGGTCGTTGAGATGCACGCAGATACCGGCAATAAAATTGGTGATAATCACCAGGATGACCGCCCACAGACCAACCGTAAACCACTGAGGGGGAACGGCATACAGACCATTGCGTGAAGCCCCCAGCGTCATATCCATGACCGTTGTAGTACAGACCCCAGTTGCACACACAAAGATCATGCCGTACGCGATAGCGCGCTGGGTTGCACCTTCGGCTGCGCTGATCGCATAGTAAAACCAGGCAAGCACACCCACATCAAAGGCAATCAGGCCAATATAGGCCACATATTGCTGATCAGCAGGGAGCGTCAACTGTAAAAAATGAATGGTACGAATGGCAGTGTAGGCCAGCATACCGATGATGATACCCCATAGGACAATTTTTCCGCCTTGCTTGTGCATAGAAGCCTTTTCCTTTCATCTCCCTGTCCGTTAGAATGAGCAGGGATGTTATGCTCGCGAGATCGACACGGAGCCGCGAGCAGGCTCCCTTGTGGCGCGCTACAAAACTACTTCGGCTGCTTCCCATAGCAAGGTGGACATGCGCTCAACTGCAACTGGCACCAATGCGGAAGCGCTTCCTGATGCCGCCCGCAGATAGGGCGCTCGCAGTAGTGGCAGGCATCCACCACGCGCCGACTCTGACAGAGATAGCAGGTTTCTTCGTCAGTGATACCCGACAAATCGATGGTTTCTTTTGTTGTTTCTACGGTTGTTGTTTTCATGGTCAATTCCCGCCTCGCATTTCGTAACTACAATAACACCGCGTCCGCACGCGCTACCACCGTATGCAGCTTCGCCAGCAGATGCACGTACTCCTGTTGGTAGCGCTCCGGTATCTCACCATCATTCACCTGGCTGAGCGCCATCTTTGCGAGGCAGATGCGCAGGCGATAGGCGGCTTGCTCCAAGTCCTCTTCGATGGCGGTCATGTCGGCTGATTTCATGCTTGCTCGCCTTTCTGCGATGGCACGGCTAGCGTTTTGCCACAGAACGCGCATACGTCGCCTGGCTCTGGATCGACTTCGAACAAGCTATCCTCAGTGGCCGCGTGTTGCTCAGCGCACCAGACATCGCACCAGACCTCCATTGTCGAGCCATCGACGACAGGGCCTTTCAAGGTCATGGTATCGTTGCTAAATGTTGGTTCTTTCACAACAATTGCTCCTTTCCGCGCTGCAATGCCACATCTGCATGCGTGCGCAAGCGTCCATAGAGGCGTTCGTACTCTTCTTGCTCTACGGCGTCTATGATCATATCCACTTGATCGTGCAAGCCAGGTTGCCAGGGTACCTCTGTCGCGGCCTCCGTCGCCACATCGGGCGTATACAGCGTCGGCCTGGGCAGCGTGCGCAGATACAGCCGCCATCCGATAGCGGGGATGAACACGATTGCCAGGGCAAGGACGAGGGTGGCCATCCATTGCCAATAGGAATCGATCATGCTAGACCTCCTACCTGCTTGATCTGCTCGTCAGTCGCGTCCTCAATGTGGGGGTGCTCTTCCGTCCCCGACACGACGAGATATTCTGTCGCCGGCCACCAATATTCGCCTCTATCCGTTTCGCTGCCATCTACCTGCACCACCCAGGTATCGACACCGGGGAGAGCACCTAAAATCGTGGTAGAGCTGACAGAGAGCGTTCGTCCTTTGTCCTCTGCCGCGAATTGCGCGGCAAGTCCGGCGATGCGATGAATCCAATTCGTATCAGCTTGCTTCTTGCTCATGACTTTTTCGCCTTCGCATACTGCTCGTGGCAGGTGCAATCGCATGGCTCGTGGTAGAGCATCGCTACATCGACATTCGGGCCGTAGCCCTGCCGCACCGATACACACTCCTCCGCGTCGTAGGCCATGCAATTGCAGTCGTTGTACCGTGCGTTGTAGCGCTCGATGGCCGCGTAGTCGTCATCGGCTGGCGCGACTTCCGTATCGAATGGCTCTTCGCTCATTGTGCCTCCTCCTGTATCGGCTCGAATCGCGCGCAGGCAGGCCATGATGCTTTCTGGTCGGTTTTCGCGCCATTGGTCACGTCGTTGCGCAAGTCGCATTTGGGGTAGTTCCTGGCGTGTCCACCAACCATAATGCGATGGATGCAACCTCCGCACGTCGTGCCGTCTGGCCCAGGCCCATGCTTGATTGCCATCGGATTACGGATCGTGCAATTCAGGCAGACCCAGCCGCTTCCAAACGGCATGTTGCTATCCCATTGCCACTGTGGTTGCTTGCAGGTCAGGCAGCGTTTCGGCAGTGGCGGCGTTGCGCCAAAGATGAGAGCGGTCATCTCGTTCCATCCTTTCTGCGTTGGTTGTCGCCACTAACGGGAACGGAGAGGCAGTATTCTCCGAGCCTATCCACGATCCGGCGCGCATCGTCAACGCTCTCATGCCAGTAGTGCAGCAGGTCAAGCCGGTCTTTGTTGCTCGTAAAGAGCGTGTAGAGGCCGCTCGATCGCCGTGCTTCCAGAATGCGGTACAACTCCCGTATCGCGTACTTGCTCCCAGCTTCCACGCCTAAATCATCCAACACGAGCCATTCCACGTCCTGAACCAACCGCATGAGTCGCGCGCCTTTCGATGCCTCGAAGCGTGTCACCGCGTCGGTATCGCCCCCGCTCAATCGCTGCGAGGCGCCTATCGACTCTCTGAGGATATCGAACAGTTCTACCAGCGTGATAAAACACCCAGCATGCCCCTTGCGGATGACGAACTGCAGCGCAGATATGGCTAAGCTCGTCTTGCCCTTGCCTACATCACCGGTGAGGTACAGCCCGCGCTTCGTGAGAGAGCCGCCGAGTGCATTGGTGAGGAAGCCTTTCACCTCTTGCTTCGCGTGTTTATCGCCAGGAAAGCTCGTAAACGTCCAGTCACGCGCGTAGAACGGGATATGCGCATCCCCAAACAGGTCGTTGATCAATTGCGCCTGCCGCTTTGCCGTGACCCCACCGGAGCACATCGGACAGGGCACGCAGCAGTAGCCGAATTTGCGGTCGCATCGCTCGTTATGCTCGTGATCCCGATATTCCTTGACCCAGCCATGCGCCGTGTCAGCGAGTGGAAATTTGCATGTTGGACAGGTGTCCCCCTGGACAATCACCGGCGACATTGCTGGCACATCCCGCTTGCGCCGTTCGTCGGATAAATGCGTAATCATAGTCACACCCCTTACTGATCGAAGTAGCTATCAGGCAGCGAGGCGCCGATAGCAGCATAGTACGCGCGTTCCTCCGGCCCATTGCCCTTGTACACATCGAAGCCGGTATAATCCTTTTCTTGCGCGGGCGGTGCGTGGCCGTTGAGATCCGCCAGTATCTTTGGCGTTTCCACGGCCAGCGTGTTGCCGGTGATCCTATAGCGGTTCTCTGGTTTTTTCCAGTACGGGTCATGACCCTGAAGTTGGGTCATGACCTGCTCAAACTCGACGAGTGTATGCAGCGCGCACCACGTCTTGATAGCGGTACGCTCCCGAATAATCGCCACGCGCTCTTCCAGGGCATACCCGCGCCGCTTGTTGAGGCGTTGCTGCACCTCGGACGGGTCGCACTTGAGCGGTGCATCCTCCTTTGACTTGCGCTTGCCCCTTTGCGGTTTGTCAACTTCCGACGCGCGCGGCCGACTGCTGGGGGGTGCAGTCGAAGCCGCGCCGTCTTGTGAAAGGGGAACGGTCGAGACTGTCTGCTGCATGGGGGTTAGCTGTCCATCAAATGCCCCCTGTTCAGTACCACCCATAGCACGCTCAGCAGCGTTACTACCCACATCAGCACAAGTAGGCTGAGAAAGGTGTCCATCGGTGTCCCCTTGCTTATAGGCAGGTTGGCTATATGTAACAGGTGTTACGTTTCCAGGTGGAACAACAGGAACTTTGTCGGTTGGGTTATCGTGCAAGCCTGCGTCGATGGCTGACACGTAGTCCTCACAGGTGCCGCGATTGACGGCGCACCAGGTGTGGCAATTCCAGACAAGGTGCTGTTGCTCCGTTCCAGCAAAATGATATTCAGGCTCAGGAAATGCGGGCGCGGTTGGAGCGTTAGCGACAACTCCCTCTCCCTCTCTATTACCATCTCTATTGGTAATATCATCTCTCTTATCTATATTATTGTCCGTACTTTCGGACCCTGCGTATGCATAGCCAGGCCGTGAATTCACGGATTTAGGGTCTGATATCACGCCGTCAGGGTATGAAATCGCACCCTCGTAACTTGGGGGTCTGAATTCGTACCCTGCTAAGATGACCTCTGCTTGTGCTTTCAGGAGGGCCTGGACGTACTCTCGTTCAAGCCAATAGATCGGAACGGCGTTCTTTTTCTCCTGCTTGCGCCCGATGTAGCCCATGTATTCCAGGTAGTTGAGGGAATTTCTCACGGTGCTTTCTCCAAATGTCTCATAGATGAGGCGGATAATCACGCCGTTGGACAGTTCAATCGGGTAGCGCTTCGGCTCTTTGGGTTTCGCCAGTCCTTTTTCCGCCGCTCTCAGGGCCTTGAGTTTCCATTCTGTTTTTGCATGATCGGTCAGCGTTTCAACGAGGCGCACTATCTTTGCCATGCATTCTTGATTTGGCTCCTGTTTGCGCCGTTCCGCGAATTCATCCCGATTGTACTTGCACAGTCCCATGAAATCGCGCCGTGTCTGGATATGGCTACTATCGTAGTGCGTTAAGCTTCCATTGGTGATCTCGCTCGTATCGCTCATGCCGACACCTCCCACAATTCACGCTCGATCATCCCAGGCCTAGGCGTGTCAATAGCGCGTACAATGCGCCCGAAACGGGAAAAGGCTGCAGTAAACGCTTCCGCATTATTTGAGCCAAGATAGACAAAAGCGAGCGGAAAGCCAAAAGTTCCCGTTGTGCCGTCTGGACGGTAAAAGTCAATGTGTCCTCGGTAAAAGCACAACGGGAACTCGAAAAAGGGTTGAAACCAGACAGAGTTAGGGTTGCCTAACGAAAGGAGTATTGCCTGCTCAACGGTGCCTTGATAATATTCGCGCAACAACTTCTCAGCAAATGCTCGTTGATGGCTCATAGAGAGACCGCCCTTTGTATGTCCATAAGGTGGATTGAGCCAGAGAGAGCGAGCATTCCAGGGCTGCATAAGTCCATTTTGCTGCTCAGTGTAAAACCGCGTGGCCTTCACTACCCTATTCGCCAGTTCACAACTCGCTGGGTCTAGATCAATGCTGCCCATAACGAGCCGTGCAGCATCTACATATTTTTGTGGCGTGTACCACTCATTCGATTTGGTAGCATTCATGAACTCCCCCTCCCTAGTTCAATGCCGTACAGAAAGAGCACCACAGCACAATCGCCCCGACTACGAGCGCGAGCGTGCAGGCGCCGAGAATAAGCTCAACTGTGGCGATGGGCTTAATCATGCCTCACCTCCACAAACCACACATCGCCATGCCGTCCCAGCTTGACATACCCGCGTTCCCACAGCGTGTACAAGTCCCCCGCCTGGAATGGCATACACAGCCGACGCTGCAACTCTCCGAGCGTGCCCTGCGCCTCACCGATGAAATGCAGGTGAGTGAGCAGACGCCGCTGGCGAACATCGATGCGCATGCCCACGTCCAGGATGTTGAAGGAGGTTGGCGGCAGATCACGCCCCACCTGCGGCAAGCGGATACGCGGCGTGACGATGGGCAACGTGCGTGTGACGCGCGGTAGCTTGACCGTTTCCATCGGCTGCGTTGGCGCGTCGAAGAGAGCGGTGCTCATACGGCCACCTGCCCCTCGATGCGCTGCTTCATGCGTTTAGCCATGCGCCGCGCTTCGTACACGTCGCGCATCTGTACCGGCTCATTGTTGTTATAGGCGTCGAGCGCGGCCATGAGGTGAGGTGAGAGCCGCGCGCGTACCTCGCGTATGAGTGCGGTTGTGGTGAGTCGCTCAATGATGGCCGTGTCCATCTCGCAGCCGTCTTCCATCTGGTAGAACTCATCGAGGGGGGAATAGCGCCAGTTCTGCTTGCGCTTGCGAAAATCGTCGCGTACGACATTGGTCGCAATGGTGTAGCACCAGGCGTACAGGTTCTTCCGATGGTCCAGGCGGCCGTAAGCGCGCCACACCCGAAAAAATGTTTCTTGCAGCAGATCGTCCACGCGGTCAAGATCGCCCTGCGTCATGAACAGGATGCGCGCGCGAATAGGCTGGTGATAGGCGGCGTACAGGTCTTCAAATGTGGTGGTCACTCTGTCGCCTCGCTTTCGGGTGGCAACGTCTCTATCCTTGGTGGAAGCTCGCGCGCACTGATGACTGTGAGATGGAAGTGCTTATCGCGCTTGCCCTCCTTCATGAGATGCAGGGCCTCTTGCTCAAGCGCGTGTGCGAGAAATCCGTCTCCATGCTCCAAGAGCGTCGCGTCGATCTCTGACACGAAGAGCAAGCGGCAGGATACGTCAAAGCGCCGTGTTGTAGGTTTCTCAGCCACGTGCCACCTCGCTTTCCGGCTTCTCAGCAGGAAGGACGTAATTCCACCAATGCTGATAGCCTCCGACTGTAGCAATGCGCTGGCCGCATCCTCGACACTTGTAGATTTTCCACCCGATATCATCCCAAAATCCGCTGCCGTCTGCGTCTAATTGCCCTGTGCAATCAGGGGCTGTATCGCGTTGATCTGCATTTCTCTTGCCTTGATAGGTCAAAGCGGATTGATGGGTCACGATGCCACCTCCCGCCGAATTGATACAATGACACTTTGTGTGACTTCGTGTATACTTCTCATTAGTCCCCCTTGCGGTGGGTGATAGCCCCCGCTATCGGCAGTAGCCAACGGCAGAAAAACCGTGTATACTGCAAGTATAGCAGGAGCGAACGGACCGGTGAGCATAGCCCTGTAAGAAGTTTTGCTTGCCGGTTTGGTGTTTTTGGGAGATTATTCTCCCACGATCTTCCAATCGATATCAGTAATGGAAAGTGACGGCATGCTTCTTGCTTGACGCTCAGCATTGAGGACTCTCAGGATACGATGAGCGCCAATCCGTTGAATTGCTAGTCCTTTCTCAGCATTAACAATTACCTGTTTGGAGACGCTGGCAAAAACAGAGAGGGAAAGCTGAGTCATTCCTAATTCCGCTCTGGCATCGGCCAGCTTGATTTTTGATATCACTATCATCGTGTTTCCTTACTAACATGGACTACTGTAGACTAGCATAGTCAGGATAACATATCCGAACAGATAAATCAAGTGCAAAAGACGAGAAACATTTCCGCTCGCTTGCGGCGTTTAGGCATCTGTAAGGTGAAACCCGCAAAAACGCCGAATGATGAAAAAGTGTTCACAATCTCTTGTGTAACATCCTCATTGCCAGGCAATCAGGTCGGGGTTGTCGTAGATGTTGCCGATGACTTCCATGTAGTGGGCGTCACGTTGAGGAGAGCCACCTTCGCCTAGCGGGAAGCCGGCATCTTCCGCACTCCATGAAACAGGCTCAATGATGTGAGGCGGATAGCGGGTATCATGCCAATCAACCTGTAAAATGTCCCCCTCGTATATCTCGAAGCCGTGCGTGTCGAACAGGCCTGTCCATTGCCCCACCGTCTCCCTATCCGCTACTTTCCAGAACTGCTCCCATAACCCATCAGTATAGTGATCAGCGACACGCACATACCACCAGTTTCCCTCAACTTTGCCCCGAAACTTCATCGTTCTCATGATTTTTATCTTCCTCTTCATCTAGATCAAATGCAGCGTATCTGTCCTGCTCCTCATCGAACTAGGCATTTTCCCAGCAATCGGCACACATCACCGACTCAAAGTAGTCGAGAAGGCAGCCGCATTCACAGCAGAAATCAGAGTCCATGTACCATCCGTCCATATTTTATGTCTCCCCTGATATTCGCTTGAATTGCTCCTCGACGAATGCGAGGGTATGATACTCGAAATAATACGTGACTTGTCCTACATCACCCTTTGAAGCGGTAACAGCGCCACAAAGGGTATTTTCCTGGTTGAAGTCCAGTGCGACAATTGTCCACCCCATCTGCTCGAGTATGACTCGGATGTCCTCGGCAGTGGCAATGAGACTGCGCTTTCGGTAGTCCTCTCGCTGTTCAGGGCTGAGTTGCTCCATATTTTATCTTCCCTCTGCTTTTACGTCTATTCTCTTAGAGGTGCAAGCCTCCCGATCTATCGCCAGTAGTATCGTTGGTAGCCCGTTTCGCGTAGGTTTCCCCAGTATATCGTAGCGAGGACCCAGATTATCGGGTCCTCTGCTTCCCTATGCAGAAACGGATCCGTGTCTTGCCTGATCTCCCCCTGCCCGTCGCCTGGCAATCGTGCCTTGCTGCCTGGCTTCAGTCTGTCTACGACCGCTCCGGCTCCGAGCGCAGCCGTATCGTGTATCGCAATCAAATTATGCGCTTCCTGGACACCGTCGGCAAATCACCCGAAGCCGTCACCCGCTCCGATGTGAGAAACTTCCTGTCCCAGTCATCGCAAGGCAATCGTCACCGAGGAGAGCCGGTCGCTGCCAGTACACAGAATGGACGCTTGACCGCGCTCGCCTCATTTTATCGTTTTGCCAGCACCTTCGATGTGGGCGGAACGCCGCTGTTCACCGGTACTCTGCCAACGGTCGGCTTTCCCTACCTCGCGCCCGATATCACGTATCGCGCCATGAGCGCCGATGAGTTGCAGCGTTTCTTTGCCGTCATTCCCCATGATACCATCATCGGCCTTCGCGATCGCGCCCTGTTCCTCTGCTACTTCTGGACAGCGCGCCGCCGCTCTGAAATAGCCAGCCTGACCTATGGCGATATCGAACCTGCTACGTTCCCCGATGGACACCAGGGCTACCTTTATCGCTATCACGGCAAGTCGCACGCAAGGCAGATCAAGACGAAAGAACTCCCGCTGCCTGCCTGGGAAGCCATAGACCGCTACCTGGTGGCATCAGGCAGAAAAGCTACGATCAAGGCCAGCGATCCGCTGTTTGTGGCTCTCTACCAGAAAAGCGGCCATGCACTCACGAGCAATTGGCTCAACATGCGCTTCAAACGCTATGCAGAGCAAGCTGGGCTGGATACTGAACGCCTATCGCTGCATAGCCTGCGTCACACCGCAAGTAGGGAACGCAGGCAATCAGGGCAGGACATTCTTGAGATCAAGGAGCTGCTTGACCATGCGAACCTGTCCACAACCTGGCTGTATCTCCAACGCTACGCGGGCGAGGCAGACACCGGCGCGCGTCTACTCACCGGCAAGTTTGGGCGTTTGTAACAGCGCCTGTATCTCTTCCATGCGCTTGTTCAGGCTGATGAGTTGTTGCCAGTCTGCGGCGCTCACATAGCGGTTCCCCCTAGAGCGAGCAACGATGTGCTCGCTGAGTCCCCAGTATTCCCCCAGCAATTCTGCGAAAACGCTTGCAGCGGCCATCAATGGCTCTTCTTCCATGAACATCCTTTCGCGCACCCGGCTTGGAACACAAGTTCAGGCGATTATGAACTACAATCCTAATTTTCGGAGGGCGATCTGATAGAGACGGTCATGCTCCGGCATCAGTGCCGCAATGACCGCCTTGACTCGTTCAATGTCACCCAGCGCCAGGACTCGCGCCCTGCCTCCATACCAATGCCAATCAACTGGCTGTCCTGAACGCTGTGCCACCTGTCTGACCCACCCCTCTATGGCATTGGAGCCAATGGTATCCGTCACAAAGACCTGTACGCCCTCTGCAAAGATTGTCGGGTCACACGGTGGAGGCGTCGGCCCGTCAGTCGACATAGTATCGGTGAACTCATCTTCCATTCGTACATCCTTTCTCGTTTTCCACATCTCGCCAGCAAGTTTAGGCGATTATGAGCCTGGGTACGCTCGTTCGTCGTCCAGCGGGTAGTTCGGCCTGTTGTTTTCGTGCCACATGGCCGTGTGAGCCAGGAAGAAGGCCGTCTCTCTATCGGTCAGACGCACCGCTAGCCCGTCAATAAGCAAGATGAGGGCGCGACGAGCTGTGTCATAGCGCGCCGTTACGACGTGTGGATCACCCTTTTCATGCCAGATCACCACGCCGTTTCCGTCATCTACCTCTTGCATTCCGTAGTCACTCATATCTGCCATTGTCCAGGTCCTCTTCTAGATCACGTAGGGTATCCATTCGCGCTTCCAATACCTGTATCTGATGCCGTAGCACATCGATCACGGCTTCTTTGTAGGGAGTAGTGTGCGCGATTTTATAGTCTTCCAATTTCCGTACGAGTTCCTCGCTGATACGCGCCTCGTGCGTATGAATGAGTTCACGGAAGTCCAAATCAGTTCGTAGTTTTGTGTTCATGAAACATCCTTTCTCGTTTTCCACTTACTTGAGTACTTGTACTTGCAAGCTCCAATCGCCCGTCGCATCAACGGACAGGTACACATTCCCTGCCTGATGCTCCTCCGTTTCGCCGGTGGTGGCTGTGCTTCCTGCCTTGCAGGTGGCAGTGATCGCTCCATCGATGTACGTGTTCTGACTATCGTACACGGTGACGCCCAGGAAGCCCTCGAAGTCGCCGCCCGTACAACTGTAGAGGATTTTCCAATCGTCAGGAACGGCAAAGATCGCCGTCTTCTTCGTGCCATTGCCTGAGAATTTCTGCACGGTTGTCCATTTCGGCGGCTGTGTCGGTTTGGCTGTGGCCGTTGGCGTTGCTGTCGGTGCGCTCGTTGCCGAAGCTTTCGAACTTGTTGTGCCTGTCTCGCTGCCGCAGGCGGAAAGGGCCAATATCAGGAAACAGGCGACCAGGATCATTTTTTTCATTGGTGTTCTTCTTTCTCTTGCTGGCGTTTCAGGTACGCATCGATCTCCGATTGCGTAAACCGCCAACGCTTTCCAACGCGAAACGCCTTGATCTCATCGTCATCCATCATGCGGCGTACTGTCCTTGTGCTGACTTGCAGCTGCTCAGCAACCTGCTCAATATTCAGCAATGTTTCTGGCATTGTCACCTCCCGTCTTTCTTTGTCTTACCGTGTTCATAGTATAACGAGTTTTTACGAGTTTGTCAAGCTTTGTCAAAATTTACCCATAAACACTTGACAAAGCGTGACAACTATGGTATACTTCCTATATGAGACGAGGACATGAAAAACAAGGAGAACGAAAATGAACCAGCAAGCACAAGCCATCCAGGAAGCCTACGAAATCTACTGCCAATTGTTCTACAGCGCAACATCCACCATTGAAGAGCAGCAGGCGGCATGGCAAGCCTACCAGCAATTGAACGATCAAGCGAGCAAGTAGCAGAACGAGGGCGGGAGGAAGCGCGCAGCCCAGGAGCGCGGAGCTAGACCTCCTGAAACGGAGTGAAGCGAAGCGCCACCCGCCAAGGTATCAGCAAAGGAAAACGACAATGGCAATAGCAACGAAGACACAAAAGGGAGTCCGTTTCATCGGTCGGGCTGAGTTCAAGGCATCGGGCAAAGTCCTGTACCGCGTCCAGGCCGAGGGAAGCGCGAATATTCACGACGTGACGGTGTCTGGTGGCAAAGTGACGAGCTGCGTCACGAATGGTGAGACCTGCCAGGGGTTCTACTACCGGCGCCAGTGCTGCCATAGCGCATTCGTTGCGGCGCTTGAGGCGCGGCGCGTGAACCGTGAAAGCACGGAAATGGCTCTTTTCGCCGCTGACAAAGCGCAGGCAGAGAAGCCCGCCGTTGCGAGAGCGGAGCGCGGCTCGATGCACCGGGATGTGAAGATGATTTCGGGAGTTCCAATGCGATGAGTGAATGGAACAAGTTGTTAGACGGTGGATGGGAAAACGATCTTATCCACCTGGAAGATGAGTTGAGAAGCAAGACAGGAGTGTTTGAAGACATGGACAAACAGCACTTTACCTTAGAGGCTATTGAAGCGGCTTTGCAGCAGCGCCTAGATTACCTCGCTCTGCGCAATGAGGAGGGCTTCGAGCGTCCCTCGTTTGAAGCGTGGCTCGATTGCTATAATGCGCTTGTCCAGGTGAAGCAGGCGCAAGCGCTTGAGCGGCAGAACGAGGTCTTGGAGCAGATCGTCAGACAGTTGCGCGTCGGGATCGTCGTTGAGCAGGCATAGGAGGTTTTGTAGTGACGATTGAAGAGCGTATTGAGGCGAAGTTGCGTGAATTGTTCATCGAGTATGATAGCCTGCTTGGCTATCTCGCTAACTATCCCCGCGACGAGGACCTGGACCAAACCCCACGCATTATAGCACAGATCGATGTGCTAGCGAAACTGCTGGATATTGAAGCCTCGCGCGTGGCTGTCGCACGTTCTATTGTCGCGGCGTCCTGCTCACCGTTTGAGAGCCCGCTTGAAGCGTTCTATCCGCAGGTCCAGGCGTGGATGACAGGGAACGCTGGCAGGTTTCAGGAGATGGGCCTGCCGCAGACGACTTTTGCTCAAGGCGAGTGCCCAAATTGCGGGCATGACTGGACCGCGCACGGCGACTATATCAGTAGGGGCGAGAAGACGTGCGAGGAGATTTTACAGTGAAAAACATCATCAGTGAGCGCCTCGGACACAACAAGTCCGTCGAGCTTGACCTGGACACCGGCGCATTGACGTTGCTCGACAGCGAGCGCGGCGTCGAGTTGGAAGCGTCGGAAGTCCTGGTATTGGAAATGTTCTTATGTCAGTATGGCAAGGTCATCTTGCCGTTCGCATTCGCGCAAGACGCGGGACGATAGTGCATAAAGGAGATATCATTATCATGAGTCAAGCAGCATCTGAGCGCGTCGTGAACGGCATCAAGACGCGCGTGTTACACGGCAAAGATTACGTGGAGGTGGCAGAGCGCACGCGCCTTATTCACCAGGACACAGAGGCGCAGGGCTTTTCGATGATAAAGCAGGAACGTTACACCTGGAACGAGCGCTTCTTCCTCTCCGTTACGATTGAGGTGAAGGGCAAGCAGTATATCGGGGACGCGGAAGTGACCTTTGCCGCGCCAAAGACTACGCCTGCCGGCTCCAATCCGATTGAGACGGCGCAAACATCGGCGCTTGGGCGGGCCTTAGCATTCGCTGGCTATGGCACCGTCGAAAGCATCGCCAGTCACGACGAGATTGCGCGGCATCAGCCGGGTGTCCTGGTGATCGAGGCAGCGCATGCTCCATCGGTGACGGTAGAGGCGTCGAGCATGCTTCAAGAAGTCAAGGCCGCCTTCCTGAAGCTCTTCAAAGCCGAGAAGTGGGAGCCGTTCAAAGCTAGCGTCCTGGGGATGCCCGTATCCGATGAAGGGCTGGCAGAGAGCGAGCTGGTGCGGCTGATGGACAAATTGATCGAGATACGAAGCGCTGCCAATGCGGGTGGCGGTCGGTAGTCTTCCGCATAGTGGCGCCGCCGGTCGCCTATAGCCGGCAAGAGGAGCAACATGGATAAGCAATACAAACTCGTGATTTTCGATGTTGACGGAACGCTCGGCGATCCGCCCGACGTAGACCGTCGTCCCGGCGCAAAGGTACCTACCCGATTTCGCAAGGCACCGGACGACTGGCAACTGTTTCCAGGCCGCAAGGAACGTTTAGCCGCATTGCGGGAGCAGGGTATCAAGATAGCCCTTGCAACCAATCAAGGCGGCGTGGCATTCGGCTATCTTGATAGGGATGAGATGATGCTGTGGCTGCTGGAATTGTCTTTTGATCTTGGCACTGAGGGAAACCAGGTGTGCTTCAATCATCCAAAGGGCAAGATCGAGCACTACCGCAAGGAGGACTATGATCGTAAGCCCTATCCTTGCATGCTCTTCTAGTCCATGGCGCATCATTTTGTGCTGCCATGCGAAACGCTCTCTGTTGGAGATAGTCCGGAGGGCGAGCAAGCCGCGAAAAATGTCGGCGTCGATTTCCAGTGGGCGAGTGAGTTTTTCGGGTAGCGCGTAATGTGCTATAGTTTCTGGTTCGGACGGAGACCGCCCCGGCATAACTACGGATGCCTCTACTCCCTCCGCCGAAGCATTAGGAGCTACTTGAGTACGAGAAGGTCAACTTCTCTTACGGTAGTGCTTTTATCCGTGAAACCGATTTATCACGGAACGCGCCGAAACACTATTTAGTTGAAAATGTACTCATGTATCTATTCTTACGCAGTGCCAAGAAAGCGGTAATGTGCTATACTGAGGGGGTAGGGAACTGTACGTTACTTGAATTCCATGCACGCAAGCACGGAGCAAGCTCGGCGCAAAGGGGCTGGCTCCTTTTTTATGTGCGGATATGGTATACTATGGGAAAATTCTCTACCATGCCGGTCGGCCGGCGTGACATTCTACGCACTTGGGGGCGTAGCGCGTAACGGGAGACCTGGACGAATAGCTCCAGGGGCGATGTCCGGCGGTGCCCTGATTGTTGAGAGGTAGAAATACCTGGAGATCAGGGCATTTGCTATTTTGGGAGAGATTGACTATAATTCTCACAAAGATCGTGTGAGGGGACACATGCATTGTTGCGATACTGGGAGCATGCCGGCTGTTCGCTTGCCCAACCTGGACGTGAAGACCGCTACCAGGTTAGACAAGCTGATCGGTACATTGAAACGCGCGCCCATCCTGGGCAATGCCTGGTTGCTCCTCACGTTATCGGGCGGGCATGTCGATGACATCAAGCCCTTGAAACCCTTGAAACTTCCGCCTGAAGAGCAAGACATCGCTGGCCCCTAGAGGGTCGTTTCTCTCATTAAGGGAGAAGCCGGTTCAGAAGCACGTACCGCAGAGCTTCCCTTTCTTCATGGTCTGGTAGGTTAAGCCAGACCGCTCATAAGCGTTGTCTAGGCTTCGGTTAAACACGGCGCTGCACCTGGTTCCCATTCCAGGTGCAGCGCCCTTTTGTTATTTGGAGGAACCATGCCCTGGTGGGGATATTCGTTGATCACCGGTGGGAGCATCCTGTTCGTGTTTGGCATCGGCGGCGGCTTGTTCGTGATGCGCGGGCTGGCAGAATGGATGGGAAAATAGAGTGACAAAATCCGCGTTTGGTCATCCTATTGTATGGTTACACTGTATATAAAGAACGGTTGTATATGTGTATATCGCACATAGATGTTTGTTCTAGTCTTACAGAAGACAAATGAAGGGACGCGATGAACGAGGTCAGGCGCTCGCATTTCCGCTTCGTGCGCACGAGCGGCGTACTGTGCGTCTCGTGCTGGTGTGGCAAAGTCGCGCTGCTGGATACGCGCAACATCAATGTGTTCGTCAGGCGCTGCAATGGCTTCCTCGAGGACCATGCGTACTGCGAACAATTCGTGAAGGTGCCAGACTATGCAGCACACTGACCGCCACATCAACCCCGATGCACCGCTGTCCGCTGGTCTCCGGCACGCGAAACGGCGCTGTTTCTGCGCATCCTGTACACAAGAAATGATCAACGCTATGCTGTTCTACACACATCCTCTGCTGCAAACCTCGTTCTACTGGGACACCGAGCGTTACCGTTGTGCGCGCTACCTCGCGCGTGTCCAAGCCGTGCGCCAGGCAGATTTGTCCAGAACAGACATGCTTGACGCGATAGAGTGCTGTCGGCGTCACCCAGGCGATGTAGGGAAGGAGCTTGCGGAATGAGGCGCTTTCTCGTCACCTATACGGTTGATGGGCATACTATCGACATTGAAGCTATACAGTTTTCCACCGGCATCATCTTCATGGAACTCTATCCCTATAATGACTTTCCGTTGCCGCGTACTGTGTTCACCTACAGCACGATGGAGGAGATGCGTCATGAGTTTGGTGATGCTCCTGTGAAATGGATTGACGCGGAGGTGGCGCCATGTTGATCGACTTCACTGAGCAGCCTGGTCCGATGAGTCAGCCCAACCTGCCAGCCATCGCGCCTCCGCCTCCCGCTGTGAAGCCGCCTACGCTAGCAACACAACTTGTACAGACGGTTGAGGTAGACAAGCGCCTCACGGCCATGGAGCAGAGCCTGCGCGTCACCATGATCGCGATTGGCATGATTGCGCTCGTGCTCCTGGTAGTGGCGACGGAACTGGGTGTGTTGATCGGACAGGGGAGGTAATGCGATGAGTGATACAGTGATTGACGCGCCAGAAAAACGCTGTACCGGCCCATGTGGGCGCATGTTACCTACTACCACGGAGTTTTTCCATCGGCACAAGAAGGAGAAAGACGGGCTGCGTACACAATGCAAAAAGTGTGTTGGGGTAGCCGATAAGACATACCGGGAAGCGCACCGTGAGTACCAACACGCTCGACATAAGGCGTATCGGGAAGCGAACCGGGAGTACCACTACGCCCGGAATAAGGCATACCGGAAAGCGAACCCGGTGCGCAGGCCGGTTGGGGATAAGGCATACTATGAAGCGCACCGTGAACGCATACTGGCTCGGAAGAAGGCGTATCGTAAAGCAAACCGGGAGCGCAAGCAGGCTTATCAGAAAGCCTATTATGAAGCGAACCGCGAACGGGCATACGTATATCGTCATACCCGCCGTGCTCGCAAGAAGTCTGTTAGAGGAATACATACCTCCGCGCAAATCCAAGAGCAGTTGCAGCGCCAGAAGCGTAGGTGCTACTACTGTTCTACTAAGTTTCAGTGTGTCAAGGGCAAGTATATTTACCATGTCGATCACACGTTCCCACTCTCCCGTGTCGCTGGTACTGACATTCCTGCCAATGATATCAGTTATTTAGTGCTTGCTTGCCCTCATTGCAATAATAGCAAAGGGGATAAATTCCCCTGGGAGTTTGCAGAGGGAGGCAGATTGCTATGATGACCTGCTCCATTTGCAAACACGCTGACCGCGCTTCCATTGAGGCGTCGCTAGCGAACGGCTTGTCATTGCGTCACATCGCGTCACAGTATCTTGTCGGCTATAAGGCCGTGGAACGCCACAAAGCCAACTGCATGAAACCCGCCATAGCTGAGGTGGTCGCGCAAAAACAAGAGCAAGCAGCCTTCGATACGCTCACCGAAATGGCCTGGATGCGCCAACAGGCGAAGGCGATCTTCAAACACAACTGGGGGGACGGTACGCTCAAAGACTCACGCACGGCCTTACAAAGCCTGGGGGAGCTGCGCAAGCAAACGGAGCTGTACAGCGAGTTGACGGGGGAACTAGACCGCTCGACGCATATTGAGTTGCGTACGTCACCGGAGTGGGTGAATGTGAGAGAACTTCTGTTCAACGCCTTACGCCCGTTCCCTGAAGCCAGGGTCGCGGTGGCAAAAGCACTGCTCGCCCAAGGGATGGGCGAGCAGGCAAAGGCGGTGAGTTGATGCTATTACAGCAACCTGCAAATACGCTCATATTCAGCACGCCCATCGTATTCTTCCCACAGCATGCCCCCATCGCCGCGAGGAGTTTCCTCGAAGCAGACACGAGCTCGTCTCTTACCGCGCCCCTGTGGGATTTCATAGATATGCGCGCCGCCACGATAGTAATCCTCAAGGACAACTTTTCCGTTGATGCGGGTTTGATTGCATCTTCCAGGGTAATAGTCCCCGCTCAGGTCGGGGCGCGTTCTCTGGTGGGTAGTAATCATTTCTTCCCTCTCTTTCAACGATTGTACAGCATATCGGCTTCACGCAGGAGTACCCCGCGATATGCCTCATCGATCTCAGTGGTTCTGGCGGCATTGACGCGCCATTCCAGGCTAACCTTCCAGGCGTGCCGAGCCGCGTCGGTATTCACCCAATCGGGCGGCTCAGGCGTCTCTACCTTGATGGTGGTCTCACCTCGCATGGAATGCTTGACAAACCAGGATTGGAAACTGAGCGATTCGTCATCGATGAGCCACGTCGTACCAGACTGTCGAGCGGCGATGCCAAATTCGCCGCGCTGCGCTGCTTTCAACAAAGTGGAGCGATCAAGCGATCGCTCCACACTGATTTCTCTGATCGTCCTAAACATTGATGTAGACCCACTGGCTATCGCCCACATTGTAGGCCCCATAGTGCGCCCACATGATACTTCGCGCTTCCATGCGAGCTGCAACGCGCTCTTTCAGGTCTTGGCCGGACTCGTCGTCGCTTGGCAGAGCCAGATCAAGGAACTTGCATACCTCGTCGTCATCTGCGACCGTCGCATCGGCCAATTCACCGAAACCGGCATCGATCACCATTTGGGCCACGCTAGCGGGGATATCATCCTGGTCGCTAGGAAGCCACGCTGGGCCATCGGGGTCGCCGCCATTATCGGCATACAGTCCAGCATATTCACCCAGGAGCGCGAATGCCGCATTTGCGTTTGTCAACAACAATTTTTTCATGGCTTACTTGCTCTCCTGCTTCGCTTGAAGCTGCTTTTTCCACTCGTTGACGCGGTCGGTTTCGCCGCGCTCGAAGGCCTTGACGGCCTGGGAGAGCGAGGTAAGACCGACCTTTTCAAACGCACGCGCCTGAGCCATTTGTGCATTCGAGAGAGAACTTGCAAACTTTTTCATTGGGTTCCTTCTTTCTTGATTGACATATCTTCTACTCTTAGTATACTCCGTAATTGCGGAAAATACAAGGGTAGTACGGGCATTAGTGGGCAATATTCCGCCGTGTCGGAAAAACTCGTCGGGTGAGCATCGCGCTTGACCTGGCGATGCGGCTTGACCCGTCCGTCATGGCGGAGCAGGCAGGCATCACGCTTGACCCCTGGCAGGCGCGCATGGTGCAGAGCCAGGCACAGCGGCTTTTGCTGAACTGTTCGAGGCAGAGCGGCAAAAGCACCATAGCGGGCGTGCTGGCGGTGCATACGGCGCACTACGAGGAGCCAGCGCCGGTGCTGCTCTTGTCGAAGGCACAGCGCCAAAGCCAGGAACTGTTCAGGAAGTGCCTGGACGTGTACCACGGGTTGGGTGGCTCGGTCGATGAGGCAAAAGCCGAGAGTGCGTTACAGCTCGAGCTCGAGAACGGCTCTCGCATTATCAGCCTGCCAGGCAAAGAGGAGACGATCCGCAGCTTCTCTGGCGTGAAGCTGCTCATCATCGACGAGGCGAGCCGCGTACCGGACGCGCTGTACATGGCGGTGCTGCCGATGCTGGCGGTCTCAGGCGGTCGGACAGTGTTACTGAGCACACCGTTTGGTACACGCGGCTTTTTCTATCAGGCGTACTTACAGCGGGCAGCATGGGATTACTACGAAGTACCGGCGGAGCAGTGCCCGCGCATATCGCCAGAGTTCTTGGAGGAGATGCGCGAACTGATGGGTGAATGGTGGTTTGAACAGGAGTTCCATTGTAAGTTCATGGATAGCGAGACGGCGGCGTTCAGAAGTGAGGACATAGATCGAATTATGCAAGGGGATATCGAAACATGGAAACTATGAGTGTGTTGCGGAAGCACTTCACCCGCCGCTCTCCGTTGCCACGGTCGCAACGTCTACGCCACCACTCCGCGACTTCGCCCCCTGAGCTATGGGCATTTCTTCTCATGCTGCGGCCCGTTGACTGCCTTTACATGAGCTTCGAGCAGTGCGCTCCCATCCCACCAGGAGTCGAACCTGGGCTGACACAGGTACTTCATGCCTCCATCAGTAGTATAACACGGGAGGCAATATGGTCACTGTAGACACATCACAACTCAATCCGGTGTGCATCGGCGTAGATGTGGGCAAGATACACGACCCCACGGCTGTGGCGGTGGCTGAAGTCATGCAGGTGCATACGGGCAAATATCGCACGGGTGAGCAGTTTCGCAAACCCGCCTATATCGATGCGCAGATGCAGTTTCACCCGACGGTAGACGCGCAAGAGGTCATGAGAAGCGAGTACACCATCAGGCATATCCGGCGCGTGCCGCTCAACACGAGCTATCCAGAGGTCGCTCTCCTGCTCGCTGACATGCTCTGTAATGATCTGTTTGACCATCGTGATGTACGCTGTCTGATTGACGTGACGGGCGTGGGGAGACCCGTCTATGACGATCTGTGCAAAGAGATTGACCTGCGCAAACAGGGGCTGGGACTGTGGATGAACGGGGTATTCACGATAGGCAAAGGCATTGAACGCGTGCAGGTGAAGCCGATCACCTTCTCAGCAGGCGAGAAGTACAATCGTTCGACTGGCGTGCTGGCGAAGGCATTCCTGGTTTCGCGGTTGCAATCGCTTTTGCAAGCGACGCGCGTGCATGGTCCGGATACGGCTGAGATGAAGGCGACCACTGAGGAATTGAAGGTGTACGAAATAAAAGTAAGCGAGGATGGCACCGACCAGTACGGCGCGATTGTCGGCAAGCATGACGATCTGGCGACGGCGCTAGGGCTGGCGTGCTTAGAAGACCCGTGGAGCGAGCGGGTGAGTTATTCGCAGAGGGTGTATTGATATGAGCGAACGATTAACACGAGTGACGATCATCCACAAAGATGCCAACAAGTTTGGGGACTTGCAACCAGGGGAGATGTGTCATGTGGAAGACTCGACAAAGCCTGATTTGTGGGTGATCTGCTGTCCATTGTGTGGAAGTCTAGGAGAGTTGCGCAATCACCATGTAGGTACGCATGAGGATGGAACGCTTACCGCATCACCGTCACTTGTCTGCAATGGTTCAATCTACGAACCGCCCGATAGCTATCGCCCTTGCACTGCTCACTATTTCGTTGAACGCAATCAGATACGATGGAGTTAGACTGATGGACATTTCCCAAGATCACGCCGCCCTCATGCCCGCCGGTGACTTCGATAAGCTGGACAAGCGCGAGAAAGAGGCGTTCCATGCCATGCAGGAGGAGGCGGTACAGCACCTGCTCAAAGCCAGCAACGACTTTCAACTGAGGTTCCCTGGACTCAAGGTTGAGTGGCGATTTCAGGCAGAGGTGTACCAGAGTGCGAGCGTCAGCCCATCGACGATACGGTATAGCCAACGAGTGTATTAGGAGGTGTGATGTGAGTACGCGGTATTTGACAGAAAACACGGTAGAGACCCTATACGGGTATGTATCTATCGCAAGTAAAGCAGAACGGTTGTTTTGGAATGCATGGAGTACCCGATGCGGGCAAAATATCACAGCTCAGCTGAGACCTCAGAGCAAAATTGGCAATTATCGCGTTGATTTTGCCCACGAGCCCTCAAAAACAGTGGTTGAGATTGATGGATGGGAACACTACCGCGACCCTGATGTGATAGCGAATGACAGGGAACGCCAGAAGTACCTGGAATCGCGTGGCTGGCAAGTCGTTCGCTTTGGAAACTGGAAAGTATTTAAAAATGCGGAAGTGTGTGCTGATGAGTTATGGGCAATCCTTACAAAAAAGGTAAAGATACATCTGGCGACAAAAGCGCAATATCATCCTGGCGATAAGGTTTCTCACGCTCATTGCGGTGAAGGTGTCGTGATTGAAAGTGAGATAGAGGCAGGCGCTGAGTTTGTGACAGTGCAATTCAAAGATAAGAGACTGCGACTGAATACGAGCGGTAACAACCCACTGCTGACGGTAGAACAGCAAATCAGCGTACAGGAGCTACGTAGGCGCATTGGTGAACTGCTCACCGCCGAAACCAAAGCTTTTTATAAGGCATATCCTGAACTACAGCTGACCTTGAATTTCACGCTGTACGCCGCGATCAGGAACGAGGAATAAGCCATGACCCAAACCATGACCGCACCTGTCGCACAAGCACAACCCACCTACGAGATCACCGACGCCGACCGCAAGCGACAAGAGCGCATCGCGCTCGCCTGGCAAGCCTACAACGGCGAACTCGACCCGCCGCTCGAAAAGATGGAGGACGGCACGGATGACAATGTCTTGACCAACAGGTGCCAGGCCATTGTCGATAGAGGCGTGGATTTCCTCTTCGGCAAAGAGTTGGATATCGCGGTGGAGAAAGGCGCGCCCAAAGAGGCTCAGGACAAACTCGACGCCTTCTGGGGTCGCACCGAGGCGCGCATTCCGCTCTTGCAAGAGCTGGGCATGAACGGCGCGTGTGGCTGTAACGCCTTCCTACGCATCAACCCTGACGGCGCGGGCAACTACGAACCCATACCCCTTGACCCCGCGATTGTGTTCATGAAGACCGCGCCGCAGAACTGCAACAAGGTACTACTGTACTGCATCGAGTACAGCGAGACGGAAAAGATCAACGGCACCCCGCGTGAAGTCTACTACCGCGAAGAAGTCGCTGCCAATTATCCCGACCCCATTCCAGGCAAACCGCAGCCCTCCAAACCGAAGTCCTGGTCTATCCAGCACTGGACGGCTATCTCGCAAAAAGGCGCTCCGCCCAAGCTTACCGACTGGGAAGCAGAGGGCGCACCTATCGCGTGGGAACACCCCTTCCCGCCGATCTTCCACTGTAAAAACCTGCCGATGCCGAACAGCCCGTGGGGTAAACCCGACCTGACGCCCGATTTGATTGGCCTCAACAAGGCGCTCAACCGCCTGCTATCGGGCATCAACGCGACCGAGGGCCTCTATGGGGAACCGCTCTTGTACGCGGTGGATATCGGCAGCTCGACCATCGCCCGTAAACGTGGGCAAGTTATCGAACTGCCACTGCCCACGAGCAAGATCGAAGCGGTGCATATCGTGTCGGAAGTGCCTGCGGGCCTCGCCTTTGCTGCCGACTTGCGCTCCGATATCGATGAGCAGTCCGGCGTGCCAGGCGTGGCCACTGGACGTATCTCCACCATGCCGCGCGGTAACTTATCCGGCATCGCCATTGAACTCTTGCACAGTCCGATCACCAAGAAGACCGACAAAAAGCGCTGTTTGTACGGGGAGTTGATTATCGATGTGAGCCAGGCGCTGCTTGTCTTGAACGGCATGAGTGGCGATATCAAGATCACGCTTCCCTGGGCTAATCCTCTTCCTCACGACGATCTGCCATCGGTGCAATCGGCGATCAGTAAGCGGGAGCTTGGCATCAGCGATACGACACTGCAGCGCGAACTGGGGTACGATCCGGAGGAGGAATGGACCCTCAGTCAAGCGGAAGATGAGAAGAAGTTGCAATCGGCCATAGCCAAGCAGGCCATGCTCCCGCCAGCGCTTCCAGGGGCGCCAGCGCTTCCAGGGCAGCCAGCCGCGCCACCGCCAGCACAAACACCGCCAGCATCACCGTTTCTAGGGAGGCAAGCATGAGCGAATTACCAACCTTTACCGATGAGAAGCTCGGCGAGTATCTCGGCATATGGGATGGACTGATAGCGAAAGGACAGAAACATCTGCTCGATATCACGTTGACGGTGGATTATCTCTGGCCGCGGTACTTCCGCTATACGCTTGCCTATGGCGAGGAGAAACGAGCGCTGACTGAAAGCCAGTCCCATCGCGTTCACACGTGGCTTGAGCGCATAAGGAGCTATCAACCATGACCATCGAAGAGGCCGCCAACGCGCTGTTCTGGTGGCTGGTGCAGCAGGCGGGCTGCGCGTTCCTGGCTGCTACACAAGGGGTGGAACTTGGCGCCTGCTGCTACCGTATTGGCGTGCAGCAACTTGAGCCGACCGAGAAGCGGCGTATCTTTGAGGTCAGGCCACTGGATGTGGCCGATTGTTACATCGTCACTGAAATTTAAGGAGGAACTATGACAGATCTGATTGTCCCCAACGGCGCAGAACCCGCTGCCCAACCGCAACCGCAAACCGTACCACCGCCCAACTACGCAATAACAGAGGGCGGCATGATCATCACGATCACCGTCGCCCCTGGCACCGCGATACAGCACGCTATCCCCGCGCAGGTGATGCACGAGATCAACAAGAAGTGGCGCGAGGTCGAGCTTGCCAACGCGGGGACGGCTGCGCTGGTGGCCGATGTGATGCGCACGAAACGCTAAGTGATAAGTGATTGATATATTTGCTATTGCTTTTGTGGGTGTAGGGCAGCAGGAGGGAGTTGAACCCTCGACACCACACGCGCGATCAGACTGCCCTACCTGGATCCACTCATAGTATAGCAGAAAGTGAGAAATGCTATGGAGCATGTTAAAGGACGGGCATGTATTCGTCTGAGCGACGAAATCGTACAGCTTGCGCCGGTGAAGGTAGAGAAGCCAACGGCGGGCGAGACGGTGTATAGTGTGATGGAAGTCAAAGGGATGTTCGATCTCTTCCACAGTTTCTTGCTCTTGCCAGAGGGCTACACTGTCATTGGGGTCTACTTCGATGTCGTTTTCTACATGTGGTCAATCATTGTGGAAAGTGACGCTATTGCGTTGCCACCGCCAAATGAAATGATTCCGACCATCTGGCCTTCGTATCAGCGTACAGAGGACGGCAAGGTCAGGCTTCTCGGCTTAGAGGGAGCGAAAGGAAGGTGACCGATGAAGACCCGCCGCCTGACGCCATCGCGCGCTCGCATGGCCGCTCGTCTGTGCTGCTGGACGATATCAGTCACCTGGTGACGCGCGCCGAGCAGCACGCCCTCTCCTCCATCAGCGAGTGCTACGAATTGCAGTGCGAAATCCACGAGTTGCAGGCCATCCTGAGCGATTGGGACGCCTATGTGGCGATAGAGATTACCAGGAAGGCCGTGAGTCGCGCGATTGCTGACATACCGGCGCAGATCAGGCGACAGAACACGCGCACGGCGAATTGATAACGAGTGAGCATTGACTTTTAGTGAAAGATAATGTACGATTATGACACAGACACCCTCATCCGGTGGGGGCGCGACGCCTCCCGCCGGATCACCCGCGACGGGTACCCCCGCTCCGGCAGGCGCGACGCCTCCGGTAGCCGCTCTTACGCTTGAGGAAGCGTTGAAGAAGATTGCTGAGTTGGAATTGCACGCCCAAAACAAGACCGAGGAAGCAACTCGCCACGGCACCAAACTGACCGCCGCTGAAAAAGAACTCGCTGCCTACAAAGCAGCAGAGGCGGCAGCAGCAGCAGCGCAGTTGAGCGAACTTGAGCGTGCGCAAAAGCAGGCAGCCGACGCGGTTGTGCAGCAGGAAGCACTCACCAAAGAACTCGAAAATGCGCGTGTGTTTCAAGATGTGACGCGGCTCGCAGTCAAATTCAACTTCCTTGTCTCAGCCGATACGCTCGCTCGTATGCTGCTCCTGGACAGGGCTGCGATTGAATTTACCGAGGGCACACCGCAAAACGTCGAAAAACTCTTAGAAAAGCTGGCGAAAGCCGAGTCTGGACTGGTGAAGCCTACCGACGCTCAGCAACAAGGCACGCCCGCGCTTCCTGGCATGAACCCAGGCAGATCAAGCATCCAGCCGCCTGGGGGGCGCATCCCTGGCAAAATACCGACGCTCGATGATATCGAGTGGAAACGGTAAGACCCTGACCGACTGAACCGCTCATAACTACCGTCGTGAGACAGAAGAGAGAGCATACATCATGACCATTGCAGCTGGGACATTTACCCTGGCCGACTACGCGCTGTACTCTAATCAGCCGAAAGTGCGGGCCGTGGCGATGTCCCTTATCGATTATGGGAATATCGCCCGCGACATTCCCATGGTGACAAAACAAACGCTCATTCAGAGTGGCGTGCGCTTTGAGGGCAATGTGCCCTCCATCAACTGGGCGCCGCTGAACAGTGAGCCGGTCACGGTTCACAGCCAACCAACGCCGTTTCAAGAGCAGGTCTACCTCATGCGCAACAGCGTGGACGTGGACAAATACATCGTGATGGACCAGAACCAGATCACCGATCCCAGGTCCTCGCAGACGAAGATGGTGCTCAAAGCCCTCACCTACGACTTCAACCTCAAGTTTCTCAAAAATGACCACCTCACGGGTGATGCCAACGCGCCGGTCGGGCTGCGCTTCCGTATCGATGACGCGGCGTCACAGAACCGCTACGGCGTGCGTCCCGAAAACAAGATCGACTGCGGCGGCGCGGCGGGTGATATCTCGGCCGCTGGCCTGACCGCCAAAACCGGCGCGATGTTCTTTGAAATGCTGGATTTGCTCCT
>Ga0137383_10000056_pt1 | contig 39447 bp, 32 predicted proteins | sample SagtaG_19_FD_104817 | JGI IMG/M metagenome (GOLD analysis project Ga0137383, IMG submission 104817) | Vadose zone soil microbial communities from Sagehorn Ranch, Mendocino, California, USA - Sage2_R_40_16 metaG | ecosystem: Environmental > Terrestrial > Soil > Vadose zone | place: USA... | reverse complement strand
TTTCGGGGGCGGTGGTCCAGGCTGCCTGAAGAAGCAGGGACAACTTGGTCAAAGGGACCTGACCCGACTAGAGATACTGGTCTCGGGCACCAGTGATCGTGGGTTCAAATCCCACCCGCCCCATTAGAAACCCACCCGCCATTTTTCAATCGGGAACAAAACCAAAGCCGAATAGTAGCCTATCTGCTACAACTGCGTAAAGACGGCTTCCGACCCTCCACAATCGAAAGCCACAGTAAAATTCTCCGCTTCCTGTCAAAACATTGCCCACTTGAAGACACAGAGAACGTCAAGGAATTCGTTGCTAACCGAGAGTCTTCACTCGGAAGGAAGGAGAATCTAGTTGACGTCTACGCCAAATATGCAAAGACGCTCGGTCTATCGTTTTCAGAGCCAAGATACAGTCGAGAAGACACTCTACCCTTCATTCCTCTCCAAAAAGAGTTGGAATCGATTCTCAAGGCAACCCGGAACTTTCGACAAGCCACCATGTTACGGCTCCTCTACGAGACAGGCGTGAGAATCGGGGAGGCCACACGCCTACAGTTCAAAGACCTCGATTTCGAAAAACACAGCGTCAGAGTGAGTCCGGAGAAGGGAAGCAGAGCCCGAGAACTCAGACTCTCAGACAAGCTCTGCGCTATGTTGAAGGAAGCTTACACACGGTTTCCGAAGCCATTGCCAAATCAAAAGACGGTTCGGACGTATCTGGAGAAGACCCGCAAGATTCTTGCAAAGTCGGAAGGCAACCCAAGATATCTCAATATCCACTTACACACTTTCCGACATTTCAAAGCAACCATGCTCTACCACCAAACGAGGGATCTGTTGTACGTTCAGCAGATTCTGGGACACAAGTCAATCAGCAATACTTTGAGATACACTCAACTGGTAGACTGGAAAGAAAGCGAACAATTCACGTGCAAAGCGGCAAAGACCCTAGAGCAAGCCTCAGCTCTGATAGAACTGGGCTTTGACTATGTAACCGAGCTTGATGGCGTGAAGCTGTTCAAGAAGCGAAAGTAGCCATGGCACGGTACCATTGTTATACTTGCGGAGCGCCCTTCGACAATTGGAACGATTTGACAATGCACCGAAAAACTGTCCATGGACAAGAGAAAAAGTGGCTCATGAGCCGCTTGGAATGGCTGATCTTCCACGGACTCGGATGGCATTGGGGCGCATAACCCCACCCGTCAAACTCTTACGCATTAAGCGACAAATCGGGACCTCTAAGGTTACTTGTCCGCGTAGGTCTTGCAAAGGAGGTAGTCGGAGGCTGGTATTTGTCACATCAATAATAGTCCTCGACAGTGATGCTCCAATTCGCCAGATTGGCTGCCAGTACGTCAGCATAGAAAGCTCCCGGTCCCGCGTGTACCAATTCGGTACCGCTCGTGACTGGACCATTGGGTCCGAGTGGCGCGGTTATTCGATCAACGTAGGATGCAGTTTCCCCCTGAGGGTAGACAAAGAAGCTGTAAGATGCATAGTTGTTGCGGGCAGTGTATTGCCATATTATTCTGAATTGGGTTCCTTGAATGTTGAATGCTGTGGTTGATTCGCTTGATACCGCACTGTAAGAACTAATTGTATGCCAGCTCGGTTGATTAGAAGTTGGCGCGATTCGGCTTGGATTGTACGACAATGAGGCGACCACCCCAATAATCACCAGTACTGAAACCAAAGCTGCCCCGTATATCCAACGTTTTCGGTAGCTGGTCAGTCCCTTGGTTGTTGGCTGAGTGGCTGGTGTTGAAAATATTTGGCGTTCGAGTAGCGACCCGCATGACTGGCAGAACCTTGCACTTGCGGGATTAAGGTACCCGCACTTAGAACAAGTTGACAGTGGACGGCGACCCGAACTGAAAAATGATCTTGCCGATTATTAAGAGAATTGGTTAGCTCTGCTAAGAAGGATGTGCCGAAACGATGTCGAAGCAGAATTTAGAGAGTGACGATTCCCTTAAGTAGGAAAAATTGCTATATTCTTATTGTGATAGAAATATGGCAGACAATTCTGTTAGGAATGTCCCCGAGACTGCGTATACTCAGGTCCTATGTGGACACAGTGGACGCTGGGAACCGGGGAAACATCTTTGTCCAGAGGACTTGCTCTTGGAGGAGAGCGGGAGAATAGGAAAATATGCCCTTGAATCTTACCCGAGGTTTCCCAACCCAAGCCTTGTGGCTAACATCTTAGAAGTGCTCTTGCCGACAAACCGAGTGATTGAAGCTCCATCCCTATCACCATACATGATAAGGTCAAAGATACGATATCATTTCGGTCCCAATGACCCGGCCACTATTCGACTCTATCTGGACAGCATGGAGGCGAACGGTCTTTTGGTTTCGAATTCGGACTCTTATCGAAGCAACCTAAACTCGGTTGCGACGAGGACCAGACACTACAAGGTCACAGCTAAGGGTACGGCTCTGTACCGAGAACTGAAATCCGCCTTAGATAAGTTCGACCACCAGAGCGCTTAACGCACTTTCTGGTTTCCCTAACTCAGCTTAACGTTCTGTTCCACCTTAGTAGTTGTTGGAAGTGCCGTTCGATGTACAGCCCAAGGATATTGCTGGCAATCAAGGAGTTGGTGGAAGGACTTGAAACTCCGCAGAACGCAGAAGTAATCGTTGCTTTGGCAAGAGAGAGATTCAAGGAACAAGGTTTCGATGTAGCCGGACGAACGATTGTTAGAGCGCTGAGCTACTTGACGAACAATCTGCACTGGATAAGAGCGGTCATTATTGGACCACGAGGACGACTCGGCTATGTCGGTCTCAAATGGAGAAAAACGTTAGACAAAGCCAAGTTAGTCCTATGAAACGCCGGCTACTGGATATCCTCGTTTGCGTAATTTGCCAGCATTATCCTCTCGACCTAACTGTATCGAGCGAGAATGACGAAGAAATTGCTGAAGGAACCCTGGAATGCTCTGCCTGTGGGCAACAATATCCCATCGAGGATACGATTCCCATCATGTTTCCCACTGACCCCCCATGCCATTATTGTGGGGAGCCCATAGACACCGATCTTTGGATGGTACAAGAGGGAGACTCTGACCCCAAAAGAGGGTTTCGTGAAGACAGAACGGAACCGTATCATTGTATCCCGGAAGTCCTCGCAGCTGAGCGCAGCTTCGCCCGTAAAGGACTTGGAAGGCCGCCAGACCCCAGAATCACGAGAGTGATGTTAGAACGAGGCATAGGCCGCGAGGCTGCCCGAAAGTGGTTGAAACGGCACCCTTAGGCTACAATCCCTATCCCTTCCAGCCTCGCTCTTCTAAGTACTTGTCAAGCAGCGTTACGAATTTTCCGATCTTACTTTCGTCAACATCATACACGAGTGCTCCACCCTTCTTCAGATTGATGGTTGTACAACATTCCAGGGGGACTTGCATGAATTCCCACATTGGTTGGCCCCGCAGGAAATCGTTGAGGGCGTTTACAGGGGCAATGTGCATTTCCTCAGGTCGCACACCGCTGCCGGATCGCTCAAAGAGGGCAAACCATACTGGTATACCCACGAAGGTTTGAAATCTGCGAAGCGGAAGAAAATCCCGTGCAACTGAAAGGAAAACCGCTTGATACTTTGTGTCTCCAAGAAAGTAGAAAGCATCCCCCGTGGGTTTACTGAATTTGTGAGCCTTTACGTCGACGAAGAAGGGCATTTTGTGAGGTTCCATTACAAGAAAGTCAGGGCGTGCGGCATTTTCTCGCACCAGTCTACTGGACTTGTTGAATGATGACTGGTCCAGGTAGACATATGTTATTCCGAACTTGTCACAGAAATCGCGAAACAGCCTTTCCGCCTGTTCGCCTGCTTCAATCTCCTCACGGGAGGGAGGGCTCATCAAAGTGAGCCTGAAAAGTCCTCAAGTATTAAGCCTGATAAGACTTGCAGATTCGCTCAGCAAAGGGTGTAAGAGTGCGTATTTCAGATGGGGGTTTTGCCTATGCCCCAAACCATGAAGCGCTTACTTACACTCACTATATACTGTAGACTTTCCGGACAAAAAAGCAACACATCCTACACCGTAGTGTCTGAGAAAAAAACACGCTCACTTTGGTCCAACGAGAACGACACATCCATTGGGTAGAGTCCGACTGCATCTTCAGCAAATTCGAAGCCAATGCGAAACAAATAAGAGTCTAGGAAGGCGAATTGCAACAATTGTCTTGACCAGCCTCGTTGTACTATCCTTGGTTATACTCTCCCTTTCGTCGTCACCATTGATTCAGCTTTCCAATGCTTCAATGGCTCCAAGTTCATGGCCAATGTTCCACCAAAACGCGCAGCACACAGGGCTGTCTCCATTCCTAGGTCCCACTCTTCCCTTTCTAAAATGGACGTTCCATACAGGTGGTGCAGTCGATTCTCCACCAGCAGTTGGCAATGGAAGAATCTATGTAGGTAGCGAGGACGGTAACCTATACGCCCTAAACCCGCAAGGAGTCTTGCTTTGGAAGTTCCAGACCAGCTCTCCTATCAGAACATCTCCGACAATAGGTTCCGATGGGACAATCTATCTAGCAGGCTATCTAGGTTATGAGAATAGCCAAGGCATTCTCTACGCAATCAATCCAGGTGGGAAACTGAAATGGAGCGTCACCATATCACCCTTAGCGGGCTATGGCTCCTATCCCACTATCTCTTCTCCTACTATTGGGCCCGATGGAACCATTTACGTTTCGGCTATGGGGGTCTTCGTAGTTGCCATATGCCCGGACGGCACTCTCAAGTGGGAGTTGGCCGCAGGCGCTTTAGTTCACGACTCTCCCGCTGTAGCCCCCGATGGCACTGTATACGTTGGAATCGACGACCCCGATCCTGCTGGATTGTGTTTCCAGTGTCTAGAGGCATTGTATCCAAATGGGACGGTCAAATGGGGTGCACTAGGCTACGATCCCGGCTATTCTTCGCCCGCTATCGGTTCAGACGGGACAATCTACATCAGTGGTGGGGCCTTTAATTCTGATGGAACGATAAAATGGCTGTATGGATCGTTCCTTTCTCCATCCATAGGACCGGATGGAACTATTTACGGTTCAGGAGATGGAGGTCTTTACGCAAACAGCCCAGACGGCACTCTACAATGGCGGTTCCCTATCGACCGAAATAGCGTTTCTTGCACGCGCGGTGCCTGTGTGTACGTATTCGCCCAACAATCTTCCACAGCTGTAGGGTCCAACGGAATAGTCTATTTCGGGAGCGCAGTCAGCCGCTCAGAGAGCTGCGGTTGCCCTGGCATTCTCATCGGCACGGGCAGTGTCTATGCAGTTAATCCGAATGGCACTTTGGCGTGGAAGTTCCAAACTGGGTCAGTCGTTCGGTCGTGCGGGCCAAATCCTTGTGAACCGATCTTCGCCATCTCTGACCCGGCAATCGGCTCGGACGGAACCATCTACGTCGGGAGTAGCGATGGCAACCTTTACGCCATAGGCTAACGCGAATAGCTGTACACGCGTTCGACATTGGGACGTTTCTCGGCTCAGCTTGAGCCCCCGGAATCCTCGCTTGTAGAGTTTGTATGTGCAAACTAACCCGTGCTTGTGCTCTCGCGCTCTCATTCCGCGTGTGTTTCCGCCCGTGAGATCGTGCGCGAATTCCGACAAATTACTGAGCATAATGTCGATGCCGCGAGCCACTCACCCCATTGCACCCGACGATGACATTGAAGGGCAAGAACCACACCAAACAGGCCAACGGATGGCCAGTAGTAGGGCAAATTATGGAAATTGGGATTTGCTGAAAGTCCCCGACAATATACCCGACAATAATTCCTAAGAGTCTGAGGGTGTTTGAGGGAGTTGGCTTCTTCAAAGGCATCTATCGTCTGCCCTTTCCGGTAGGCGTGTTAGGTTACAACTTGCGGCTGTTCGGAGGCAGGTCTCTTCTTAACGGCCTCATTCAGCTCCGCTTCCCCAATGCCCGCCTGCTTCATTTGAGCTTCAAACATTTCTGCCGTCATCTGGTTCATTGTCCAATATGAAAGTCGAACTCTTTCCTCTCCAGGCGTCAATCCTTTCAGAAACTTCTGTCCAATCAGCACCCAATAACGCTCTGTGAGGGCACCTTCACAACCAATCATCATCTCGAACGAGCATCCCTTATCGATAAGGGAAAGCACGCAATTTCCAAAATAATTGATCATTTGAGGATGGATTACTGCCCACGGGTTCTCGGATGTAATAACAACCACTTTCTCTCCGTCCTCAATTTCTTCACCCTGTATCCGAAGTCCAAAGAACCCAGCGTCCTCGACTACAACGCCACATTTGAAACTCTTAATGAAGAGAAGAGGATGCTTTGCTATGACGTTACCCTCGTTAACCAACCCAATGTGAAGAGTCACGCTCTTTCCCTCTGAGGCTACCTTCAACACCTCGATAATGGGCTTCAGAATGGGTGAAGACCGCCTGTTCATCAAGTCAACGATTTGGTAATGTTCCATAGGAACGCTCTGGAAGTTGAAACGTTGATAGTATTTCCTGTCTCCAGCTTGGTGGGCTGTAATGCCCTGGGGGATGTCGAAAAGAAAGACTGTTCCGCTCTCGGGATTTCTTACTGGATGAATGATTAGCCCGTTAATCCAAGGATGTATTTTTGCCAAAAGATTGCTTTCCACCTGTTCTTTTGTGATGGATGGCGGCCCCCAGGTGACCGCACCAGGCAAACCTGGCTTGCCAACCCCGCCTGGTTTTTCTCTAACCCCGAGAACAAGCATACCGCCCGCAGAGTTCGCAAACGCAGAGACATCTTTCGACAATGTGTCAAAGTTCAGATGGGCGGGAATTTCCTGATAATCTAGGTTCAGGTTTTCCTCGACTTCTCTTTGGATGAATTTGCTCAGATGTTCTGGCTTGATGTCAAGCCGTGAACCAACTCCAATGAAAGTCTCTATGAAGACCAATCTATCGCCTCGACCTCAAATACTCTTCATACTCAGCTAAGTCTTGTTTGACGAGCCTGTCCGTTCTGATTTCTTCCTCGTCTGCGTCATGCCCTGCAAGGCTCTGTGAAGCAGTGTCAATGAAACTCTCCCCATCTTCCCCTTTGTCGTTCAATGCTCTTGCTCTAAGGATGGAGTTTCGGTGATGATGGAACTCTTCCAAGACTCGTTCTCTGACAGTCGGCCGAGGGAACCTTCCTATCATTCCCATTGGTGGCAGTTCTTCCAATGAGACCTCAATGTGAGGAAAGTTTCTGTAGCAAAGGGGGCACGCATCTTTGGCGTTGATCACACCGTTGATTATTGAGACAAAGAAGTGTCCAGGATGAACGAGTCCGTTCTTATCTGTTCTGACTCTATAGTTGGTGTAAAAACCCGTCCTCGGAATATCTGGGTACTTTGCGTAGAACCACTCCAAACATTGGATGGCTTGCGCTTCTAATTCGGCTTGCTCGCTCATCATTTGAATGAGTTCTGTGGCTACTGTATGCCGACTTTGCTCAGTATCTTGAGTACGAAAGCGCAGATGCCGGAGACGAACAGGATCAGACCGAACCCGAGACTGGCTACAGCGATAACGGGATAGGGCGGCGGTGTGTACCACAGAGAAGCACCGAGAAACATCAGGAACAGCCCAGCAACCATGGCTTTCCTTTCGTCTCTTTTGCCCTTCAGAAGCTCGTCCAAGTACTCCCATGGAGGCAGATCAGATTTTGGCTTTTGTCTTGGATGTGTTTTCTTGATTTTCGCAGATGCCATGTAAGTTGATCTTGATCATTACTCGCCTATAAGTCGGAGACCTCGGAAACTGTCTCCGTTCGTTCTGGCCTACTCGATTAGCCAGGGAAGAGAGAAAACGTAGCGGTTTTGAGGTACTTCACAATATCCTTCAACTCGTTTTCTGTCGGTTCTTTGCCTTCGTGGAGCACCTTTGCCCTGGCAGTTCTGAATGAAGCAATCATCAATTCATCAAATGGAATACCCTGCTTCTTGAGAGCCACAGCAAGCCTGCTAACTCTCTCGTCATAGCTTCCCTTAGTATTAAGCTTCAGATTTTCCAGTTTCTTGTTGACCAGCACCTCGAATGCGGCAAGTGCAGACGAAGCCACACGCCACCCATCTGATAGGCCGATTCTTTCGAGTATGGGCGGAAGTTCGAGAGCCAATCTTTCGGAATGAATAAGTTCCGCTATGTCCCCCGCTTTCTTGATCTCCGTCCAAGGATACGGAGAACCGCAATTGTGGCAGTGGTCAGGAACAGGGACTGGTGGGCTGGAGACCACTCCGCGGATAAGGTAGGCTCCCCTAATCTCGGCATCACATTTTGGGCACTTGAAGATTGTTGGGACTCCACACTTGATGCAATGCTCTTGACGAAGCTGGGGAAATTCATGGTAGTAGGCGGTCACCTGGTGACCTTTGAGGCAGACTTGCTGTGTATCGTAATGAGATTCCTCTTGGGGTTTGTACTTCGTGTCGAACACCTTCCTGTAAGTGCTATCGAATATCCCACTCATATTCCACAGCCCGGACTTAGAATCTTGTCTGCGTCTCCAATAATGCTTTCTAATGACCGCGAATGAGGACACTTGAATCAGGGCGACCCAAAATGTCCGAGTCCAAGAGAGACGAGGATTATCCACCTATCCCCGAGGTCATCAAGACAGTAAGCTACTTGGCTACGTTCCTCATAGCCTTCTTCACAGGACGACAATTCCTTCCGTTTGAACTACAACTGACCTTAGCGGCCATCTTTGTGGCATCAAGCATCCTGTTCATTCTCTGGATTTGGCGGAGACCGTTCCGCCGCTTTTGGAAATCATTGAGGAGAAACGAAATCGCGGGAACGAATTATTCCCAACTGGTCAGATATTGCGAACGCCTGAAAGAATTTGTCTCCCCTGGCAGTAGATCAAACCCGAACTATTTCTTAAGAGAACTCAAGACGAGGGTGAAAGAGTTCGAGTCAATATCCATGGCGGAGCCAAGCTACGTGGCGTTATTCGTCTGGGACTTAGAGAGAGCATTGAAGGGGAACAAACAGAACCTTCAGGGGTTTGTTTGGGGCAGTGACTCTCTCGTTTCTGTGGCTCAATTCTTTAACGAGGCCTACGTGATAAATCCTTGCAAAGAAATCCGAACGATCATCAAGAAAGCGCAGGAAACCGAGGCTCCAGACGATATTCCAGCAGTTCCCGAAGACATCCTTGAAGGATACAATTCGGTTAGAGAGGCGTTTGCCGCATTTCTGCGGGAGTTGGCTGAATTCGTTTCCAAAGTCAACAAACAACTCGGACAGGATAGGCTGAAAGCGGGTGACGTTTTGTATGACGCTGATTTGCTGAGAACTGCGCAGTTCGAGCCACCGAAAGAACTCGAAAATCCGGCAGTCTATTAGAGGCAATTTGACAGCGAACTGGAAGGGAGAGATGACAATTGACCGTGGAAGCTCCTCGGGAAGAAGAGTAACAAGTGAACCGCAGGTTCCTGTGGGAAATCAAGAAAGAACTGACGATCCCAATTACTGAACGTGAACTCAAACGGGAAGAGAGAAGGTCGGTCTTCCTTCTCGGAATGTTGGCTGTAATCGTGACCCTTCGTATCGGTGCAACAAGTGCGGACAAGTTCACCGTTCTGGGTATCGAATACAATCTAATTCCCGTCCTCAACGTCTTGATCTATGCCTGGATATCCTACGCCGGTCTTATGCTCGGCGAGAGTATCGGAGGCTAAAGGGTTCACATCCCAATGTGGTTCAGGAAAGTGGGCTGTTACGGCTGTGTGGAGGAGGTCAACGGAGTCCACTCTGTCTTCATCCACGACTCTGTTTGGCGATCTGGTCACGACATGGTTGCAACCGCTATTCACGAACTTCTTCACATCGTTGAGTCGACTTTCTCCGAGAAACAGATTAGAGAGCTTGAATCCGAGATTTGCAAAGTCGAAGAAAAGTCGATCGGCCCTTGATTCTCGACTAGTTCCGGCGATCCGTATCATTTGCGTGTTCGAGATTGAATTTTCGGAGTTCAGACCTTGTAGGCGGTTTGATGCCTTTCAAGCCCTCGAACCACGATTTCTTACGGTCGATTTTCCCTTCGGCTTTGATTCGGGCTGTTCTGGCTGCGTTGTATTCGTCCAGAAACGCCGGGGTGTAGGGGCCCAGCTCTTGGGTAAGCCAGGGTTTGTCTTTCAGGGCGTTCACTTCGTCTGGTGGGAATCGGTAGTAGACATCGCCCAGCTCATGCCCTAGGAATTTGGCTAACCCTTCTTCCGAGAGTCCTGCTATCTTTTCTTGTTCAAACTCTCGAATCATCCCTATGAATTCCGAGACCATTCGCTCTGTTGTCATCTGGTTTTCCATTGTGTTCGGATGTCTAGTGATCACCAGAGCCATGTCCTGCAGCTCTCCTAGTCCCACCTTGGAAAACTCCTCGGCGAGTCTCACAGCGTACGCTCGCCGGAGAAGCTGGAGATCGCTGCTTAGTTTCTCAGGTATCTTGGCCGAGATCATCATTTCTTTGGGATGCTCCTTCTTGAGTCGCTCGAGAGTCCTGTTCATTTCAAGGTCGGTTTTCTCCTGCATTCTTCTCAGCCGGTCTGCTAGATCTGCGAGGGTGTAATGATCGATGTCAAATCCCTCTTTGAGCAGATGTTTTTTCACCTCTAGTAATCGGTCGAATGGTTGCAGAAGGGTGAATGACAACGGTGTATTCTCAGGTTGCGCCGGATCATTAGACCCCACCTTGTTTTCTGCGCACATTGAAGCCACCGCCTCAGACCATTCTCCCAAGGAAGAAGACAAATGGGCTCGTAAGATGTCCGTCGGGCCCATCGTTCTATCTATTAGTCTGGAGTGGCACTCGAGGATGACTTGTCGCATGAGGTTATCGCTGAAACCCACGTCGCAGCCAACCTTCCTGATGATCAGCACGTCTCTTAGCTCCATGAGCGCCGAGTAGAGTTCGGATACTCTCACCATGATTGTGTCTAGCGCCAGTTTTTCGTCAGGCCTGAGCTTGTCTCTCTCAACTGGCGGAAATCCGATAATCGTTCCTGAGGCCGTGTGACTGATCCCGCCACCGACTCCCCAGTCGTAGACCATTCCTTTGCCGGACACTGAAGAGTTCAATTCGAATAGATACTGGAGCGTGTCGAATTCTTTCAGCTTGTAGATGGGTCTGTAGTGTGAGGTTGTGCCCTTTTGTTGGTTCTCGAGCTTTTTCTCATGAAGTAGACGCTTGATGCCTCGTAGTATTCTTCGCTTCGGGACTCCTGTAGCCTCGAGCTTAGTGGTAATCTCGCGATGAGTTAGGAAGGCCGTGGGCTCGTTGCTCCAGAGTCCGAGTATCTTGGAGGAGAGTTCTTCCACGGAGTCGCGGTAGGGTGTGGGTATGAACTTCCGTCGTTCTTCGGGTCGCATATTCCTCAGATAATACATAGCACGCGCGATAGAAAAGAAGCAGGTCTGGGACCAGTCACAGACCTTACTCATCCTCTCTGACAGATAGGATAATCCACTCCCGTCTTATCAATAGACGGTTTGAGAGAACTTGAAAACAGAAGGGGACAAGTTCCTAGAAGCAATCAAGAACGTTCGTGAGGACTACACCCTGATAGATGCAAGAGTTGTGGCATACCATGTGGCCCAGGACCTTCCAGCAGGGGACAACTGGGTCAATCTCGCTTCACGATTCACTCTATCGACCGAACAACAAAGGGGTCCAATCAGAAAGATTGAGTCTACTAAGATCCCTGGACTCTGTGCTCACCACGAGTTTCTACCGATCCAAGACCTGGAAAAAGTGCTGGGCATTTTTACAGGAGGAGAGCTCTCTCTTGGCGGCAGAAGGATTCTCTACAAGAGATGGTCCAACAAATGGGATTCCGCTTACTCTGCATTTTTCCGACGTCTAACGCGTGAACAGAGCTTTCGATTGACAGGGCTAGATGCACAGTTGTTCATGCTTTCAGGGGGCGAAAGCTACATGCAAACGGTGGTAGGTTACGAGCCTCGCAGTCAACTCGAAGCTAGACTTCCCTCTCTAAAGACGCCGTTCAGTAGCTTGCAGGATTTGGCAACGGACTTCATCGGGTCAGCTCCCTGGGCCGATCCCTGGTCTTCTTCAGCGGCCGAGGTCGTAGCCCCCGTCGCGATTCGTTTCTCACAAGGCTCAGTAATCGGGGGTCAGCTCGAATTTCAACTAAGCATTCAGGGCGGCCACAGTGCTACGGCCGTTGAAATCGGCACCATCTTCTCTACAGGAACCAAGGCCCTGCGTCGTGGCAAGATTGTAGCTAGGAAGCTGAAGAAAGTATCACACAAGCCAGACGTTCTGGCAGGCTCTCTTGAAATCCCGCGCTCCGTCGAAACAGTACTGCTTCTGGTATCGTATAGAGGCGAAGAGGTGGACAGATTGCAAGTTTTCAGAGGAGCTGTTTCGGGAGTGAATCCGAGAATGGCCGCCCAGGAAGTGGTCGATCCTGGACTGAAGACATTCTCCCAAGGACTAGCTGGTGAAGGAACGGGTGAACAAAAGAAGGTTAGAGGAAAGGGCTTTGAGAGGTCAGTTCTGCTCCTATTCCACTTCCTCGGGTTCTCATGTATCTCAACTTTCCCTGAGACCACTGACTCCGCAGATGTCCTAGCCTTCACAGGAGTCCCTGGTGAGCTAGTTCTGATCGAATGTACCACCGACGCGCCGGACTTGCGCAACAAGATCGGAAAACTGTCTACAAGAAAGAGACACTATGATCGAAATAACCCTCCTTTGAGAGTCATACCGGTCGTTGCAACGTCCCTCGCCAAAGAGTACGTGAGTCCTGTTGACCTTGAACGAGCGAGGAAAGAGGGAGTAACCGTGCTTACAGCAAGCGAGTTGCAGGAACTCACACGCGTAGCCAATCGGGGCGATACGCCACCTACCGTCCTAGAGTACTTCCGCAGTATCGCTCCTTCACCCTTTGGCTAAGGTAGACGCTAGTCGAAGGGGTTTTCATTTCAAGTCGGCATGAGGAAGGTCGTCGAGAAACTAGCTACTCTACGTCGCTGTCATCATTCCCTGAGTTTCCTGAAGCTTCGGTCGATTCTCGCGAACCTCTGGTCCAGTCTCTCAAATTGTCTGTCGAGGTTCTCGAACCTCTAATCATTTTCCTGGGACATTTTCCCTAACCTCTGGTTCAGTTTTCTCTCAACGCTACGGAAGTGGTTTTTCTGACAGCTGATTGTTCGGGTTCCTCGAATCCGATCTTCGGTCGTTAGGGCTTTTCTGTTTCTTAGGCACACTGTCAGCCTCGGATGCTCGCCTAGATACACAGGTCGCTTGCACCCTAAAAACGTGGAGGCATCCTCAAAATAATTCTATCTACCGAAACTAAACCGCGTGCAAAACACACACGCATTCTCGCACGACGCTATGAGGTTGAGAATCTCGACTTAATTATCTCTCCGTCAATCTGGCCAAGTTCGAACCCTATGTGTTGCATTGGAGTCCTTGGTGAGAAATTTCTTCCAACAAACCCGATGAGTCCCGAAAGCAGTGAAACGTTAACTAGAGCATCTTTTCGCGGGCAATCCTAAAAAGCCGGGTCAAGATGCCCTCGCCCAAGGTGCGGAACCAGCCAATACGCTGTGTCATTGGGGGTAATGTAGAATTTGAAAATCGGAATCATCGGTGCCGGAGTCGTGGGAAGAGCTAGCGGTATAGGATTAGAATCGAAAGGTCACGGTGTGACTTTTGTCGACAATGATCCGAGCCGGCTGGACGAACTCAAGGCTTCCGGTCATGAAGTTCACAGTTCCGTTTCAGATGTTGTAAGGTCCTCGGACATTGTAATGGTGTCTGTGCCAACGCCTACAGTGTCCGGACGCACCGATCTCCACGCTGCTCTCACCGTTTGTGAGGACATTGGCCTCGGTCTAGCTGACTCTTCAGGGTACAAGCTCGTCGTGGTCAGAAGTACAGTTCCACCCAGGACCACACGCATGCAGTTGATTCCAGTTTTGGAAGCTGTTTCACGCAAGGAAGTAGGACCTGATTTCGGTGTATGTTTCAATCCAGAATTTCTCCGCGAACACTCCGCTCTTGAAGATTTTCTGGTACCGGACAGGATCGTGATTGGCCAGTTTGATCAACACTCTGGGACTATGTTAGAGAGTCTGTACGAATCATTCCAGAAACCGGTCGTCCGGTGCACGCTCGAAGAGGCAGAGCTAGCAAAATATGTCGCCAACGCTTTCCTAGCGACCAAGATCAGCTATTTCAACGAGGTGCACGAGCTATGCAAGGGCCTCGGTGTCGGTCCCGAAGTTGTCAGTTCAGTTGCAGCGCTTGATAGACGCATAGGCCCCTACGGTACTGTTGGCGGTAGACCCTTCAGAGGCAAATGCCTGCCGAAAGATGTGGAGGCCTTTCTGACCTTCGCAAGGGACCTAGGCCTTCGGTTAGATGTGCTCAAGGCGGCTATATCGGTCAATCAGAAGGAGCCGTTACGAAAATATGCTTGAGACCGATTCTGCACACGGGTATACAATCTTTGAAAATTCTCCTCGCCCGTTTCGATAGTCGATTAGAGTTCGTTTCGTCATAGATCAGGAATAATCCCTTGTCAGAACTTCATCGGTCTTGGATTCACAAATTGAGATCCAAGTCGAAATCAATTCTGAAATATCGAAGAGACAGGTTCGTTCTCAACCCTTATCGTTGGCTGAGGGGCACAGTGACTTCTGCCGATGGCTTCAAGTGGCACATGAGGGGCACTCCCGACGCTTCAATGCCATTGGATCATGAAGGATGGCTCAGACCAATTCTTCCCGCCAACGGTGAATTATTCGTGGACGTCGGTGCTCATGTTGGTACTTGGAGTGTAAGGTGCAGTAAGACATTCAACAAGGTAATTGCCTTCGAACCCGTTCCGGAGAGCAGAGAGATATTAGAGAGGAATCTCTCACTGAACAATTGCCGTAACGTCGCAATCATGCCCTACGCTTTGGGAGACGCTGACACATACCATTCATTGAATGTCGAAGGGTTCCTGGGTCACAGTAGCATACTTCCTCGGAAAAAGCCTAAGCGAGTGATTCAGGTTCCAGTGAGAAAGTTGGATAATTTCGGACTGGCACCAGACTTTCTGAAGATTGATGTTGAAGGACTTGAGAAGAAGGTTGTTGAGGGTGGCATGGAAACCCTGAGAAGAACAAAAAGGATTATGATAGAAGTTCATAGCCGCGAAGAGCTACCGTATTTCGAAAAGTTACTTTCCTCTTTCGATATGACTACTAAAGTCATTTCTCTGGGGGCTCGGCAGGGGCAAACGCACTTATTTGGTGAAAAATGATCTCGATTCATCCGCAATCACTTCAAGGTAGACGTTGAAGGTTGCTTGAGCTATCGTCTTCCAAGAAACATATGAAAAATCGGCTAGTCTGCCATGTTGTTGCAATGCGAAATGCATTGATTCTTTAAGACTGGTAGGATTTGGCTCCGCTAGTACTGCGTAAGGAGCGGCAATGTGCTGCAAACCTCCTACCCGCGTCACAACAAGTCGCCTATGCATGGCCAACGCTTCAATGGCAACATGGCCATAGGGTTCAAGTCTGCTTGGCATTACGACGAGGTCGGCATTGCCGAGCCACGCCCATTTTTCAGATGGACGGATGGGTCCAAGAATAATGATATTGGGGTTCCCGGCAGACAAGTTTCTCAACTTGGGCAAATCGGGGCCGTCTCCAGCAAATACCAGTTTGTGACTAAACCTCCCCGTCTGATATGCTCGTAGAAGCATGTCCTGACCTTTGTGATGAAAGAGGACCCGGCCGAGACATAGGATGTACGGTTCATGGATAGGCCTAGGGCCGGCGGCTTGCACTTCGAGGCCTTGTGGAATTACCCTGATTTTGGCAGGGTTGATTCCCATTTCTTTGAAGTGTTCCTCTTCAAATCTTGTTGTTGCAATGACCATGTCGCAGATCTTGACTGGTAACAACCTTCCAGCATCAAGCATCGGGTAAATTCTGCTGTAGGGATCGGAATGAGGAGTGTAGACGAAAGGTTTTCCTTGGGTCTTTCTGATAACGGATGCAGCCCAAGCCATTGGATAGCCGTACGAATGAGCGTGGATGATATCGGCATTCGACCGAAGCAAGTCCCCCAATAGACTTGGCGTTGGTAAGATACTATAGCATTCATGGACTGCGGGTATCCTCAAGAAGCGGAACGACTTCGTGTCTCTTTCATTAGATTTGGTGAAAGTGAATATTCTAACATCGCAACCTAGACGACGTAAGCCTTCAGAGAGGGCTTGGACGTGGTGTTCAACACCGCCAATGAAAGGAGCATACCAAGGAGTTAGCTGGATCACTTTCAAGATCGTTCATCTCCTTATGCGCCAGATAGAATGCTCTAAGACTCCTGCCCTCGTCATCAAGTCGTCGATTGTGAGAATGATGGTTATGGTGAATAGAGCGGCAAGCAGAACAGGCAACTGCGGTGGAAAGTTCCATAGTTGCTTGACGACATCGGATGCGGGAAGATAGTTGTTTTCATTGAAAATTAAGGCTGGGCTTACAAGATAGAGAGGGTTGTAATGCGTGAGGACAAAGGTTAGAGGTATTGCCGAGATCAATATGACTGACCACTTGCTAGCCATCTTCCAAGTCAGGAGAACAGCAAGCATCGGAAGGATCCAGATTGCATACTGTGGGTTGATGCTAGGATATGACAAGTAGACTCCGAGGAAAGCGACACTCAGGAAGGGAAAGACGGTGTTCCCTTTGTTGAGGGATTTCCGAAACATGAGCATGAAGAAGACTAGAAGGACGGGTAGGATGAGGAAGAAAACCGGGATACCCACGGGTAAGGAATAATCATTGAAGATCAACATCCATGTAAGTCCTGAAAAGAAAGGAGTCCCGCCATAATTTGGGGACGAGCGGCCTATTAGCAATCTGCTAAGGTAATCGAATCCGTGTGGGAAGACGAGAGCACTGGATAACGTTAATGCGATTGTTACCAAAAAAGAACTAACATAGGGTATAAGTCCGGACCTTTTAGCGAGAAGAAGATAGAACACAGCGGGGAACAAAACGATCGCCGGGAAGAGCTTGGTTGCCACTCCCATCGCCAGTGATATGCCGCTTAAGGAAAACCGAGCACTCTGGAGATAATAGACGGACAGAAGTAAAAACATGGCCGCTATGCTGTCAAAGACGCCCCACACCGATCCCATTGTGATTACATAGGGATTGAAGATCCATACCAGAAGACTGATTTTGGCCGCCCTTGGGGTCCGTCCACCAATCAGCCAGATCAGATATCCTATTGCAACATCAGATAGTAACACCGGCGTCTTAAGCAGCAAGTCCAGTATTGGCAGATTTCCCGGAATGAAGCTCCGATATGCTTCGAACAGATTCCCTGTGGAACCCCATGCAGCCCACAACGAAGCTGGAGATGACGGGAAGATGTAGCTCGTCGTTGCCAACCATAATCCGAACATTGGAATCATTATCCACAGCCAAAGAGGAGGGTACGAGTAGTTCAGAACGGCAGGACAGTTACAACTGGTATCGGGAAGAAACGGGTTGATTCCGTAGACGAGAACGTACGATCCAATCAGTCGATTGGTATAGCTATCCCATCTTTGCTCCGTCCATGGAGCTAAGGCAAGCCTCAGAAGGAGACCAACGAGCAAAGGCCAGAACATTGGATGATTCCGTAGGGAAATTAGCCTCGACAGATTTCGAGACAGATACGAGATTAGAGTTGAGTGTTTCAAATCCAAGAGAAAACCCTGTTTGTCGAAAGTCACGCCCCTACTTGACCGCTGTGAACACAAGCCACTTATCCAACGTTGTGAACGCGCTGGCGAAGGCCTTTCGAACAACATACGGAATCAGTCGCGCCACTGGATGCGGATATTCGAGGAAAATATCGTATGGGTGACGTCTGACCTTTCCGAAGCCGAATTCTTGCAAAAGCTGACGAAGTTCCCCGATTCGTAGACAGTGAAAATGCTTAGGATTGTTCGGAGGAAGAAATTTGTCAGCATTTCTCCAAGTCCCGCGATTCGGGGTACTGATAACGAAGACGCCCCCTGCCCCCAACACACGATATATTTCCGCGAGCAGAGGAACCTGCAATTGCTGAGGAAAGTGTTCTATTACATGGAGCAGAAGAACCGCTCTGAACGCTCCTGACTTAAATGGAAGGCGCATAATGTTTCCAAGAAGTCTGCCATCGACTCTTCGTCCCTTCCAATCGCTAGATAGGTAGTTAGGGTTGAAGTCAATGCCAACATACGAAAGGTTTGTCGAAATTAGTTTGCTGATTAGCCCACTCCCGCAACCAACATCAAGTATCGGAGTCCGATTCCGCACCTGCGACACCGTTATTCTCATTTCTCTCCAATGGTAATCGGCTCCGAAATCCTCTGGAAATGAGACGTGAAGCTTTCTACTGTCGCCTACTGTGTAAGGTTGGGAGATCGTCTATTCCTCTTTCTTCTAACTTGAACCATAGTTATGAGGACTGGAACAACTACAAAAGGTGACAACACTAAAAGAACCGCTAAGCCGTAGTTCGCAAAGACCTCCAGTCTCAGCACGCCAGAGAGTAATTGACTGCCCGAAACCCAGCATGAAACCCTCAGATAATTCACGCCAGGCACTGCCCAGCCAGCATCAATTGGTTGTCTGCCCTGCGCTTCCCCTGAGAATAACCCGAAACTATTCAAGTTCGACCAAGTGGAATCGTCATGACTAAACTGGATCGACGCTGTTAGATTGGACAGATTAGAAAGGCTAACATTCCAATCAAACGAGAGAATATTCGCGGTATTTTGAGACGGTATATTTCCCAGATAGTAGGCCGCGCTTCGGCTCGTAACAAGAGTAATTGGCTGCGAGGCGGACGAGGCCATGACGGTACTAGTACTGCAAATCCCTAGAGTTCCTATGATCGCAAATAAAACGAGGGAACTATGAATCTGAACAATCCGGTTCCTTGCAGTCTTCAACATCAAAGATTACGTGTTAGGCCGGTTTCGTTGTAAGAGCTAGCTTCCAAGGTTGATTCTTGGTACTGAGCATTGTTCTTAGAACTGCAAGTTGAAAACTGAAGAACTCAAGGTATAGAGCGGTTGCCAGAGCAGGAATGTACGTGGGCCCTAGTCTGGTAAGAACCTTCAGAAGTAGCTTTGCGTTTCGCAAGGGCCGCGAGGACATGCTGAATTCGAATGTGGTAGGTGTTGTTCTGAATTTCCGAATCAGCTCCAGGTGACCTCGAAGTATTCTGCTTCTCTGAGTTACGTAATCCGCTGGTGATGTTGGCCCCGTAATCCAGACGACCGCTTTGGGAACTCTCTTGATCTTGAAACCTTGCCTTCGGACTTCAAGTGCGATATGGGCATCGTCATTGGTGATGCCTGGCACCGGACCTATGAGCTTCCGTCTCACTGCGAACATATCTCCCGCGTGGGCTAATCTCTCCTCAAAGTCAAGGTCATCCAAGGTCGCATTGTGTACTGCCCAGAGAAGGCCGTTCACCTTGTCCATCATCAACCCATTCCCATCGGCCATCTGGACTCTTGAGTCTGCGAGGCCCCAATCCTCGTGATCGATCAGCGCTCTGACAAGCCTTGGGATCGCGTCCGTCGCCATTTTGATGTCAGCAGAGGCAATGACAAGTATATCTCCAGTGGCCCGTCTGATTATCTTGTTGAGGGCCGAGGTCTTCCCTTCACGTTTGCTCTCAAAGAGAACAATTAGACGACTGTCCGGTCTCTCTAGCTTTAGGGCAAGTACCCTGTTGGGAGTAGCCACAATTATCTCATCCACCTTGACGAGAGGATCTTCGATCTTCAGAATGCGCTCCGCTAGCAAGAGAGTATTCTGAAGCTCAACTGTTGCGCATATCCCTACCGACGTTGTTGCGTACAGTTGGGTTAGTGCTACTTGAGTTTGTGGCCTACTCAGGTTCCGTTCAGGATTTTCTTGGGCGTAAACTTCTTCCATCATTATGGTCAGCTACGTAGACCCAATCAATTGGGAATATGGCAGTGCCTGGAAAGGAGTACTTATTTACTTATCTGGGACCCCGACGCGGAAAACTGCTCTAGAATTCTTTGGCCGTCCAGGGAGATGCTGAGCGCTTCGAGCGAAGGTCAATATCGGCGCTCCAGAAACCGTGACCAATAAACCCTTATTAGGCCGTTTCCAGCCGACTGGTTTGCTTACTTCATGCAATTCCATGGCCGGTACCTGCACCACATCGTACTAGCGATCATCATAGGTTCCGTCCTAGCAGCCTCTTACGTCTCCGTCTCTGCCGTGTCCTCTACCTCGTCAGCGCCGAAGGTTATATGGACCACAAATCCAATCACGATAACCTTCTCGCACACGACCGGTCATGGTAGTGTCGCTGACTCTTTCAAGTGCGCCCCTCCCGTATTAGGAGCTGTAGTGGTCACGAATAGTGTCCCGATTCCAGCTGGGGCAGCTCTCTCGGTTACTCCTTCAAGCTTCACTTCCTGCGGCCCTTCCTTCTCTGACATCATAACACTTAACGCAGTGAGCACAACGCAAGGCACCTACCACGCAGTCGTATCGGTTTCGCAACTTTCTCTATACCAGAGTATCCCGCCTGGCCTGACAGTCGCGATTGTCGTGACCTAGCGCAAGAAACATCCCATAGTAAAAGATCTCAACACCGCGACCCTGGACTATCCGAGTTGACACGGTTGGCGGCGTGGCACCTCAAACATAGAACTGTACCATCAACCTCGCGAGTCAAGAAAGGGTAGCCGCAGTTTCCACAGCGGGGCCTACTCTTGGGCTTGAACCAGGATCGAAGTCTGCTGAGGAAATGCATCGTCTGTTAATTGCACCTGTGTGCGCTCTATGTCAGAGTTGTCTCGCAATATCCCGTTAACACTTGTCGTCCCCAGAACCAAGGTGGGTGTTAGACAACCGCAGGCTGAGCGAAAATGTTTACGCGTGAACCTCGCAAAGTCTGCAATATGAACATCCAAGACAGAAATAAACGAATGGACAGCTCGCAAAGGACTTGGCTCCAGGGTGGGAGTGATAGTCCGCGCTACCACTTGCCAACCGTGAAGCGACTGCAACGATGCGTGTGGTGAAGGTAAGAGAGATGGGTCCCGGAGACAACAGACTAGTCGAACGTAATCATCGCAGTGACGTTCGAGCGGGAAACAGTTCAGGCAGAAATCGTAATCGTCCTGTCTTGCTTCTGCGTCGATCTCAAGGAGTAACGTCCCTCCGGGGTAGGTGGTCAATACCTTCCGGTTACCCATTTGTTGCTTTCAAGCGTTTCGGAGAGGTCTGCGCTTTCCATCTGTGTTTCGGTTGCGGTAGCGTAGCTGATGCACCGACTATTATTCTGCCTGAAGGGAGAGTGGCTATGTACTGCCATCCATTGGAGAGGTGGGACTCAAGCTCCCATTCAGTGATGACTCGTTGACTCCCGTCTTGGGGCGAGGCACATCGTTGTCATCTCCGTTGGATACATGAGTAGAGGGAATCGCTTGGACGCTCCTGATTGGAACCTCTGTTGAGGTGACGGTCAGGAATCTTTCAGCTTTGGCATATTTCCGCCGAACATAGTCAGCGTCAAAGTTGTCAAAGGGAGCTTCTAACGAGATCCTGGGACTCGCTAACAAGAACCGGTAGTCGGCCTTTGGTGATTCATCACGGGCTGGTCCCTATTCCTTGGATCTAGTCAGAAACCGTCGGTTAACCGTTTTAGGACGTGTCTGGTCCCATGATTCCGGGTTTGGGTTGCCGAAGCCTCATCAGTACGAAGCCGTCAGGAACTGGTTGGTCGGTTTCAAGAGTTCAACGTACCGGATGTATCTCCGCTACATCAAAGAGTTCTGCGAATTCTCGAAACTTGACCCGGACCAGCTCGTTTCCCTCGCGGAAACGGACAGGCGAAGCGTGCGCGTCAAGATCGCAGAGTTTCATCAAGACTATGATCGAAAAGGCTACTCTTCCAACACATCCCACAATGCGTACATGGCCATAAGGTCGTTCTTCAATCATAATGAGATCCGGTTCGGAAGGTTCGCTCCGGGCTTCCGGGGAGCAACCGAATACGAGAGTCAGCGGATTTTCGAACGCTCAGAACTGTTTAGGACGCTCCTTGGAGCAGGGACGCCGCGGGACAAGGCAATCGTCTCCTTCGTGGTTCAGAGCGGTCAGAGAGTGGGGGTAATAACCAAGTTACGCTACGGAGATGTCCGCAGGCAGATCGAGAAATCCATCAGCCCAATAGTGATAGATGTAGATCCCAACGCGGCGAAGAACAGAGTTCACCACTCCTTCGCAATAGGAAAGGAATGCATTGATTTCATCAAGATCATGGTTAAGATTCGGGAGGACGAGGGTGAGACGATCGACGACCGTTCCTTCCTTTTCAGAAGCTTCAGTCAGGGCTGGGAGAAAGTCAGAGGCAAATTGGTTCGTCGCGGAACAGCGTGCCGGAGCGAGAGGGGCAAGCCTCTCGACCCGGCTACCATAGGGCTGATATTGAGAAACGCTGCGGTCAACGGAGGAGTCCCCCTGACTAAGGTCGAATCAACGAACAAGTTCAAGCACTGGACCCGTTTCGAACTCCATCCTCATGCGTTCAGGCGATGGTGGAAGAACGCTATGAGAAGGGGAGGCGTCACAGATCCCGTCTTTCTGGACTATGTGTTGGGTCACCAGATGCGCTATAGGGGAGCATACGACGGATTCGACCATGACTACATCAGGAAAGAATACTCAAAGGCCGAGCCGCAGGTCACACTGCTGCGAACCCGTTCCGAGCTATCCCCTGACACTCCGGCTCCCAAACGACAACGCGTTGTAGAAGAGAGTGAACTAGAATCTCTTCTTGGGGAAGGCTGGCGTTTCGTAACAACCCTTCCCTCGGGAAGATTGATTCTGGAACCACCCAGCATCAATCCCGCCTTGACCCTTTAGCGGGATACACACGGACTAGTAGTTGGTAAACTGGAGGGCGGAACCAGAAACGAAACTTCCATTTCGATAACTGCTTGCGAGTAATGCTTTATCGTCAACCTAAGGCCTATTGCAGAAAGGTGAGAAAGCCTGTGGTGGACAGGGCGTATCGGAAGTACATGAGGAAAATGGTTGAGCTGGGTTTGGTTAGGGAGAGGGGTTCTGGAAGATGGCGAACCTTTGAGCTAGTGATGTGAAGGAACTACTTCGAGGTTTACCTCATTCAGTCGTAGGTCCCAAAAAGAGAGGAGTTTGAGTGGGCGGTACAAATGCTACAGCAACATGGTGAACCCGGGCGGGCCCACTAAAGCACGATATGTTCCCGGCCGACAATGTTCCGTCATGAACGGCAGAAGAAGCCGGTTAGGAGGGCAGTTGAATCGGTGCTTGAACTGTTTGAGAAAAAGAGGGGGGCAGTCTCAGCGTTTGCGGGGCCGATTTCTTTCACCGCTGGCGGTCCGAATCTCTCCCGACCGACTATCCACTAGTTAGTCTCTAGAAATCCTAGACTTCAGGCCGTGGTGGAACAGGGGGGTTCTGCCAAAGCGCTTGGCTCCCGGCCGGTGCCGAATCCCTCCGGATTCGAATCTGTTCAAACCATCGTGTTCTTTCCGTTTCTGGTTTGCCAGATGACCGTTCCTGCACCGATAATTAGAACTGCTACGCAACTCACGACAACCAGAGCGGGATTCGAGAAAATGCTAGCTAGGTTTGCCTGGACCTCACTTGACATGATAAACACCCAGCCGACAAGACCCGCAAGTCCCAACACGAGCAAAGGATACTTCACAAAGTTGAACCTTCCGAGCCGCGGACCCACTGTACTGTCGCGTCTATCAAGCTCGCCCGCGACAAACGTAGCTACAACCCAACCAAACCCGACTCCCCACAAGAGTCGGTTATCGAGGAGATAGCCCTCGATGAGATAGAAATGTGCAGGATCTAATGGAATGGTTAGCCATGCTAGTAGTACGACTGCTGAACCGAAGAGAAACCCTCTGTCCAACAAGTGGCTGTTCTGCGCGAAGCCGTAGACGCGTCTCCATGGAACCGGCCCAGGTTCTTGCAGATCCTTGTCTGCATATTCGACTAGTCCATGGGGATCTTCTTGGTAGAAGTAAACATGTCTGGTGGGGTCGAGGGGTTGTTGGACTCCTTGGGAGTCGTACATTCCTCGCTTCACGAGCCTTGTGATGGGAAAGAACCATTCGACTCCACGGTCCTTGACGGTCGTGAAAGAGTCTTGCAGAACATGTAGGAAGACCCCCAGGGCGAGAAAGGGACTAATGAGATAGGTGAACGCCATCACGAACACGTTGTGCAATCCGGCCCTGTGAATCTGCTCATCTGCATAGACCCGAGGTCTGAAGAACCAATACTCCCGGTCAAGGTCAGGGAGAAGCGTTCCTACTCCTATCATCAACGCGATTTCCGGTTTTCCGAAGAAGACAAATCCAATTGCAAGGCCGAATAGGAAATGGGTAGGAAGATCCAAGGGTCGAGGACTGGTTAATACATCAAGTCTCTTCCAAATCTAGTTATGCCTTGCTGAAGGTACTAGCGTGTAAGAAGACACACGCACCAACACCACGTCTCAATTTCACTTTTCCTAGAGAATACTGTTCCAAACTTCTTAAGAATAATGGTTCTGCAGCTGATCATCGTCTTATCTTGTCGCAAGCAGACTGCGTTTCTCTATGGATGCCAGGACGTCTAACCCGAAGAGTCGCGAAGACTGCTCTGGTGTCAGCTCTAATCCTCCTCACAGTTCTAGGATCCATCGGAACTGTTCTCCCTGGAATAGTTCAGGCGCTGGCACCGTGGTCATCCCCCTCGACACTCACCCAGAATCCGCAGTGCCCACCGACCCTTCTAAATGCCACAACAGCGTCAACCAGCTGTTTAACGACAAGTTCGGGATCGAATAATCCGCAAACCGTCGGCGCCGACGCGGTTCAGAATCCCACTCTTCCCAGGACAGTCCTCTCCAGCGTGGACACACTAATTGGAGCAGGCGGCATAATCCAGGACTCCTTCCAGAATCTAACCCTGTACAACTCAGCGGTCATTATGCGCATGCTAGGCGGTCCATTGCCTCACGATGAACTTCTTGCAAGTGACCATCACGCCCTCAGCTCTTGGTCTTTCTGGGGCGTAGAGGCGAACATGAGTAATGTGTGGGTTCCTCTCATTCCTCGATCGAACAGCTTCACGATTCTTGGAACCAACAGGACCGGCACTTATGTGGTTAGACAGATGGAGGTTGGGATTGGGTCCTTTTCAGGAACGCTGAAGATTGCATACAAGGCGACAACGGCGGGACCCTTGAAATGGGACTTGGACTTCACGGCCTCCGCACCCGCGGATTATAGATTAGTTTACACATGGCAAAATGTCAGCAGCAAGACGGATCTGTCCACATCGGCGAAGAGCTTCCGCGTCGGCTACAGGGCGTCAAATTACACGCTTTCCTGGTCAGACATACCACAATCGTTCAACGTGACAACGTCGGCTGTCCCGCCAAGATTCACTCTATCGGTCGAACTGGGACACGTGGCGACCGATTTCACCGTTAGCGTGGACCCGAGTATTGTTTCATCGAGCACGTACTCAGGCCCTGTTGACTATCCATTCCAGAGAAAGATTTTCCAAGACGCTGAAGGACGCTACTTCATATTTTACTACGATGGATACTCTGTTGGATACAGCTCTTCCTCTAACGGCATAACGTGGTCGTCTAAGCAGGCGATGCCTTCGGGCTGGCCTGCATACAGGGATCCACTGACTTCCCTTCCATCTGTTGCGAACTATGGCGAAAGGGTGATAGTGGCCGCGGGCAATTTTTCAGCAGACCCACTGGGGTGTAACACCTATCCTCAATGCTTGTACAACTCGACTCTTCCCTATTCCATTGGAACGATATCCGGAGGCGCGATCACATGGGGCCCTGTTAAACGAGTTAACGCGTTCACCGCTTCCTGCAGCTATATCCAAACTTGCACTGTCGGCGCAAAGTATGTGTATGCGATGCTAAGCCCAAATGGCGATATCGCTCTTTCGTACGATGCCTACAATTCCACTACTGTAAGCTACCTCAATCAGGTCAACCTCTTCTACGCAAGAGGTTCTTCGAACTACACGGCGGTAGTTGAGTCCGGTAGCCCGAGTTGTTGCTACGATTTCCCGTCACAATCCGTCGTTCTTCCTGATGGAGATCCGAGCGCTGGGGTTGTGAGGGTAGTCTACGAAAACGTGACCGTCACGTGTTGCCCTTATTACCAGCTCTACTCACGTACCTATTCCTCGGTTCTCAACAGTCTTGGAACAGCGGATTATCTTGATCAGCTCTCGCTTCGCCAGTTTTCCGTAGCATCTGATGCTGAATATGGTATTCATCTCATCGACACCTCTTATGGTTGTGGCGGCGGTAACAATGGTGCTGTGTGCTACAGATACCATCCCGCAGGGGGTTCGTGGACTGCATCCGTCGATGTCTTTCAGGGATCCGCTGCGCCCTCGGCAGCCACAATTACTGTAGACCAGTCCACTGACACAGTTTACGTTCTAGGGTTTCAGATGATCTACACGGACCCCAATTGGGTCGACTTTTACACCCTGCTTATGAGAAGTAAGTCGCCTAGCCAGGACCCAAGCTGGCATGACGCCACTACATCTAACCAGTTCAAGTTCAGGGCCGTTTCTGATTACAACAGCTCCCCTACGCTTGTATCATCCCTAGCCCCGGCTAGCTCTACAAATTCCAGCAGTATTGGTCTGGTCTGGGCAGAGGGAAAATATGGTCCATACAACGTGACCTTTGGTGCTATTCCTCTGCAGACAGTCTGGTCGCCTTACGCCTTTCCAACCGCTCCATGGGACGGAAACGGTATTGCGCCTTACGGACAGTATTTCCATAGTCTCGATGAATCTGTGTCACCTGGAAGTGGGATGCTGACTGTGACTCAGGCGGACCTAAGCGTTCCAGGGAGAGGAATGAATCTCGAAATTACTCGGGTCTTCAACGGTGCATCCTTCTATCCCCCTTCTACTCCGGTGCCGATAGGGGCTGGGTGGGGACTCAACTTTCCATGGTATGACAGCGCAAACAATATGGTTCACCTCTGGAATGGTGAAAGCTACAGATTCCCGGCTGACTGGCTGACAGGTTGTTTCCCGAATTGTAAGTGGGAGAACCATCAGGGCGAGTTCTTCCGTCTAGTGCAGAATTCTGACTATACAATCGACCTTATCACCAAGGCAGGGGTTACCTACCACTTCGGCACCACGGCCCTCAATCTCCTCCTAAAAATCACCGACCAAACTGGAAACAACTTTATCACTTTCAATTACAACGGGAACAGTCTCTCCTCCATTACCGACACAGTCGGGAGGGTCTTCCTGTTTTGCTACAACAGCTTCAATTACATCTCGAGCATCGATCAGGTTTCAAGCGGTTCTTGTGCTAGCGAGACTGGTTTCGTTAGACGAGTCTCTTACAACTATGGCTACATGGGATTTGCCCAGTGGTACAATCTCACAAGTGTATCCGACGCTGCCGGGCGGCTCACTCAGTTCCGTTACCTGACTGCTTCTTCCCCTTACGTCATCTCGCGGATAACGTATCCTACTGGCTGGTATTCGAACTACGCCTACACCCAGAGTGTTCTGGGGAACGAAAATATTGTGTATAGGGTATCACAGCAGACTGTCTATTCGTCTACGGGGTCAATAATCCGCCAGTTCGCCTACGCCTTCTACCAGGATTCAGGCACTGACCAGATCACGCGTTCCACAGTGACAGCATACAACGGAACCTCGATCGCGAGCTACATTGACTACTCCTTTTCGTACGCGGGAGTAAAGTGGAACGTGTCTGACGCTAGTCATCACCTGGTGAGGGGCACCATTCAGCTCTTTGGGGTCCAAGGAGATGTACCCCAAGAGATAATTCTCGTCACAGATGGGACCGGACAAAGCGGCCCAACTCACATCGGCAGTTACACGAACTACTATAGGTACGATTTCTGGGGAGACTTGATCTACACTCACACAGTGATCAATCCGTCAGCCAAGTGGTATCATGACAGCTTCAACGCCTATTACAACAACGGGCTTCCACCCGGTTTCAACGCGTTCCAAGAAACATTCAGCCAACTGAACGGGACCTTCTCAGACAACCCCTGGCTTACTTACAATGGTACGTGGCGGGTGAGAAACGGCGCCTACAACGGGACAAGCCCGATCTTCAATCCGACTCACCAGGAAGGCGTCTTCGCCTGGAGCAACTTCACTAGTCCGAATATTTCCATAATCGCCTCGATCTACGTCACGAAACCAATGGTTTCCTCGGACCGGAGGGTAGGATTGATCGCACATTACCCTGGGAACGGGATGAGGAAGTGGGCCCTCGTTCTCCACAATTCGACCGGTGGGGTCAAGCTTTCCCTTCTCGACGAATATGTCGCTTGGAAAGTGGAAAACCCTTGCACCTTGAACTACAATTCATGGTATCAGTTCAACTTCACGATAAGCGGGAAGCAAGCATGGGGGAAAGCAACCGCCCCCGGAGTCTCATGCAGTGTTTCAGGCTCGTTCACCTCGAACGATATCACGTCGTCAACGGGACTCGGCCTCTATGCAGGCGGATACGCAGCCCTCTTCGACAACGTTACAGTAACGACAATCGCACCCGGCATAACAGGAACCAGTTTTTCCAACTCGTTCATTCCCGGTGGTTCGCCGAATTCGAATGCTCATGGATTTCTCGCTGGAAGGGCTGAGCTTCAGAACGGAACGGGAACTACGCCTATCGAGACCTACTATGGATACGCGTCCTGGGGAGGACTGAACCAGGCCAAGACCCGACTAGATGCCAGTGGACTCACTCAATGGCTTCAGACAACTAGGACGTATGACGCGTTCGGGAACCTGGCATCTGTGATGGACCCTCGAGGCAACTTCACGTATCTAACCTACTCGGCAAGCTATCAGTTTGCGTATCTAACAAATGAGACTCAAGTACTAAACCCCGGCTCAACGAAAATCACCCAGCTCTTCACTTATGATATGAACTTGGGTACGCTTCGATCCCGAACCGATCCAAATGGAAACATCTCAACGTATCAGTACGACATTCTTGGACGTCTCACGAGCATTGACTATCCTACAACTTCAGCAGGTCAACCCCAAGTGGACGGCTCAGCTCTCGCTAATTGCTCCAACGTGTCGCAGTCCTGCTCGGTATCTCTACAGACATCACATCCGAATGACATTATTATCGTGTTTACGTCGGAGACTCTTAACCAAGAGATATACGGTTGTAGATTTGCGGTCACTGACACAGCCGGCCTTTCATGGACAGCTAGGTCGAACATTGTCTACGGTAGGGCGGATCAGGGAGACCGGGACGAACTCCAGGAATTCTACGCCAAAGCTCTAGGCACATTGTCTTCTGATACGATTACTGAGTCTATATCCGGTTGTGGGAACAACTACAACGGACTTCAAGCGTTCGCGATTAGCGGGGCTAACTTCAGCAACCCATTCGACACGAATTCAGCGCTTCCGGGAACAGGTTCTGATGGCGTCAGCGGGCAGCAAGCAACAACGTCAGCGACAATATCCACCAGCAACGCAAACGATTTTGTGTTTGCAGGTGTCCAGCACGGTACTCCTGCAGCGACAGCCCAGTCGGGGTTCATGTTGATAACTTCGGATGGAGCCCATGCGACGGAGTATCGCTTTCCTAACTCTGTGCTAACGAACTATGGAGTGATCTTCAGCTTTGGCGTTTCGTCATATTGGGAGGAGATCGCTGATGCGATACAACTGTCGAACCAAGTGAATTACCCAGACCACGTAAAGAACACTTACAATGACGCAGGAAACTTTGTCGACATCACCAATGAGCATGGATGGCAGGCTCGACAGATCTATGATGGTCTCGGCAGGCTTTCTACCATCGACAGATTCCTCGGTTCCACTTCGTACTCGAACGCCACGGCTACCTACGACTACCGGGGCAACAAGCTCAGTTCGAGGGACCCACTGAACAACATCTACTCCTACACATACGATGCTCTTGGCAGAGTGACAAGCTCGACTGGGCCGGACGGCAAGAGCACCATGCAGTCTTACAACGACACCGCCCCCTGGGTCCGGACGACAGACCATGACGGCAACTACCGGTGCGGCTACTCTGACCGGCTAGGAAGGCTCCTCAGCGTCGTTGAGTATGCAGATTCCTATTGTCATCCTAAGCTGTTGAACAATCTAGTGTATGTGACAAATTATGCCTATGACGAGGTGGGGAACCTGCGAAAGGTCACGAACGCGGCTACGAAATCGACTACGTACTCGTATGACAATCTTAACAGACAAACTACCACTATCTATCCTGATGGAACATCTGAAACCTACAGCTACGACAGCAACGGCAACCTCGTCAGGAAAGTTGACCGGGCAGGTGTGAAGACGCTCTCATCCTACGACTCAGTGAATCGCGTCAGTATCACTACTTATTGCGGAACAACAATAACGGGCACCAGTTACGCCTACGACAAGAACAGCAACCCGTTGCAGATTCTAAACCAGAACGCAACAGTGTCGTACATCTATGATTCTAGAAACAGGGTTCTTAACGAAACGTACGCGGTCAACCCGGCTACACGAACCGTTGTGGACCTTGGTTGTTCAGGAAACGGTGGAAATATTACGCGCACTGGAGGTATTGCTAAGACTTACGCGGTTGGATGGACTTACAGCGGCGAGCTCCTCAATACTTTGACCTACCCGACCTCGACGCTGTATACAATCAAGTATGCATACGACGGCCTCGGACGGGTTCTCAACGTAACACAGCTAGGCACATCGACATACTACGCAAGGTCACTCACCTATTACAAGAATGACCAGGTGAAGGGTTTCCAGTTCGGAAACAACCTGATTCAGAATTACACCTACGACAATCTATCTCGACCGTCGATGCTGACGCTGAGTGGGAAAACTACCATGAGCCTCACGTACGCCTACAATAATACTGGAACGGTGAGAAGCGTTACAGGCTCTGTGAACGGGACGACGGTAAACGAACAGTACCGTTACGATCCTCTCCAACGCTTGACGAACTCCACCGTGACCAGTAGCAGCTCCACCACCACCTCCTGGTACGAGTACGACAACCTGGGAAACCGGGTCCGACAGAAACTCAATAGTACGATCACACGGTATTCGTACAACTCCATTAGCGAGTTGACAAACTCGACCACCTATTCGAACCCACAGGTCACAACCGCGTACTCATACGACCCCAATGGCAATCTGAAGACCCAAAACGTAACCTCGACGGGAACTATCCGATGGGCGTATGCCTGGGACGCGTCCGGGCGTCTTTTGACCGTCACCAACAGCACTGGCCAAGTGCAATATGCGTATGACGGCAGTGGGCGCATGGTAGAAGCCATCGAAGGAGGCTCAATCTGGCGCTTTGCCTACACGGGAACAGACATTCTCTACAAGGATCTCAGAAACATGGACAATTACGAATACGTCTACGCCTCGGGCCTCCGAATCGTCATGGTTATTGATCGGACCTCAACCTACTACTACCATGCTGACGCGCTAGGCAGCGTCCGCGTAATCACTTACAGTGATGCAGCCTACGTTTACATCAACAACTACCAGCCCTTCGGCAAAGACAACGGCACTCCGAAAGGAACCTTCCAGACCAGCGCGACGGACAAGTTCGCAGGCGAGCGGTGGACTGCGGCTACCGGTCTCTACTACAATTTCCAGCGGTGGTACGACCCGAGCGTAGGCCGGTTCATCAGCCAAGACCCCCTAGCCGGCGACATGTCGAGCCCCCAGACCCTCGATGCATACACCTATGCATCAGACTCGCCCACAACAATTATGGATCCGACCGGTCTCTCAGGAGTATACGTCAGCGCCCGATCCGATCCCTGCCGCAATTCCAAAGACTTCTGGAGTCACCTGGGATGTTCTTTCACGAATCCACAGGCGATTATTATCGGGCTAGCATATTCGCCTGAAGGCGCAGCACTCAGCTGGGGGCTCTGGGGTCTATCGGAAGGTGCGCCGTACATAGTATCGGGAGGACTAGCGGTAGGAGCTGTGGCTGTGACAGCTGGTTATGAGTTTTTCACAGGCCAATTGAAGCTCCCGGACACTTCATGGTGGAATGATAATGACAACGGATTGCGAACGGGGATAACGCGAACTGGAACTGGAATAACAGGAAGGATTGGCAGTCTGAGAACCGGTGGCTGGGCGCCGACCATCACGGGACCTACGACAGGTCTTGGGAACCTCGGAAGAACCCCGGACTCACCATGGCCCTGGCCTTGGGGGTCCCTCGTTAAGGCCATCCATTATGTTCAGAACCATCCAGACCTAGGTAAGTTATGTGGCGCAGCCGCAGTGGTTGGCGGGACAGGCCTAATCGTCTGGGAAAGTATCGAGAGTTCGAGACAAGGGCTGGAACCGCCTGATCCAGAGGGAATAATAAAAGGGGCCTTCGTTGGTTGCCTTGCCGGTCTGGGCGCGGCGGCGCTCGTTCCCCATTAGAGCTCTGCATCCAAGAAACTGGTTCGAGATTTGGCGGGGAAGGTTTCACCACTATGATAATTCGAATGACGGTACGACCCAATAACGGTAAGGCATTTGAGATGATACCACACTGTAAGGGACTTATGGATGAGATGGGCAGAGACAGAGAAGGCACCGCAGCTGGGACGCCGCGATTTCCATGGGTAGCAATCGTAGCCCTATTATTGATAATAGCTGGTGCGGTTCTCGGGCTCTTATTTCACCGCGTAGGATCTGCGGAACTATTTCTGTCCGGCCTCGCCCTGCTTCTTCTACAGGATTTGTTGGGGAAACGGACCCTTCCCGTTTTCCAGAGGAATTCAAAGGTCTTGTCTTTCACATTGGTTTTGTTTACATTGGGCTCCCTAATTTTAGGATTGACTGGAGCATTCGAACTTGTGTATCTTGGCGCTGCCTCCCCTCCTTCTTGGGCGTTGCCTCTCACGATTGGCATCATTGGTGAAGTTTGCTTGTTTCTTGCAGCCGTGCCTTATTTTCTTTGGGTGCTCATCGCCGCGAGGACGCGGAAATAGAGAGATCCCTCTTGACTACAATCGCAAGAGGCAGTCACTTTGACTAATAGGGTTCCGGCCAGCGTTTTTCGCTTATGAATGCGGGTAGGATGCCTGGTTGGGAGACAGCTGGAAGAGTCCGCCAATTGTTTCAGAAAAAGAGGGGGTAGGCAGTCTCAGCGTTTGCGGGACCTATGTCTTTCACCGCTGGCGGTCCGAATCTCTCCCGGCCCAGGAGATTTCTCGCGCGAGTCGAATGTCGATCTCTCGTTCGACGTACCTCCACTCTTCCGACTGTCGGAGGATACCTACGAGTTCCTCAAACACGTCGACATTCGCTGGAGCATATTCGAACCACGTAAGGAAATCGAAGGGTTCGCCGAGATCGCGACAGTGGTAGAGGCGACGCGCGATTGCTGGGAGGTATTTCAAGCCGACCCTGATGTGTCCAGATCGGGTTTCGAATATCGCACGTCTTTCACTTTGGCTAAGTTGCCACCAGGATTCCGACTTCGTGACTGGAATAAGGGCGGCGCGGGTAGCTTCTGGCCTTCCTAGGGCAGGCTGGCGGGACAAGACGGTTTCATGCTCCTTGCGCGTTGTATAGCGCTCATTGCTTGTGACTCCGCGTATCAGCCACTTGCCCCCAGTAGGCAGTGCTGCCAGGTTGTCTTCAATTACCGCAATTCTGTCAACCTTTTTCAGCGGGGGTCCTGCGACAGTCTTCGTATTGGTGATCCTCCAAATACCGGTGTCGCCACCGACGAAAGTTGCAACGCGCTTCATCCAAGAGTTTCCAGTCCTTGCGGCGATCGCCATTAGCAATTCCCTCCGTTGGAGAGATAGGTCAATTGACAGACAACCTATGGTCTTTTAGGCTAACGCCGACAATTGAGGTCCGCATCCGACTCAGTCGCCCGCCTGCAATTAAGGGAGGAGCACATTCTGGGATCGGGTCGTCATCTCTAAGTCGTCCGAAATAAATAGTCCATCGAACAAGTTTCACCCAGTCTCATGCAAAGTGCGGAGAGAACGGGGCGTTCGAGAGGGATTCAGTTGTACTATATCACCCACGTCAAGAACGTCCCTTCTATCCTGCGACACGGAATTCTTTCTCATGAGGATGTTGATGCCAAGGGTATCGACTTCGAGCCTATCTATGATTCGAAAATCGTCAAGAATCGGAGGGCGCGAACTCCAAGTTGACTACGAGTACTGAAACAAACTCTAGCTGATATCGAGTAGAGCGTGAAAGCGCAGGTCTTACTATGATCTTTACCCTGGAGCCAAGATATCTGAGAGCCGCAGATTCTCCGCTCATTTGAGACGCAGTGAGGTATTTTTTTCCTCGGAGCTTGGAATCCTTGATGCTGGAAAAGTCGCGGCCCTTATAGATGAGGCTGGCAACAGCACGCCAACAATCGGAGAGTTCGCAACCCGTGCGCACCATCTTTGATGGGTCTGCCGAGTTTCCTGGTTCTAGCATTCATCCACTATCTCCAGTACGGTAGGAAATCGGCCAAGTCGCAGATGTAAAACAACAGGGTACGACATCGAGTGAACTGTTCTTATTCACCGGAACATAGTTGAAAGATACCGAAATGGACGAGCTAGAAGTAGAAGTAGAACCAAACCAGCGAAGACGTCATTGTACGAGTCCGATCCTCGATTTCGCCACAGCGTCTGACGTTACAGCAAGCGCAGGCGATTCCAGTCCGCTACGTCTACAAGACCCAAGATTAGTTCTGTTTCTGAGCCTCTTTCGGCGGCCCAGTGTCTAGGTATCGCTCTCTACCCGTTAAGGCTTTGAAATATCACAAGGAAGGTCAGGATATAGCTAATCGTGATCAAGACCACTGAGATGTTCAAGAATTTCTTGACGTCCTTCGTAGGATACCCGCGATATGACCAAAGGGTTTGAGTCAATGAGAGCGACGTATTAACGGCCAAGGCGATCGCGGCGACAACCAGAACCCACAGAACGACCATTCACTTTCACTTCACGATTAACTGGTTCTCCACGAAGAACGTCTCGACGTCGGCTCGCAAGCTCGCAAAAGTAGCTAATGCCAGCTTGCACGCGTTCGTAAACTTGTCAGTTATGCCAGAATCTGTCGTCTCGGCCCACTTGAGAACATTTCTGTGATTCTCAATCTGTGTTTCATCGTAATTACCTCGCTCTACAAGACCCATCGCTGCGAATAGGGCTCCAAGATTGAAGAGGTTTGGTCCTAGTCGCTTCGTTCCTTCTTTCAGAACATTCTGGTAGACTTCCTCGTACTCTAGCAAGTTCTTCTGTGCCGTTGATAGGGTCAAGATGAAATTCTTGGGATACAAGTTGACAAATCTCCCATACTTCGCGTGTTTCTTTAGCAAGTCTCGATCGCGGCCGAGATGATCTGCCCTGTACTTTGCAGAGTAAAGTGGGTTTACTCCTTCGGTAACGTTGTATAGCGGAGTCAAGACTTTCTTGTTCCAGTAGTCAAGCTTTCGTTGAGCCGATTCTCTCAGTCTCTCAGAGACGTAGAAGAGCAGTGTAACAGCAGTCAGAGTTGAAGCGATTATGCTCACTCGTGATTCAATGGGTGAGACGAGGAGAACCGATACGAGCCCCACCACAATGATGAATACGATCGGAATGATTGCGTAGAGTGATACTTCGTCAGAGATGTTCAAGTCCGCTACCCGTATGTCCAACTTGCAGAATCTGACCGCGTAATCAATTGGTGATACCAGCCCGAGCTAACATCGGCCGACATCTGGAGTACAATGTAGCTTGTGTTTGAACTCCGAATATTCGCAGCAATTGCGCTATCGGTTGTTGTGAATGTCAGAGTGTAGGAAACGAAGTTGTTGGGCGAAAATGTACCACTGGTTGCAACTTGGGTTCCAAATGGGAGATTGTTGGCCGTCAGAGTGAAAGCCGGACTCGTGACTTGTGTATCTAGCGAACCGGCCCAAGACCATACATGAACTGTGATGTAGAAGGTTGCTGAGAAATAACCGGCTGACCTAGCACCCGTGACCAGCTCAGGATGCGTTCCGTTCACCGAGTTGTAGCTAAGCTCGTAGTAAACGATCGTAGGCACGAGAATGACCACCGAGAGGATGATCCCGACAATTAGGAGGTTCTTGTTATCTCGAAACCAAGGCGTTTTCGGGGGTTCCTCTGGAACTTCCATGTTCTCAATTCGCAATGACACTCCAATTAAGCCGAGCCCTCTTAAACGCAATTTCCGGATATCTCTCTAACCAATCAAGTCCCAATGCCTCACCTAACTCATGCTACCAAGCTGTGAAGTCACGGGTTGCAAAGGCGGAATGCAAGTGCTCTGTCCAGGGTGCCTCAAACACTTTTGCCGGAGACATGGCCGCGAGCATGAAGAAGCACTCCGTCAAATGAGAGCGCAGTGTCTATTCCCAGCCTCTGATTGATGCTCTTAGCCGGGGGATATGTTCGAAATCAACGCGGACCTCTCGACCGTATTGCTTTCCATAACTATCGAGAATTAGAAACCACCGTGCTTTCGGACCAAGCTTAGACAGCGAAGAATACTGCGGGAACTGCGGCAGGCCCACCTTTCATCATCATAGAGATCGAGCAATCGCAAAGCGTCGGCCAGGCACACCAAAGGGTTTCCACAGTCCCTGGCAATCTCCGTGCAGGCCTGCCTTAGTTTCGTGACCCTAAGTGATACTTCCTCCCATCTCTCGGCTCAAAACGAACCTCAGCCTGTTACGGAGCGAATGCTGACTCTCAGCAAGATACAAGGAATCAACCAGAGAGAACAAAGACGACATCAAAGGCCTGATTCTGTAAAGATACGGGGCAAGTGCTAAGTATTCTACACGATTTGACACCAAAACCATGTTTCCGCCGAATCTCTCAGCACTACGAAAACCTCGTCTATTGCGGTTTCTGGTTGTTGCGCTGTTGATGATTCTGGGGTTAATCGTTGTACCACTTCCCCTGAGAGTATCAGCCGCCATTTCTTCGGTTGCTCCCGAGATAAGCGGACCACTGGTGCCGACTGTTCCATTTGTTGACGACAATGAGCATACTACTCCATCGGGAAACTATGAAAGGCTCTTAGTATACGGCTGGGCCGTTGACCCCCTACTAAGTCCTGATACTAATAATGACTATTTCATTGTCTTCATAAGCGCGACAGTTGAGGGGGGCGGAGATTGGTGCGTCGCGGATGGATCTCCTAATATCTCGCCGACTGAGAATGTAATCTTGACAGTTCACTCGGGCACGATTCTGCCCGAAATATCCCCCATGACGGGTGACCATGGTCAACAGACGGGAAGCGTCAGCTTTGGCCTGACCGTGGGTGTATCGGCAGATATACCTGTCGGTCCAGCTACAATTACACCATCCCTATCTGCCAGCCTTTCTTGGGAACAATTCATTTTCCAATGGGATATCCAAAGTTACTTCAGCACCACGGAGTCTGGAGGACGGGAGCTCAACTGGTATGCGACTGTGCATCCCGGAGGTTGCAGTGGTGCCGCTTGGACATTCGGATATGGTGCCGCAATCAAGAGCGCGAAGGGCGAATCCCCTACGGTGGGCGTTGCGCTCTTCGGCGCCTTCTACAAAGCCAACGACCCCTCTACTATTGACTGCGGTGGAGATGTTAGTCACCCCAATGTTGGTTGTACTAACCCTTCAGATGTTCGGACGCTTATGCTGCCACCTGCCGTCGCGTTCGAAACGAACCCCATACTAGGTTCAATCGCTCTGAACGGTACCCAGTTTGTTCACGGCCAACATGCATTCTATGGCACCGGAATATATTCCGCTACGGCATCATCTCCTGAAGACTACATCTTTGCTCATTGGCAAGTAGAGGGCGGGCTGGGTTTAGGTGGGCAGTCGCCAAAGTCGAATCCTATAGCGGTCAATGTGACGGGGAACGGTGTATTGAAGGCCGTTTTCGCGGCTAAACTAACATTCCTCACAGACCCACCCGACGTTGGCTCGATAAGCATTAGCGGAGCCGGGGGGACTGGCTGCGGATCGGGTTCCGTTGGATCTGCTTCTCAATATTCTAACGGCGATTGGACTTACTTCTCGGCCTTGCCCCCCGATCCAAGCGTGGGCGGACTCGACCAACCCCGGCTACGGGTGTGTGCTAATACACCGGCGGGCTACAGATTCGACCATTGGAGTTCGACAGCACAGTTCGTCGGTGTCGATTCTCCAGTGGATCCGACAGTCGTCATTGCGCTGTCAGGTCCAAGTGCGATAAAGGCCTGGTTCTCGCCACTAATGTCTACTCCACTTTCACAGAGTGCTCCGAGTGCCCCGAGTAGTCTGGTCGCGACGGGACAGTATGGACATGTAGACTTAACCTGGAACCTTCCCCTCTCTGACGGCGGGGCGCAGATTACAAGCTACCAGATTTACCGAGGAAACTCGTTCAGTAGTCTATCGCCACTGACTTCGGTTGACAACCAGCTTTGGTATCAAGACACTTCGGTGACTGACGGTCAGATCTACTATTATCGCGTGACCGCGATCAATTCAGCGGGCGAGGGCCCTTCTTCCAACACCGACTCGGCGAGGCCCGGCATTGACCGAATAACGATTACCCCAGACCCAAGGAGCGTATTGACAGGAGCCCAGGTGCAGCTTTCGGCGTTTGCAAGAGCCGAGTCTGGAGAAATTATTCAAGGCGTTTCATTCTCCTGGACAACGTCCGTTCCTGGCGCAAGTATCACCAATGCAGGCCTGTTCAAAGCAGGAACCATTGTAGGGACATTCACTGAAGAAGTGTCAGCCTCCGCTGCAGATGTAAACGGATATGCTACCGTGATAGTGCAAGCACCTCCCAGTACACGAGCAGGCACTGCCAATCTGTCGTTTGATTCTTTAGGTCCTTGGACTTGGGCGCTCATCCCGGGAGCGGTCGCCGCGGTAGTAGGAGTCCTTGGAGTCGTTGTCTACCGCAAGAGAATCAACCGACGATTGACTAAACCGCGCTGAGATTGGAAGATATTTTCCGACCTCCCAAGTAAGCAGAATCCTCGGCGATATCTTTTGACGATGATTTGGAAGGGCAATGTGGCTATAAATCCGGAAGGCTCATGAGAGCTGATTCGCGTGGTGTTCGCAGTACAAAACCCATGACGTAATGGCGAAACCCACCGGGTCCCGCTCCTCACTGATTCAAGCTAAGGGAAAAAAGGGATTTCAAGTTCCCCGCGGCTGGCGAATCCCGGCGGCCGCACCAAAGCTTACTCTCGCAATGGTCTCTGCGAGCATCGACGATGTTTGAAGTTGGCTTTGCTGGTATCTCACGTTATTTCTAGGCTAGTTTGTATGTACGAGTGTCCGGCC
>Ga0137383_10000028_pt1 | contig 46519 bp, 33 predicted proteins | sample SagtaG_19_FD_104817 | JGI IMG/M metagenome (GOLD analysis project Ga0137383, IMG submission 104817) | Vadose zone soil microbial communities from Sagehorn Ranch, Mendocino, California, USA - Sage2_R_40_16 metaG | ecosystem: Environmental > Terrestrial > Soil > Vadose zone | place: USA... | reverse complement strand
GGATGACCACAGGCTCCCCGCCCTGCATGACTGCGACAACAGAGTTGGTCGTCCCCAGGTCAATTCCAATGATCTTGCTCATAATCCCTTAGCCTCCTCAAACCGTTTGCCGTTCGCCGCCCCCTATGGCACTGTTTTCTAGGGCAAACGCTCCTGGGTGCTCGCCTCCCAGGCCCGGCATGGTCGAGAGTATACAGGTTGAGTGTGATCTTGTCAAGTTTTCTTATATCATTAATGATGGCCTTTATTTTCAATCTCTTACAGCGAGATCATCCTCGCAGCTAGGACAAGCTGGTCCTATACGGCAGGGCGCCAAGCGAGTCCTCTACTTATGCAACAGGTGTAGGTTGGCCGTTGGCGTCAATCCTTGCGAAGCCATCCTATCCTAATCCTATCCTGCTTTAGGCCGGGCCACGCGAAGCGCCGCCGCGAGCCACCAAACGGATTTGCGGCTTGCGCTTTACTCGGAGTTTCTCTTTTGGTAGAGCTTCCAAGCGAAGTGCCCGTCGTTTCGACTCATTTCGCGCTAGAATTGTGTAGTCCAAGCACGAGGCATTTTATTGAGCCTTTCTGGAGGTTGGCGTGAATCGTCGACGCATCTTGGTTGCAACGGTCAGCGTGACCCTGTTGCTTTTGGGGGCTTTGTTTCTGCCCTGGCTCGATCAAGCCCCGCCACCTCGCCTGGCGGCTCCCGACGGCCCGGTTCCTTTGCCTGTCGCACCCGCGGCCACCGAACGGCCGCTGCTCCCGCGCTCCCCGCTTGCTGCCGAAGCTGCTCCGCCTCCCGTACCTCAAGCTTCGGCGCTTCAGGACGTCGATCCTCACAAGGCCTTTGGCTCGAAAAACGCGCCGGTGGTCATGGAAGAGTTCAGTGACTACCAGTGTCCGGCATGCAGGACGCTCTACACCACCACCAACCGATTGCTCATGGACAACTACGTCAGCACCGGAAAGGTTTATCTGATTCATCGTGATTTCCCGCTCACGATGCACGCCTACTCCCGCGTGGCCGCTCGCTATGCTCGCGCCGCGGCGGAGATCGGCAAGATCGAGCCGGTGGAGCAGGCTTTGTTCCAGAACCAGGAAAAATGGGAGCAGACGGGAGACGTGGATGGGACGGTGGCCGCGGTCCTCACTCCCGCGGAAATGAACAAGGTCCGCGCACTGGTCAAGGGCGGCACGCTCGACGCGCTGATCGACAAGGATTTTACGCTTGGCCAGATGTACCGGGTTAGCGAGACGCCCACCACCATTTTTCATTTCCAGGGCAAGACCTATCCGGTCAAGGGCATCATGGCTTACGAAATGATGAAACAATTCCTGGAGCAACTGCTTTCACAAAGTAGGATGTGAGATCGGAGAACTGAGTCGGCGAGAAAGCCTCCTTCTCCGTTCTCTCGTCTCTTGAAACGAACCGCCAAGAACGGACGGCGAAGAAAAGACACTTTCCCATGCTCGCATCGAGCCCATTCAATTTCCGGCGCGCGGTCATCTGGATCGGCCGCCTCGTTCTTGGCGGAATTTTTGTCTACGCGGGCATCTCCAAGATTTTCTTCCCCAACACGCAGTTGTGGCCGATGTTCGTCCTGAGATTTTCCATCTCCACGAATCTGGCGACGTTTGCCGAGCAGGTGGAGTCCTACAAACTGCTTTCGCCCGCGGGGGTTGCTTTTGTCGCGCACACCCTGCCCTTCGCCGAAATCCTGCTCGGCTTGCTTCTGCTGATTGGCTGGGGGCTGCGTATCTGGGCTTCGCTGGTAACTCTTCTCATGCTGGGATTCCTGACCCTGGTTACCCGTGCCTACCTCCTGCACATGAACATCAACTGCGGCTGCTTCGCCATCCCGGAACCGCTCACCATCAAAACCGTGATTCGCGACAGCCTTTTTGCTCTGCTGGCCGTGCTCATGACCAGCTTCGCGTTCATCGAGGCCCGCCAGCCACACCCGTGGTCAGCCCCGGAAAAAATCTCTCCCTAGGATTTCTTTGGACAACAAACCCTTCTAACCGACCGACTTCCCACCGCGTAGCGCGGCCGTTTTTCGGGTGAGACTCGAAATCAGGGATTCGCCGGCTCGCTATACAGCCAAGCGCCGCCGATCGAGGCCAGGATCGCGCCGACCAGCAGAATGACCGTCACGGTAACCGTCAGCCGTCCCGGACTCAGACCCGCTACGACGTCATTGGCCGCCGGAATGGCGTAGGCGAAGAGCCAGAACGCAAATCCCGTGAGGGTGGCGGTCTTGGCACCCGGCCCGAGACGCGGCCGTGCCACGGCGTACAGCCAGATCACGCCAATCCCCATAACAAAAGTCGAGACGATGAAAAAGGGAATGGCGCCAGGACGCATGTGACGGCCAAGCATCTTCTCGAACCCGTCCCACTGAGAGGCAAACACAACGCCGTTCAAAACATACTCGAAGATATTCAGGATGAGGCCAGCCAGCAGACCACCGAGAATCACACGACCCAAGTTGGTTTTTCCCATCGGAATCCTCCGCGAGCAATCGTCACCAGAGTTGCGACTCGAAAGGGGCCGAAGGAACCGCTCGAGCGAGCCTACGAGGAGGGAGCACTGCGAGTCAAGAAGAAAGGGCGGCGGAATTCACACCGTTTTGCGCATCAGCACGTGCGAGCTGTAGCGTGTGCTGCCAAACCGGCCGACGCGCTGGAATCCCGCCTTCACGAACATGGACTCGGTACCGTGGGTCGACTCGTTGCCAAAGGCGCGCGTCAGCCAGCGCGTGATGGGATAGGCCTCCACGAGGCCGCCGCCTCCGCGGCGAATGGCTTCGAGAGCGGCGCGCAGCGCCGCGGAGGCGACGCCGCGCTTGCGATACGGCTTCAGAACGGCAAAGCAGGTGATGCGCCAGAGTTTTTCCGGGCCTTGGGGAGCGCGGCCTTGGTAGTCGCGCTGTTTGTCGATGCGCGGAAGTTCTTCGCGCGGCCCGTATTGGCACCAGCCCACGGGCTCCCCGTTTGCGTAGACGAGGATGCCATGTGCGCATCCCTGCTCAACGAGTGCGCGCTTCTGCCGCCGATTGCGGATGCCACGCTCGGCCCGCGTGCGGAGCCGCTGCTCCTTCGGCAAGCTCCGCGGCCGGTGAAAATGCATGCACTGACAGAAATCCCAGCCGCTCCCTTGCGAGAACAGGCGCACAAAGTCCGGCCAGGTTTTCCTGGAAAGTTCTTTCGTCGTGTAGGGAGAAAGTTGCGGCGATGGCATGTTGAACGCGGTACTCCGCGTATCATAACGCAACGGAACCCGAGCGGCGAACCGATGAACGCGCAGAAGCTCGAGAGGGACTCCTCGCCCCGCCCGGAATGACGGTGATGCCTCCGCAGAAAGAAACCGGAAACGCAAGAGGAGTTACCAGGCAGGGGGAACCTCGAGCATCCAGGCGTTGGAGCCGCCAGTGGCCTCCCAGATGGCGAGGCGTTTGCCGTCCTGCGAAGGAATGGCCCAGCCGACATAGGGTTTGCTTTCTTCGAGAACCGGCTTCGCGCGGCCCTCAAGATCGATGTTAATCAACGCGCGCGTTTCCCCGTGAAGCGTGGCGCTGGCCCAAAAACTCTTTCCGTTGGCGGCCCAATCGAGCGTCGAAATGCGTCCCCAGTCCTTCACTTTCAAGACGCGTGGGGCTCCGCCGCCTGTGGGAACCAAGCGGATTTCGGCTTCCTCGGCCGCCCTCATCTTCTTGGCCAGCGCCACCGTCCGGCCGTCCGGTGAAAGGCTCCAGTTGAAGGATTGCCATCCGGGCTCGCTCGTGCGCAGCAGTTCCTTTTTGGTGCCCGTTTTGGCGTCGAACTCTTCGAAGACCAGCGCGTCTTTCGTGTATTTGCTGTAGAGACACTCGCGCGAGGGCAAGCGCGCGCACTGAAAATTGTTGATGCCGGAATCTTCGAGCAGGAGCAGGGAGACGCCGCCGTCGAGCGGAATGCGCATCAGGCGCACGTTGGTTGACTGGAATTCGCCTTCCGGCTGCGAGTTCGTGGCGCGGCGGGCGGGCACGCCGGAGTTCTGGCTCGAGGTTTCAGTCGGTCGGGCGTCGGCGGTTTTGCGATCCGATTCGACGGAGTAGAGGATTTCCGTGCGCTCGGGATTGAGCCGCAGAATGTTCGGCGAGCCTTGAACACCGGCGACAAGCTCGGGAGCCGCGGCGCCGACTTGCTGACGAAAGATGTGAAACGTGCCCTCGCGGTCGGAGACAAACAAGACAGACTTGCCGTCGGGAGCCCACTCGTAGGGACGGCTCTGCCATTCGTCGTGAGTCAGCCGCTCCAACCTGCCGATCTCGCGCGTTTTAGCATGCACATCGGCCACGTAAACCGCCGGCTCAATATTCGTGCGAATGAACACGGCGTGCTTTCCGTCGGCGGACATATTGATGACCGGCTTCCAGTCCGGTCCGCTCGTGAGACGTACCGGAGCGCCCCCTGGCCATCCGGGCCGTCGATCGACTTCGAGCGACCACACGTTGGATTGGCCCTGATTCGGAGGCTCCTCCGCCCGTGAGAAGAGAATGCGGTTGTTGCGCGTCCAGACCAAACCGTATTGCAAGCGGTAGTCGGAGAGAAGCACCTCGCTTTTGCGGCCCGCGAGCTCGTACACTTCGATTCGAAGGTCTTCGGTAGCGCAGCCGGGCCAATAGACGTCCTGGAGATAGGCGAACCGCCGGCTGTCAGGCGACCACGCGGGCGGGCCAACCACGAATCCCGGGACCTCGACCGCCACCTGCGGCCCGCCCCCGTCGGTATCGGCCAGCCAAATCTCCGAATGATCAAACTTGTCGCCGCGCAGGAAGGCCACCTGCTTGCCATCCGGGGATACACTTCCCGCTTCGGCACCGGCAACCAATTTTCGCGCCGCACCACCCAGCACGGAAATGTTCCACAAGCTCGGGCGCTGTTCCTGGCCAGCCACCGCTTCGGCGAGCAAGTGAGTTCCGTCCGGATACCAGCTCAAATGATGGACGCGGAAACCCTCGGGGAGCGGCAAGGCGTGGGATTCATCGGTGCCGATCTCGCGCAAGAAAGTTCCTCGAGGATCGATGTAAGCCAGATAGCGGCCGTCGGGAGAGAGTGCCGCAAAATAAACCGGGACATCGGGGGAGTTGGCGGTCAACCGGATTTCCTTGGGGAGAGCCGGCTGAAGGGCGCGGGAAACGCGCATGCCCAGGTGCAGCCCGAAGCCAATCGCCGAGATGACCACGAGGAAGCCAACCGCCAAAAACCGCCAGCGCAATCCTGCGATGACGGAGGTCTGCCCTGCGGGAGGCGCCTTGCCGGGAAGCTCGACCGGTGCAAGAAAGCGGTAGCCGCGACGAGCCAGGGTTTCGACGAAACGGGGGTTTTCTGCCGAGTCGCCCAAGGCGTCGCGGAGACGCTTGACGGCGGCGTTGAGACCGTGGTCGAAATCGACAAAGGTGTCGGATGGCCACAGGCGGGCGCGGAGGTCTTCGCGTGTGACGACCTCGCCGGGGCGCTCAAGGAGCATGGCCAGAACCCGGAAGGGCTGGTCTTGGAGGTGGACCCTTAAGCCGTTGCGGCGAATCCGGCCCGCGGGAAGGTCGACTTCAAAGACTCCAAAGCGAATAACGCCGCGATGGACCTCGCTGAATGGCATGTGGATCGTCCCTACCAACCTGGAGCTCCTTTGGTAGTAACGACTGATCTAGAAGAAAGTTTCCGGAGATTGCTCGCCATTCCTCGTCCTATGTATTTGACGTTAGGAAGGTTATCTCGTCATCGGGAAATGAGATGCGCGCCTTCTGCGTCATTGAGATACCTATTCACTTAAACCATTTTTGGTGCCACCCGGAGAGGTGCGCGCCATGGTTACAAAGACGCTTTCGCGGTACTTTTGGTTTGTCGTGCTCCTGACTCTGCTCGACACGAGCCTCTGCGGAAAGGACACAAAGAACGGTCTAACCGAAGAAAATGCCCAGGTGACCGTTTCGGTTTACAACCCGGCGGACGTGCCGGGGGAAGTGCTAAGCCGAGCGGAACAGACGGCATCGCGAATTTTTCAAAGGGCCGGAATTGAGGTGAACTGGCTGAACTGCCAGATGTCTGCGGCAAGTGAGGAAGCCTCGAGAGCGTGCCGCGAGCTGGCATTTCCGACGCACCTGCACTTGCGGATCGTGCGAAAGTCGGCCGGCCTGAAAGGAGAGGCCATGGGGATCTCCTTTCAGGGGCAAGACGGGATCGGGTGTCTTGCGGACCTGTTTTACGAGCCCATGGAGGAGCTCGAGAGGAGCGATGGGACGAATGTTGCAACTCTACTGGGCCACGTGGCAGCGCACGAACTAGGCCACCTTCTGCTGGGCACGAATTCGCATGCGGCGGCAGGCATCATGCAGGCCCGCTGGACCGCGGACGAACTGACCAGCACGCATTTGGCTCGGATGGTTTTTCTCGATCAACAGGCGCAGAAGATGAAGCAGCAGATTACTCGAGGCAAGACCGGCCCTCAGGCGCGGCACGGGCGGGTGCAGGTCTCGGCCACGCCACGCCGGCCTTAACGTTCCTTTTTTCTGCAACTTAGGACTCGATAGGTGTGGAAAGAGCTCCTTCCGAGGCCTGTACCGAGGGACGGTAATTGATTGACCACAGGGATGGCGCGCCCGGAAAAACGCTCGTCTAAGCTTGGAGGATGCGAAAGCGGCTCTATTTCGCCTCCCTGTGGTTCGCGGCGGTTATGCCGGGCGTGGTGTTCCTCGCGGGCGCAAGTCAAGCGCAGACCTCAGGGCAGCAACCGGCAGGCCGACAGCGTCAACCGTCGGCAAAGCCGGCGTACGGCGAGCAGGGGCCAACGAGGCGAGCCCCCGCAATTCCGGCTGGCTACCGTCTACTCAGCCTGAAAGAAGGTCAAGCGCTAGCGCAAGGGATTTCCTGGGCGGACGACGAAGAGGGGCTGGCTCCGGACTGCTCGCATCTGGTGCACACTCTGTATCAGAAGGCGGGGTACCCTTATCCCTACGCCACCTCGGTAGACCTTTACGTCGGAACAGGGAGCTTTTGGCTGGTGCGCACGGCGCAACCGGGCGACTTGATCGTGTGGCGCGGGCACGTGGGCATCGTGGTGAGTCCACGGGATCATTCGTTTTTCAGCTCCGTCAGTGCGGGGACGCAGATCCAAAACTATGGTTCGACCTACTGGCAAGCGCGGGGCTATCCGCGCTTTTACCGGTATTTAACCCCCAGTCCACTTAAAGGCGACAGTGGAACAGTGGAAACGGCGGGCCGGTCGGGGCCGCCACCGAAGCAGCAGGCAGTCCTCGGCGGATTGCAGAATCAGCCGAGTCTTCGAGCGGTGAAAACCGCGTCGGCCACGACAGCCGGCCGGGTGCGCCGCGAGGGCGCGCTCGACAAATCGCCGGTGGAAAACTCCTCGCCAACACGCTCTTGGCCGATTCTGACCGGCGGGAAGCAGCCGAAAACGGCGGACGTGTCGGCCGCGCTCGAGACGGCGAACCTTGAGGCCGGCGAAATCCTGCGCGCGGCGAACCTGGAGAAACTGGAACGGCCGGTGGTGGTTTACCGGCAACTGCAGGTAAGCGGCGTGGAGCTGAACGGAAAACGCGGCACGGCGCAGATCCAACTGCAAACGGTGGCAGCGCTAACTCCCGAGCGCATGGCGCCGCAACCGGGCTGGGAAGACCATCAACTGGAACTCGAACGCACGAACAAGGGCTGGACGATGGTGCAAGGAAACGAGATTGCGTATGTGCCGCGTGACCGAGCAATGCGCGTCCTGGCACAGAGGCTGGCGGCGCTGACGGAAAGCCCGGAGCGGAGTACGCAAAAAGACCACGAGCAGGCGGACATCGTCCGATTTATGAATCTGCTGGTAGAGTAGGACACGGATTCTTCACACCCTCGTCGGACAAAGCGGCGGTTGACAAGTCCGATCCTGTCTGCACCGCGCCATTCTCCCCACGCTAATCGCGGCGATCCTCAATTGCCGTGTGTCGTTCCGGGTCATTCGACCGGTGCTTTTCCACCCCACCGACGTGGCTAAGCAGAGCGTCAAACGGTCTCAGGAATGGGCTTGGCGTGAAGTCGAAATAAGCCGGCGGTGTCGGCAGGATGATCGGCGGCGTGCCGGGCAACGAGCCCGGGGGTGGAGGCAAAATGACGATGTTCGACCCGGGACCAAGGGCGAAGGCGGCCGCGTTCATGGTGGTTGCGTCGAGTGGCCCCCAAGTTCCGGTGTCCAGGCGCGTCAGCAGGGATTGCACGGCGGTTATGGTTTCGGAGGGAGTGAAAGTGCAGTGGCCGGCGCGATCGACGAAGGTCTCACGCAAGAAGGCCGAGTTGTCCGCTTCCGTCACGACGGTATGGTAGGCGGATTCGTTTTGCACCAGAACGAGGCCGTCACCCTTGGTGTGCATGGTGAGCACGGGGATGCGGATTTGACCGTCGAAAATGATGTTGGATGCAAGATAGTGAACGGCTTCGGGGTCGGCGCTGACGCGTGTTTGCGCTTGAAGGGCCTCGAGGTCGGCGTCGAGATCCAGGCCGGCCTGCTGGTAGAGCGCAACAACCTCGTTGCGATCGATGGAACCAGCAAGCAGGGACCGGTAATTGACACCGACATTCCAGGAAGGATTGCCCCGGGCGCGAGATTCCAGTTCGGCGCGAAAAGCAAAGAAGAACGGGAAGTCGGTGGTGGATGCCCACAAGAACTGGTTGAATTCCTGGGATGCATAATCGGTGGCCGCGGGCTCCGGGGAAGTCGGGACAAACCAGCCGGGTCCGTCGGCGAGGGCAGCAGCCAGGGCTAGCTTCGCACGGCCCTGCGGTGTGGCTTGCGCGAATGTGAGCATCCCTTCGGCGAGCGTGAGATTGCCGACGGGGTCAGTGATGTCGACAAGCTGCAAGCCGCTGCCGGGCGCGACCAGCGTTTTGAACGCGAAGGCGAAATCGAGGGCGGTGTTCCAGGTGGCAACGCCGCCCGACAGGACGCCGCACATGGGAAGCGCCGCGTCAAACCGGTCGGGGTAACGCTGGATGAGGCCTGCGGTGATGATGCCGCCAAGGGAATGGCCCCAGGCGATGGTGTGCGTGGGAGGACCAACCAGCTGCTTGAAAACATCGAGCACGGCAATTTGGTCATGGAAAGCTTCGTGTAAGGCCCAGCCGGTGGTGGCGTAGGATGAGCCGGCGAGCGCAAAACCACCGTCCAGCAAAAAGGCGCGTGTCAACGGGTCGCCCACGTCCAAGGCGGGATTGGAACTGCCAGGGATCACATAGCCATGGCTATAGAGAAACAGCGTGCCGTTCCAGTTCCCGGGAACTTCGATGAGATAGGTGGCGCCGTCGGGGAAACTGCCGGCGTGCGTGGTGACCCCCGGTTGCGCGTAAGCCGCGGGCGAGAACAAAGCCAAAAGAATGGCGAGAAGAGATAAAAAAACGCGCTTGATTGAACCAGACATGATGAATGCTCCGTTCGCTCTACCTGACGCGAGGGCCGGCGATGCGTCCGGGGATAGGGGCGCTACTCTATGCCAGTTCGCTCCTGGCGCACAAGGGGGGAAAGACCGGGGAGAGACCGCAGGCCGAGGCGGCAGCGGTCAAGAAGACGAGCCGACGCCGTACATGGTGATACCGCTCAGAAGCTTGGGATAAAAGTCGGTGGATTTCTGCGGCAGGACTTCGCCGGCAGTGGCGATTTTCATGACTTGCTCGACGGCACACGGACGCAAAAGAAAACAGATCTGTCCGCGCCCGGAGTCGATGGCGTCGAGAGCGGCCCTCGCTTCGCGTTCGTAAGTGAGATGGGCTTCCGCGGTAACCGCCTGCGGCGTGATGCCCAGAGCGGGCTCGAGGATTCCTTCGTGAAGCAAGACGACGTCAAGTTCGCGCTGGAGCGGCGAGACATGAGGAAGAAGCTGGGTCAGGTTCGCGCGGTCACGGAGCGTGAGGAGGCAGAAGGCGCGCCTTTGTGAATCTGCTGCGGGGTAGACTCCGATGGCGCGCCGCGATCGGGCGCTATCGAGGAACGAGAGGAATCTTTTGCGGGCTGCGGCTTTCTCGGCGTCGTTCGAGAAAGGAAACGCTTCGGCGGCAAACCACGGTTCGAGGTGCCGGCGCACCGCAGGCCAGGAAAAATCGTGAATGCGCGTGGCAATGCGGTGCGTGGGAAGAATGGTGAGGCCTTCGCTCGAGGTGTTGATGAAGGTCATCATCACGCGTTCGAACGGCGCGTCGCGATCGCTTTTCCGAGCGCTGGCGCGGCATTCGTCGCGGTAAGCAAGGGCAGTTTCGTAGCGGTGGTGGCCGTCGGCAATGACCAGCTTCCGCTCGGCCATGGCGCGCTGAATTTCAGAGATGTCGCGGGGACGGGAGACGATCCACAGCCGGTGGAGGACGCCGTATTCGTCGCAAAGCTCGGTATCGGGAGTCGAAGATTCCGCTTCGGCGAGAATCTCATCGACGCGCCGCCGCGGATCGGCGTAGAGCATGAACAGCTGGCCGGTGTGCGTCTGCGTGTGGCGAAGGAGTTCGAGGCGGTCGACCTTGGGACCGGAGAGAGTTTGCTCGTGGCGAAAAACCACGCCGGCGGAATATTCTTCGAGCCGGCCGGCGCCGATAAAGCCGCGGCGGATGCGGCGCTCTTCCGTGCCGGGGACCGTGTATTCCTGAGAGTAAGCATAGAAGGCAGGCGCAGGATCCTGCCGCAAAATGCCACCGCGAATCCAGTCGGAGAGCGCGGCGGCGGCGCGAGTGTAGACGTTGTTCTGCGTCGTATCGCTTGAATGACTGCGGCCTTTTTCAACGGTAATGAGGTTGTGGGGATCGCCAGCGTAGTACCGGTCCTGCATGGCCGGCGTGATTTTGTCGTAAGGCTGGGTGAGGACGCCTTCGAACCGGACAAGAGTGGGGTTGTAGCGAAAGGCGCGAAAGGGAAAAACCTGAGCCATGCGGTCTCCAGGAACGTGAAGTGCCAACTGCGAAGCCTTCCAGTTTACGCGAAGAGCGGAGAAATCCGAAAAACGGGAAACGCCGGGACGCCGGAAATGAGGGCAGTTGCCTAGGCGATGACTGAACGTACCGAACGCTTTCCTTCGGCAAGTTTCACGAACCTGTACACCATCCTGAAGGTTAGATCACGGCGGTGGAAGCGCTGGCATATTAAAATAAATCCTCTATGGCAGCTTTGGATTTCTCTCGGGTTCGCGCGCTGATCTTCGATTTGGACGGCACGCTGATTGATTCGAAACAAGACCTTATCCGCTCGGTTAACGCGATGCTGGTAGAGATGGGGCGCGAGCGGCTGCACGAAGAAACCATCTCCGGCTATATCGGGCACGGAGCGCCGACGCTGGTCGCCCGTGCGCTGGGAAACGGGGCTACGGAAGACGAGCGCGAACAGGCGCTCAAGTTTTTCCTGGCACACTACGAAGCGCACAAGCTCGATGCAACGCGCCCGTATCCCGGAGTTGCCGAGGCGCTCAAAGAACTGCGCGGCTTTCCCATGGCGGTGCTGACCAACAAGCCCGTGCGCGTGAGTAGAAGGATTTTGGAAGGATTGGAGCTGGCGAAATATTTCCGCACGGTTTATGGCGGGAACAGTTTTGCAACCAAGAAGCCTGACCCTCTGGGCGCGAGAAAAATTGTAGAGGAGCTTGGCGCGACGGCCGGGGAAACCATGATGGTCGGTGATTCCGAAGTCGACGTGCAGACCGCGCGGAACGCGGGGACGCTCGTAGCGGCGGTGAATTACGGATTCGGGACGCACGACCGCGCGGCGTATCCCGCGGATGTTTACCTCGAACGCCTGACGGACCTCGCGCCGCTGCTCGAGGCACCGAGGAGATGATAAGACCTGGGCTTGCCATTGGGCCCGCCAGTTGGCAGACTCAGCGCGTGGTTATCGGCCTGTTCCCAGAACTGGATGCACCCGGGGGGGTGCAGCGCGTGGGGCGCCATTTAGCGGCGGTGCTGACCGAGTTCGCTTCCAGCCGCGGGTGGGACTGCCGTCTGCTCAGCTTGAACGACACCCCAAAACTGCACCGCGGGGCAGTGGGCGGCCGGGAATTTGTGTTTACGGGCTGCGAAAGGTCCAAAGGGCGCCTCGCCGTGACGGCATTGCGGGCAGCCAAGCGCAACGCCAAGCTCGTGTTGGCGGGGCATCCGAATCTCTCGCCGGTGGTGCAGTTGATGCGCCTGGTGGCGCCAAAGATGAGAACCATTGTCTGCACGCACGGCGTCGAAGTCTGGGAACGCCTGGGACGACTGCGGCGAGACGCGCTGCGGCGCGCCCACGTCGTGCTGGCACCTAGCCGGGACACCGCGGAGCACGTGGCCGTGCAACAAGAGGTGGCGCGCGAGCGGATTCGCGTGCTGCCCTGGGCGCTCGACCCGCAATTCGAAGCGCTGCTGGCGGCCCATCCTCTTCCGAAGCCGCCGAAAGACTTCCCCACCGGGCGGGTCATCCTGACCACCGGGCGTTGGGTGGCGAGCGAGCGCTACAAAGGAATGGACACGCTGATTACCGCGCTTCCTCGGCTTCTGACCATGTGGCCCGAGCTGCATTTGGCGCTTGCCGGATCGGGAGACGATCGCGCGTGGCTCGAGGATTTTGCCGAGAAAAACGGCGTGGATCGCCACGTGCATTTTCTCAGCGGCTTGAGCAACGAGGAATTGGCGGCGTGCTACGCAGCTTGTGAAATCTTTGCTTTGCCGAGCCGCGGCGAAGGATTTGGCCTGGTGTACCTGGAGGCGATGGCGTGCGGCAAACCGGTGATCGGAGGCACGCACGGGGGAGCGCCCGAGCTGATTCAGGACGGCGTCACCGGCTACCTAGTGCCGCACGGCGATCCCATGCAACTGGCGACGGCCCTGCAAACGCTGCTGGCCGACCCGCAGCACGCCAAAGAAATGGGCGCGCGCGGCCGGCAAACGGTGGACCATGAATACCGCTTCCATAACTTTGCGAAAGCCCTGAAAAAGATCCTGCGCGAGCAATGCGAATCCTGAACGTCACGGAGACCTACGCCCCGTTTCTGGAGTTTGGGGGGCCGCCCGTGAAAGTGCGCGCTCTCGCCGAAGGTTTGGCGCGCAGTGGGCATCCCGTGACGGTGCTTACGGCAGATTGGGGCTTAGAAAAACACGCGGTCGCGACCGCAGAGAAGAACCGAGCGGAACGATCTCCATTCGGCTGGCGGCGCCGGGAAAACGGTGTCGAGGCGATTTACCTTCCGACCTGGCTGCATTACCGGCAAGTAAGCTGGAACCCGGCGGTGCAGCGGTACTGCCGGGCGCGGCTGGAACAATTCGACGTCGCGCACATTTTTGGGCTGTACGATCTGCTCGGTCCGGCGGTGGCCGCGGCTTGCCGCAACCGCGCGATGCCGTACGTCGTCGAGCCAATCGGAATGTTTCTTCCGATCGTGCGGAATTTGTGGCTAAAGCGAATGTATCACCGCGTATGGGGAACGCGAATGCTCGAGGGAGCAAGCGCGGTCGTGGCGACTTCGGAGCAGGAGATGGAAGAGCTGACGGCGGGAGGGATTGCTCGTGCGAAGGTGGTCATGCGGCGAAATGGCGTGGAAGCGCCCGAGTCATGGCCGGAGCGAGGCCTGTTTCGAAAAAAATGGGGAATTCCGGCGGAAGCCAGAGTAGTGCTTTTTCTGGGGCGGCTATCTTCCAAAAAAAGTCCTGATCTGTTGTTGCGAGCCTTTGCCGAAGTGAAAAAACGGCGCGCCGGGATGCCGTTGCGATTGGTGTTTGCGGGACCGGACTTGGGGCTAAAAGCGCAACTGGTCGAAATGGCAGCCGAGCTCGACGCCAGCCAGGAGGTCCAGTTTGCCGGGCCGCTATTTGGCCAGGACAAGTGGGCGGCGTACCGGGACGCCGATGTTTTTGTCCTTCCTTCACAGCACGAAAACTTCGGGAATACGGCGGCCGAGGCGGTTGCATCGGGGACGCCGGTGATTGTGACCGAACAGTGCGGGATCGCGCCGCTGCTCGCAAACCAAGCCGGTATGGTGGCAAGGCACGAGGCCCACCATGTGGCTGAGGTGCTTTCTCGCGTTTTGACCGACGAGGAACTCCGTAGACATCTTGAAGCCGGATGCGCTAAAGTCAAACGGAATCTCGGTTGGGGGGAGCCGGTCCACCAGATGGAGCGCTTGTACGCTCGGTGCATCTCTCCGAAGGGACAGGGAGAAACTGAGGAATTGGTATAGGGCTTGTGCCTGAATCTCGCCATCCCATTTTTCGCGCGGTCTGGTGGAGCGCGAACCTGCTGCTTGCCCTTGCGCTCCTTGCCGTCGTTTATTCCGGAGTCAGGGAGTTCTCCGTTCGACGGTATCTCGACGGGTATTCCGACGCGATTGTTCCAAACTTTGTGCCGCCGGAGGAAAGAGTCGAGGCCATTCTGGATTGGATGCGAGCGGGACCTTCGCGGGGGATCGCCGCAAACACCGCAACCCTTCCGACGCGCGATCCACAGACCACTCTCAACTACGCACAACTCCTGAAGGTGTGCGGGACGGCCACGAACGCTTTCTTGAATCTTGCGCGAGCCTCTGATCTTCGGGTGCGCCGCTTGCTCCTGCTCTCGCGCGATGGGATGACCAAGCATGTGGTAGCCGAAGTGTTGATTAACCAGCGCTGGATCGTCGTTGACCCTAGCTACCGGATGATAATGAAGGATGCGAACGGCCATTTCCTGACACGCAAAGAGTTGCAGGATCCGGCAAAGTTCGCGCAAGCGGTAGCTGCTGTTTCCGGCTATCCTCCTCAGTATGACTACCAGAGCGTGGCGCATGTCCGGCTGTCGCGGTTGCCGATCGGAGGGCGCCATTTGCAAAAGGTTTTCGATTTCCTCTACCCGGGTTGGGAGGAGGCGGTGGACTGGAGCCTGCTCCTCGAGCGCGAATCGTTTTTCTACCTGGTGCTTGCGGGAGTGGCCTTCGTTCTCTTGCTGTTGCTCCGGCAACGCCTCGCGTGGTACGCGGACCGTCGGTTGAGGATCGCGCGCTTTCATTTTCGGGAACACATGATCCGCGCGGGAACGGCCTTCTTCTCAACGCCGGAGATCAAAGAATAGCGTGTGCGGGATCTGCGGAGTCGCCTTCACCTCGCGTAATACGCAAGCGGAGGCGCGAGTGCGGGCGATGACCGCGGCGATGCGGCATCGCGGCCCGGATGAAGAAGGATTCCTTGTGGGCGAACCGCGTGCGCCCGGACTGGCGCTGGGCGTGCGTCGGTTGAGCATCATCGACCTGGCTCGAGGCCAGCAACCCATCTGGAATGAAACCAGGGATGTCGCCGTGGTGTTCAACGGCGAGCTGTACGGCTACCGCGACCTGCGCGAGCGCCTGAGCCTGTGCGGGCATCGCTTCCGAACACAATCGGACACGGAAATTCTCGTCCACGCATGGGAAGAGTGGGGAGAAGACGCACTCAGCGAACTCCGTGGGATGTTTGCGTTTGCCCTGCTCGATTTGCGGGAGCGGTACGCGACGGCGCCGATTCTGTTTTTGGCGCGCGATCCCCTGGGAATTAAGCCGCTCTATTACACGCAAACGCCCGAGGGATTTGCCTTCGCATCGGAAATGCGGGCGCTGCTCGCCGCAGGCGCGGCTCCCAAAAACGTGTCGCCCGACGCGCTGACATCGTATCTGCTCTTTGGGAGCGTGAGCGAGCCGGTAACGCTTGTCGAAGGAGTGTTCAGCCTGCCTCCGGGCCACCGCGTGCTGCTGCACGTTCCCGAGCGCCGTCGCGTACCGCGCGCGCGCCCGTGGTGGGATCCCGCGGCTTCCCCGGCGGCGCAGGACACCCGGAAACCGCGCGACCTCGCTTCCGCCGCCAAGAAGTTGCGTCCGATGCTCGAAGACGCCGTGCGGGCGCATTTGATCGCGGATGTCCCGGTGGGCTTGTTCCTTTCGAGCGGGCTCGACTCGGGAGCCATCGCGGCGCTGGCGGCTAAAGCGACGACGGGGATTCAGAGCTTTACGCTGACCTTCCCAGGCGCAGCATTTGATGAAGGCGAAGCCGCGCGGGCGGTTGCGAGCCGCTACCGAACCCAGCACGCCGAAGTGCCGCTGGACGGCGGAGCAATCGTGGAGCGCATTGACGAGGCCCTTCGGGCACTGGACCAGCCCACGATGGACGGCGTGAACACCTATTTTGTTTCCTGGGCGGCGAGGAAAGTGGGGCTGAAAGTAGCCCTCTCCGGCTTGGGCGGCGATGAGCTTTTTGCGGGGTATCCGACGTTTGCGAATACGCCGCGGCTCTCCAGACTGGTTCGTACTGCATGGTTCGTGCCGGCAGTGGCAAGACGGTTGGCGAAACCAGTTGTGGCGGCCCTCGCCGGGAAGCGAGGTTCGCCGGATGCAGGAGGCAAGGCGGCGGCTGCCTGGGTTTCTCCCGATTCGCTTCCCCATCCGTATTTTTTTTCACGCACGCTTTTCCCCCCGGGAAGATTGGAGAAGATCATTGAACCGCGATTCCGCCCCAGCACCATCAGCCTTGACGGCGTGACGCTGGAACCGACATGGCTCGGATGGCTCGAAAGAGCCGCGGACGAAGCACGCCGGCTGGAAGCCGTGGGGGGTGTCTCCTGGCTGGAGATGCGCAGCTACATGGCGAGCACGCTACTGCGAGACACGGATTCCGTGAGCATGGCGCAATCGCTGGAAGTCCGCCTCCCGCTGCTGGACACGCCGCTGGTGGAATTTGTGAAGGCTTTGCCGGACGCCTCGCGTCACCGGCCGGGCGTGCACAAAGCATTGCTTGTCGAAGCGATTCGCGATTTGCTGCCGCCGGAAATTCTCGGGCTAAAGAAACGCACCTTTACTTTGCCGTGGGATGAATGGTTGCGCGGACCGCTGCGAAAAAGGCTGGAAACGAGTTTCGCAGATCCCGCGCCGCCTCTCGCGCGTCGATTGCGCCCCGGCGGAATCGCCGGCGTCTGGCACGATTTCCTCGAGGCGAAAACCACCTGGTCGCGTCCTTGGTCTCTCTACGTTCTGAACGAGTGGTGCCGCCGGCATCTCGCCGCATGAACCTGCTGTTGAGGTACACTCGGTTGATCGCGCGATGAACATCCTCGGGATTAATGCCTACCACGGAAACGCTTCCGCGGCGATTGTGTGCGACGGCCGTCTGGTCGCCGCCGTCGAAGAGGAGCGATTTAACCGCGTCAAGTATGCCGCGGGATTTCCCGCGCAAGCGATCCGCTATTGTTTGAAAAAGGCGGGTTTGACGCTCGCGGAAATCGACCACGTGGCCGTGCCGCGAAACCCCTACGCGCGGCTGGGGAGGAAAATATTCTATGCGCTGCGCATGCCCTCGTTCGCGCGCGGACGCGCCAAAGTCCTCCTGAAATTTCAGGGCATCCCGGAAGCGCTGGCCGAGACGTTTGCTGGCGACTTGCACAGGATCCGCGCGGAATTTCACCGCATCGAACATCATCAGGCGCATCTCGCGAGCAGTTTTTACTGTTCGCCATTTGCACAGGCAGCACTGCTGTCGGCGGATGGGCTAGGGGACTTCGCAAGCACCATGTGGGGGATTGGCAGCGGCAGCCGCATGAAAATCGAGGGCGCCATTGCGTTTCCGCACTCCCTGGGTCTGTTTTACAGCGCCGTGACGCAGTACCTGGGCTTCCTGAAGTTTGGCGACGAATACAAAGTCATGGGGCTGGCCGCCTACGGGCAGACCGAACAGCTGGAACTGTTCCATGACATTTTGCGCGTTGAGAAGGGCTCCGCAGGAAACGGTTTTAAGCTGGGACTGGAATATTTTTCGCACCATCGCACCGGCCCGGAGATGTCCTGGGCGGAAGCGGACAAAACGCCCAGGCTTGGCAAATTGTTTTCCGAAGGGATGGAAAGACGGCTTGGCTCGGCGCGCGCTGCGGATCAAACTCTCGAGCAACGCCACAGGAATCTGGCGGCTTCGCTGCAGGCGCGGCTCGAAGAGGTTTATCTGGGAATGTTGAGGAGGTTTGCCGAACGCACTCGGTTAAAGTCGGTGTGCCTGGCCGGCGGCGTGGCGTTCAACTGCGTGGCCAACGGGAAGATTTTTGAGGCCACGCCATTCGAGCAGGTTTACGTTCAGCCAGCAGCGGGAGACGGCGGGCTCTCCGTCGGTGCGGCGTTCTTCGTCTGGCACCAGGTTCTGGGCCAGCCGCGCTCGTTTGTGATGGATCATGCCTACTGGGGCCCGGAATATTCGCACCAAGAAATTTGCCGCGCCGTGGATTCTTCTGGCCTGGCGCAAAAAGGCTGCGTGGTTCGTGAACTTCAAGAAGAGGAATTAATGCGGCGAGCGGCGGCCATCATCGCGGAAGGCAAAATCCTCGGCTGGTTTCAGGGACGAGCCGAATGGGGTCCACGGGCCCTGGGTAATCGCAGCATTGTTGCCGATCCGCGACGGCCAGAGATGAAGGAAATTCTCAACCGCCGCATTAAGCACCGCGAGGGCTTCCGGCCCTTCGCGCCTTCGATCCTCGCCGAAGCCACCGGGGAATATTTTGCCAAGTCGCATCCTTCGCCCTTCATGACGCTGGCTTATCCCGTGCGCCCGGAGAAGCGCGAGAAAATCCCGGCGCCGACCCACGTGGACGGCACCGGGCGCTTGCAAACCGTCACACGCGAAGCGAACTCGCGTTACCATGCGCTGATTTCCGCGTTCCGTGACCTCACCGGTGTGCCCGTCGTGCTGAACACGTCGTTTAACGACAACGAGCCGATTGTCTGCAGCCCCGAACAGGCCATCGACTGCTTCGAGCGCACACAGATGGACGCCCTGGCCCTGGGCGATTTGCTGATTACCCGCCAAGGCGAGTGAACGGCTGAAGCTTGTCGGAAGCGGATGGCCCGCTTGGTCCAATGTGATTGGCGAATAGCAGACTGCGGCTTGCAGCCGTTCCGGATCCTCCGGAGAGTTCTCGCTGGAGACGGATTGCGGCAAGAAGAAACAGTTCGACATAAGCGCGCAATACGACTAATCATTTAAGCCGTCTCGAATTGCTGTCGGGCTAGAAACGATTGAAGATCCTTCTCCTGAATCTTTACTATCCGCCGGATACTTCGGCGACCGCAAAGATGGCCCACACGGTGGTGGACACGATCTCGATCCATCACCGCATCACGGTGCTTTGCGGGCGGCCGTCCTACGACCCGACCGAGCGGCATCCATGGCGTCCCTACCAAACGGAAAATGTGGACTTGGTTCGCATCATCCGCGCCGGGTCAACGGAGTTTCCACGGTTCAACATGAAAAATCGCCTGATGAATTACCTGAGCTATGTGATGCTGGCTCTGCCGCGCGCGCTCTTCCTTAATTGCGATGTCGTGCTGGCCATGACCGACCCGCCATTTCAGGGAATCGTCGGAGCGTTCCTGGCCATGCTGAAGCGAAAACCGTATGTCTACAACATCCGGGACCTGTACCCCGACATGGCGGTGGGAGGCAATATCGTCGCGCCTGGTGCGCTGACGCGTATCTGGGAGAGGCTCAACCGCTGGGCGCTCGGACGCGCCGAGCGCGTCATCGTTCTTGGTGAAGACATGCGCGCGCGAATTATCTCGAAGGGAGTAGCGCCCTTGCGAATAGTGGTTATTCGCGACGGCGCCGAGATTCCTCCTCCCGGGAAATCCCTGCCCCCTCGCGATCCCGAAGTGATCCGCGCGATCCGCGGCGGTTTTTCGTTTGTTTTGCTTCATGCGGGCAACCTGGGATTTTACGGCGCATGGAATACGCTCGTGACCGCGGCCCGCAAGCTCTCTAAAGAGGGGGTTGCATTTGTTTTTGTGGGCGACGGCGCCGAGCGGCCGGCGGTCCAAGCGGCGGCGGCGGGGGCCGACAACATACGCTTTCTTGATTATTTCCCCGCCGCACAAATCCCCTCGGTTTTGGCCGCCGCCGACGCGCACATAGTCACCGTAAAGCGTGGGCTGGAAGGAGTGGTGGTCCCAAGCAAAATGTACGGAATTCTGGCGGCCGGAAAACCGATTGTTGCCGTAGCTCCCCGGGAAAGCGACGTTCGGTCGCTTGGCGTGAAGCAAGGCTTTGCGGTAGCTGCCGATCCTGACAACCACGGGGAACTCGTCAGCGTGATCCGGCACTTGATGGCGGACGGGAGGAAGTTGCAATCGATGGAAGCGGCGGCACGGGCCGCCGCACCCTCCTATGATAGAGTGGCCGAGCTTCAGAAATATCTGGAAATTTTCGAACACATCCGGGCGCGCTAGAGAATCAGGAGGCAGACGAGGAGTGGCCACAACCGAATCGTTTTGGGCGGGAAAGACCGCGCTGGTAACCGGGGGAGCATCGTTCATCGGGTCGACCCTTACCGATCATCTGATCGCACGAGGAGTCATGAAAGTCCGAATCGTTGACGACCTCACCAGCGGACATTTGGGCAATATCCGTCATCACCTCGGAACAGGTAAAGTGGATTTCCTCGAAGCCGATCTTCGCGAACCGGGCGTAGCGCGGGCGGCGATCGAAGGCGTCGACGTGGTTTTTCACCTTGCCGCCGACCACGGTGGCCGCGGTTATGTGGATTTGCACCAGGCCGGCCCGGCGTCGAATTTTTTTCTGGACGGGCTCATCTTTGCCGAGGCCCTGAAAGCCAAAGTGAAAAAAGTGGTCTTTGCTTCTTCCGGCTGTGTGTACCCCAACTTTCTGCAGTCCGATATCCACAAGGAACTCTACCTCACCGAAGACCTCACCAAGGGCCCCAATGACGCGGACAACACCTACGGCTGGGCCAAACTGATGGGTGAATTCACCCTGCAGGCCTATGCCAAAGAGCACGGTTTGCGCGGCGCTTCTTGCCGTTACTTTACCGTGTATGGTCCGCGAGGCGTGGAGAATCACGCGGTCATCGCCATGATTGCGCGCGCCTTCCTGGGGCAGAATCCGTTCGAAGTCTGGGGCGACGGCACGCAGATCCGCAACTGGACCTACATTGATGACATCGTCGAAGGAACGATCCTTGCCGGAGAAAAAATCAATGACGGCACGCCCATAAATCTCGGCACCATGGAGCGCATCCGGGTCATCGATTGCGCCAGGATGGTTTGCGAATTTACCGGACACAAGGCCGAGATCAAGCTGCGTCCGGACATGCCCACCGGTCCGCTGAACCGCGTGGCGGACAATTCCCTGGCCAAGAAACTGCTCGGCTGGGAGCCAAAAGTCCCGTTCCGCGAGGGGCTGAAGCGGACCATCGACTGGTATTACTCGACCAAGGACAAGGAAGAAGTGAAGCGCATCTTCAGCAGGATGCTCACCGAAAGATAAGGCCGGAGGGGAAACAGGGATGGCAGACACGCAAGAGCACTCTATCCGAAATTTGTCGCCTATTTGCGATGACCTGCCCCTGTCCCCTGGCGTTTCATATCCTTTTGGCGGCAGTCGATTGAACCGCAACAAAAATAGCAGTATGGTGTTTTCGCCCGGTGGGGGCAGCCATTCTCGAATCCTTGGGAGCCTGACGCATGGCCGCAGGCCTGCTCGCGTTCTTCATTGCCTTGTTTGCATCCCTGATGTTGGTCGTGCCTGTGCGAGCCCTCGCACTGCGCGTGGGCATGGTGGATTTGCCCGGGCCGCGAAAAGTGCATCACGCGCCGGTTCCCCTTCTTGGCGGCTTGCCCATATACGCTGCCGTGGTGATTGCGGTTTTGCTGGCGTTCCATGGGCCTGCCCGGACGCAAATTGCCGGCATCCTGATTGGTGCGACGCTGGTCGCGGCAGTGGGCATGCTCGATGATCAGGGCCTGCTCCATCACCAGGTAAAACTATTCGTTGGCATGCCGGTCGCGGCGGGGATTTTGCTTCTGAGCGGGGTTCGCGCCCAGGTTTTCAGCACTTTTCTGGAAGGGCGTGGCGGCGTCTTTTTGGACGCCGCACTTACGGTTTTCTGGGTCGTTGGCATTACCGCTTCCTTCAGCATCCTCGATCACATGGACGGTTTGTGCGCCGGCGTTGCGGCTGTGTCCTCTGTCTTCTTTGCCTTCCTTGCTTATAGGAACGGACAGATTCTGGTTACCATCCTGGCGGCGGCCGTGCTCGGGGCCGCCGCCGGGTTTCTGCGCTGGAATTTCAAGCCCGCCAGGATTTTCATGGGTGACGGCGGCGCGATGTTCTTGGGATTCCTGATGGCCGCTTTGGGTCTAAAGTTAAGTTTGGAGAATACCCCCCATTTTTCGGGTTGGCTGGCTCCGATCCTGATCCTGGGTGCGGCCATTTTTGATACCACCCTGGTAATCATCTCGCGTGCCCGCCGAGGGTTGCTGCCTTTTGCCACGCCCGGCAAAGACCATGCCGCCCACCGGCTGTCGAATCTCGGCCTTGGTCATCGCGGAGCCGTGGTCACGGTGTACCTTCTGGGGGCGCTCGGAGGTTCGGCGGCCTTGTTGATCGGTTATCTTTCCGCGCGGGGCGCGCTGCTGCTCGGCATTCTCGTGCTGGCGGCGGCCTTGTCCGGCATCGCCTATCTCGAGCGGGCCCCTTATGAGCGCCAGGAGCGCGAACCGTCCCGCGCTCGCTGAAAGTCGATCCGTTGCTCACGATCGAGAATTCCAAACTCCGTCTGGCACTGTCTTTCTTTGTCCTTGGATGGCGTTTCTGTATACTTACAGCGCCCTCCCACCCATTTCCTTTGGGGTCCCGCACGGGTCGGGCGGAGAAGCAGATCCAATCTTTTGCGTAGACTCTCGAGAATCAGTGTAGAGAGACGGCGTACCATTGGGATGTACACGACTGTGGAAGACGACAAAGCCCGGCCAGCAGGCGGCTGGCCCGAGCGGAACGTCATTGTTGTGGGTGCTTCGGCCGCCGGCCTATTCACCGCCGCAAACGTGGCCCGGGGCGGGCGGCCTGTCCGTGTGTTGGAATCCAGGCCGCGGCTTGAACCGGCCGCGCGCACACTGATCGTAACCGATCATTTCCGCAGCCAGATGGCGGTGGTGGCCCGGCAGAGCGTCATCAACGAAATCCGCCGTTTTGAACTCTTTACCGACGGACGCTCGGCGCAAATCGCGTTAAAGAAGCCGGACCTGATTATCGAGCGCTCGCGGCTTATTGCCGCCCTTGCTCGGGACGCCCGGCACGCCGGGGCCTCGCTTTGTTTTGATTCGCGTTTCTTAGGCGTGGGGGCAAACGAGCGCGGCTTGCGCTTGGAAATCGAGAGCGGCGGCAAGCGCGAAGAGCTTCATGCCGACAGTCTCGTTGGTGCAGACGGTGCGGCGAGCCGCGTGGCCCGTGCCGCCGGCTGGCCACCGGTCGACACGGTGCCGCTCGTGCAAGCCATCGTGCGCCTCCCCAAGGACTGCCCCCCGGATACCACCCGCGTGTGGTTTGTCCCCGACGATACACCCTATTTTTATTGGCTGATTCCGGAGTCCGCCGAGCGCGCCGCGCTCGGCGTGATTGGAGAGCACGGCCGCGACACGAAGCGCTGCTTCGAGAATTTTCTGGAAAAGAAAAAGCTCGATCCGCTCGAATGGCAGGGGGCGCGCATTCCGGTTTATCAGGGATGGGTGCCGGTACGGCGGCAAATCGGAAAGGGCGAAGTGTATTTGGTGGGAGACGCCGCGGCGCAAGTCAAGGTGTCAACCGTCGGCGGCATCGTGACTGGATTCCGCGGCGCCCTGGGGGTTGCCCGCGCGCTGCTCAAGCAACGCTCCCGAGAGGAGCTCTCGGCGCTGCGGCGTGAACTCGGCACGCATTGGATGATCCGCCGCGCGCTGCATCATTTTGCGCAAAAGGATTATTCGCAACTGGTGGATTTGCTGGACCTTTCCGCGCGGGAGTCGCTCGGAGAAATTCATCGCGACGAGTCCACCCGCCTGCTTTGGAACTTGGTCCGGCGCCAGCCCCGCCTCCTGCTGCTTGGATTGCGCGGACTGCTGATGGGAAACAGCATCAGGAATCGCGGACCGCTTTCTCCTCCGGGATAGGAGCAGGCTGTCCATCTTGACTGGTGTTTTTTGGGCGGGCAGGGAAACGAATCGCTTTTTTCTTTTTCTTGTATCGCTCACAATACAAAGAGAACTCCCTAGCGCGCGGGGTGGCGCCGGTTAAGCCCGGTCGAAGGAGGCTTTCTTTTGCGGGTTTCCGTCATTGGATGTGGGTACGTCGGACTGGTCACGGGAGCCTGCCTTGCCGAGGCCGGGCACGAAGTCGTCTGCACGGACATTGATCGCGACCGCATCGCCAAGCTCCAGGCCGGCGGCGTGCCCATTTACGAACAGCACCTGGAAGAGATTCTCACTTCCGCGCGTAAAGCGGGGCGCATTTCCTACACCACCGATGCGGGCGAAGCCATTCGCGCCGGAGAGGCCATCTTCATTTGTGTGGGAACGCCCCCGAAAGAATCGGGCGAGGCGGATCTATCCGCCATCGATCACGTGGCGCGGCAGATCGCCGCGGAAGCGCGCACGCCTAAGTTGGTGATCGAAAAAAGCACCGTCCCCGCGCGCACCGGACTCGAGCTCAGCCGGGCTCTCTCCGCTTATTCGCGAAACAGCAATACACAATTCCGCGTGGCGTCCAATCCGGAATTCCTTCGCGAAGGAACGGCGGTTGAAGATTTTCTTCATCCCGACCGCATTGTGGTGGGCGTCGAGGATTCCTCCTCGGCAGCGGAATTGCGCGAAATCTACCACCCCATTCTGGAGAAGAGTTTTCGCTGCCCGGTGCACAACGGCACTTGCCCGCCCGGCCAGAAAGCCGAATTTTTGGTCACCACCATCAGCAGCGCGGAACTCATCAAGCACGCCTCCAACTCCTTCCTCGCGCTAAAGGTCAGCTATGCGAACGTCATCGCCGACTTGTGCGAAAAATTTGGCGCGAACGTTGAGGAAGTAACCCGCGCGATGGGGCTCGATCGGCGCATCGGCGGACAGTTTCTTAAGGCCGGGCTCGGCTACGGCGGGTTCTGTTTTCCCAAAGATGTCCAGGCGTTTATCTACCTGGCGGCAAGAGTGGGCGTCGATTTTGCGATCCTGAAGGCTGCCGAGCACGTCAACAAACAGCGGATCGAACGCTTTTTCGAGAAAATTCACCAGGCGCTATGGGTGGTGAAAGGCAAGCGCGTCGCCGTGCTCGGCCTCGCCTTCAAACCAAACACCGACGACATTCGCTTTGCCCCGGCTTTGGAGGTCGTCAAGAGGCTCCTCGAGGAAGGCGCCGTCGTGCATGCCAGCGACCCCGAAGCCATGTCCCGGACGAAAGCTCTGTTTCCCGAGTTGCACTATCACGAAGATCCCTACGATGCGCTCCGCGACGCGGATGCCGCGCTGATCTCGACCGAGTGGGATGCCTTTCGCAAACTGGACTGGGAGCGTGCAGGGAGCCTCATGGCTCGCAAGCTCATCGTCGACGGTAGAAACCTGTTTTCGCCCCAGGATATGCGCGAGCTGGGCTTCGAGTATTATTCCTTCGGCAGAGAATAGCTTTTCGAGCTTTGCTCTCTTTGGCGACTCCATTTCTAATCAGCCGGACCCCCATTCACACTTCCTGGTCGAATCCGGAATCTCGGCTTATTTTTTCCGAAACACTGCTTTGAAATGGACCAGCGTGAGCTGCAATCCTTCTGCGAGTCCCACCCTTGGCTCCCATTTGAGGATGCGCCTGGCCTTGCTGATGTCCGGGCAGCGGCGCTTGGGATCGTCTTGCGGCAGGGGCTTGAACACGATCGGAGGAGGATTGTCGAAATGTCTAAGGATGCGTTCGACAAAGTCGAGAAGCGTGATCTCCTGCGGATTCCCGATATTTGTCGGCAAGTGCTCGTCGGACATCATGAGCCGGTAAATGCCTTCGATGAGGTCGGAAACATAACAGAAACTCCGCGTTTGTTTTCCGTCGCCATAAACCGTCAGCGGCATCCCGCTCAGCGCCTGAAAAACGAAGTTCGGCAGTGCGCGGCCGTCGTTCAAACGCATCCGCGGCCCATAGGTATTGAAGATTCGCACGATGCGCGTGTCCACTTTATGATAGCGATGATACGCCATGGTCATGGCTTCGGCAAAGCGCTTGGCTTCATCATAAACGCCGCGCGGGCCAATGGGGTTCACGTGTCCCCAGTAGTCTTCGTTTTGTGGAGAAACTTCCGGGTCGCCGTAGCATTCGCTGGTGGAAGCAAGAAAAAACTTCGCATTCTTGGCCCGCGCGAGGCCCAAAGCATTGTGCGTGCCGAGCGCCCCCACCTTCAGCGTGGGGATGGGCATCTTGAGGTAATCCACCGGGCTTGCGGGCGAGGCAAAGTGCAGCACGTAGTCCACGGTCCCGGGCACTTCGATGTACTTGGAAACATCCGCGCGCTGGATCCCGAACTTCGGATTCTCGAGCAAGTGCGCGACATTGCTGTCCACTCCGGTGACCAAATTGTCCAGGGCCAACACATCCCAGCCCTCCGAGATCAACCGGTCGCACAGATGCGATCCCAGGAAACCGGCCCCCCCGGTAACCACTGCGCGCATGAAGCCTCCTTCGCACTTCAGCCGATCAACGAGTGTACCCGGGCCCCCGGCAATTTGACCACCGCTTCACCGCGGGATAGCATGCCGAAGTTTCTCTATGGCCGCTTCGCAAGACTCTCCCGCCCTTGTCCCGCCCAGAAAGCGCCGCTCGATCATTGTTGCTGCCGCCGCTTGCTGCTTCACGGCGCTGGCTCTGGCCGCGTTCTCGAGCGTCGGTCGATGGCTGGTGGTCGAAGACCCTTTGGCAAAAGCACGAGCGATTGCCGTGCTCAGCGGAAGAATGCCAGTGCGGGCTATGGAAGCGGCCAAGCTATATCGCCAAGGCTACGCCCCGGAGGTATGGCTCACGCACTCTGCCGAGCCGGGGCAATCTTTGAAGGCTATGGGACTCGCTTACGAAGGCGAAGAGGTTTACAGCGCACGCGTCTTGATCCACGAGGGAGTTCCCGCGGAGGCCATTCGCGTGCTGGAGCCCCCGATCGTCAATACCGCGGATGAAGTCGGAGTGCTCGGCGCGGCTCTTGCTCATGAGCAGGACCGCTCGGTCATCCTGGTCACCAGCAAGACCCATACGCGGCGGGTGCGGCTGCTCTGGCGAAAGCTCGCTCCGCCGGATTGCCGCGGCATGGTGCGTGCCGCCGGCGAGGATCGTTTTGATCCTCGCCATTGGTGGCGCAGCTCCGGCGATGCTCTTGAGGTGGTGCGCGAAATCCTTGGCTTGTTGAACGCGTGGGCCGGCCTGCCGCTCGCGCCTGCGCGCTGACTTTCTCGATGCGATGTTCTCCGGCTAAATCCGCAAGGCTCAGAAGAAAAAGAATCGCTTTCGCCGCCGCGGGGCAGCCCCCTCAGGAAGTTCCGGAATGTGCGGCAGGTCCCGCCCTTCGAACGCCGCCTGGGGATTTTCTTGAAACAAGGCGCGGGCTTTCTCTTCGCCAAACCGGTGCGCCACCTTTTCATAGGCGGGCCGCAAGCGCAGCGGCCGACTGCGGTTGTTGTGCGCGTCGCTCGCCACGAAATGAACCATCCCTTCGGCAATCCACGCAAGCGTGATTTGCTCGGTGGTCATCCCGAATCCTCCCGTCAGCGCGCCCCCGGTCACCTGAACAAAGCAGCCGCGTCTCACCCATTCTCGCAACCGCGCCGGGTGCGACCGCAAAATGACGTTGCGTTCCGGGTGCGTAACGATCAGCCGCAGTCCGGAAAGTTGCATCTCGTGCAAGGTCTTATCCATCGCCGGAGGGATGGAGACTTCATTGAATTCCACCAGCAGATAATCCCGCTGGTTGATGCAGTATTGCCGGGGCTCCTTGCCGAGCGCGGCTAAATTCTCCGGATTGAGGTGAAAATCACAGCCGGTCGCAAGCTTGAGCCGGTTGCCGATTCGGTTTTGCAGTTCATCCCGGAGGCGGCGGACCGTCGCGAAATCAAACCGGTAGCTGTCAGAGGAGTGCGGCGTGGCCACAACATGGGTTATGCCATCGGCGATCGCCGTCTCTGCCATTTCGAGCGATTCTTCTATTCTGTCGGGACCATCATCGAGCCCGGGCAGGATGTGACAGTGCAAATCGACCATTCCTCTCCGCCTTTATCGCCACCAGGCACTGAACGCCTGCCAGGCGCCCAGCGCAAACAAAATTCCGGCGAAAACCTGCCGCATCCGCCGCGGTTGCAAGTTCTCTGCCAGTTTTCCTCCCACGATCCCCCCCAGGAACACGCCCGGGATCAGGAACAAACCCGTCCTCCAGGAAACAAAGCCATCCCGCGCGTAAGCCACCAGGGCCAGCGCGCCGGTCGGTGGAATCAACGCCACTAAACTTGTGCCCTGGGCGCGGTGCTGGCTGAAAGAGAAAAGCAAACCGAGCAGGGGCACCAGCAGTACCCCTCCGCCGATGCCAAACATGCCGGAAGCAATTCCGCAAAGACCCGCCACCAGGAAAATCCCCGCGTCCCGCCCTATTCCCTCATTCATGAGCACTCTCTTTTCGAGCTAGCGTCGGCCTTTGCTCTTGAGCTCCGCCTTCCGCCACAGCAGGACCGCGGAGAGCACCAGAAAGCAGCCAAATAGCCCCTGCAAATGGCGCGAAGGGATAGGCAACGCCACCAGGCTTCCTCCGTAGGCGCCAAAAAGCATTCCTAGAGCGCATAAAATTCCCGCTCGTAGATCCACCTGACCCTGTCTCCAATATTCGCGGAGCGCGCCGAGCCCGATCGGCGGCAGCAAGATAAAAAGAGACGTCCCTTGCGCAAGGTGTTGATCCATCCTCAGCAGGTAAACCATTGCGGGCACCAGCACCACCCCGCCGCCAATGCCCAAAAGACCCACCAGGACGCCCACACCGAGTCCCAGCAGCAGAATGATGATCGTCATGCTGACTCCGGCGCGGCGAACCGATTCCGAACGCCCGGTGGCCGCCGACTCTGCTATCTTCTCCGGTCCGGAAGCAGGCGGCAACCTCGAGAGAGGCCAACCGCGACGTACCAAGCAGGCCAAGCAGGCCAACATTTTTTGGTTTTTCGGGGAACCTGTGATATTTACCTGTCTTTGCCCGATTGCTCGCGATTCCCGCTGGCTTGCTTGAATGAATGTAACCGGCGAACAAGCATCCCGGAAAATGTGACTCTTCGTGACCTCGGTTCGGCCCGAGGTCCCATCCAAAAGGAGGGCGACTCGACCCATGCCCATCGACCGCAAACCCGAATTCTTCAAAAGCGCCCACCTCAAGGTGGGGATCATCGGCTGCGGCTACGTCGGCTTGCCGCTGGCCCTGCGCTTTGCCGAAGCGGGTCACAAGGTCATCGGTTTCGATACCGACCCTGATAAGGTTTCCATGCTCAATGCCGGCCGGTCTTACATCCAGCACATTCCTCCAAATAAGATCCAGAAATTTATCGTCAGCAAGCACTTCAGCGCCACCACGTATTTCGCCAAGCTGCGAGAAGCCGACGCGGTGCTGATCTGCGTCCCTACGCCGCTCGACGACCGCCGCGAACCCGATTTGAGTTATGTCGAGCAAACCGCTCTTTCCATTTATCCGCACCTGCAAAAGGGACAACTGATTGTTCTCGAATCCACCACTTATCCGGGAACCACCGAAGACCTGGTCCTGCCCATTCTGGAAAGGAGCGGCTTAAGCTGCCCCATCGCCTCCGGCCAGGAGCATGAGCACACCGTTTGCGATTTCTACCTCGCCTTTTCGCCGGAGCGCGAAGATCCCGGCAACAAGCAATTCGGGTTATCCCAGATTCCCAAAATCGTCGGCGGCTTGAATCCCCCGAGCGGGCGGGCGGCGCAAGCGCTCTACACCCAGGTCGTGGCTCGCGTCGTTCCGGTGAGCTCGACGCGCGCCGCGGAAATGGCCAAGCTTCTTGAGAACATCTTCCGCTGCGTCAATATCGCCCTGGTCAACGAGCTGAAGCTACTTTGCTTGCGCATGAACATGGACATCTGGGAAATCATCGACGCGGCAGCCACAAAGCCCTTCGGCTACATGCCCTTTTATCCGGGGCCCGGGCTCGGCGGCCACTGCATCCCGGTCGATCCGTTTTATCTTTCCTGGAAAGCCCGCGAGTACGATTTCGCCACGCGGTTCATCGAACTGGCCGGCGAAGTCAATACCGCCATGCCCTATCACGTGGCGGAAGCCACCGCCAATGCTCTCAACGAGCAAAAGAAAAGCATGAAAGGCTCGAGGATCCTGCTGCTCGGCGTGGCTTACAAGAAGGATGTGGACGATTTGCGCGAATCGCCGTCGCTCAAGATCATGCAGCTCCTCCAGCAGCGCGGCGCAGCGCTCGATTACAACGACCCCTATTTCCCGCAACTCCACAAGATGCGTCACTACAATTACGAAAACATGAAATCCGTGCCGCTCGATCCGCAAACGCTTGCGAGCTACGATGCCGTGGTGATTGCCACCGACCACTCGAGTTACGACTACACCTCCATCGTCGATTCCGCCAAGCTGGTCATCGACACGCGCAACGCCACGCGCCGGGTTATGCGGCACCGCGAAAAAATCGTGCTCTGCTGATGTCCGCTCTTTGCAATTCTGTGACGGAGTTTGCGCCAGGCAACTGCTCTTGCGCGGGCGCAGCATGGCTGCGCCCTTCCTAGCGTCACGCTGATGATTCCGATTGCCTACCGGCTGGACTGCGTGTTTTCCTGCCCTGCTTTCACCAGGGCCACGCGCGCACTGGCAATCGGCATGACCGCTTCCAGCAGCACCGGCGTTCGCGCGGCATCGTTCGCCAGGTACAGCGCGAAGTAAGCATCCTTCGACTCCACGCCATTCTCAAAAACGTGAAGGGCGATTTTTGTCGCGCGGTAATCTCCCGCAGGCACGCCCACCGCTACCGACCCGCTCGCCAATTTCGCGCGAACTTCGTACAGCTTGTGCCCGTCGTACACCGGACTCGTCACTTCGCGCGTTGCCGACCAGTCCACGGTTCTCAGATACTGCATCATCCCCAGGGGATCGCGGGTTCCCGGCAGGACGCGCGCCTCGGCCGCCTCCGCCGCGGGCTCCCTGCCGCTCGTGGTCATTCGCTGGATCGATTGCACTTTTTGGCCCCGCTCGTTCAGGCGCATTTCGTACTGCAACGACTCGAGCGTCCGCGCGTCGCTGTAAGAGTCAAATTGATCGTCCAGCTCAAAAACGATGCGCAGCGGTTTCAAGGTGTGCGCCGCCGCTTGCAAATGCCAGACGCTCTTGCCCAAGAAACTTCCTTGGCCGCGAACCTTGAGCGTCAGCGTGGCCACGTTATCGAGCTTGGCCACGTCTGCCGTGTAATCCAACACTTCTCCGCTTTTTAGAGGCAGGGCCGGCGCCGCCGGGGGCGCCTTCTTTTTGGTTTTTGTCGTTGTCCCCGGCTTGGCGGGCACGGGAGTTGACGGGGGATTTCCCAACATGCCTTCCTCGAATCCCGGCGGCTCCGGGGAAACCACGTCGGGAAGAGGAAGCGCCTGCTCGCCCCGGGCGCGCATCCAGTAAAAGCCTCCCGCAGCCAAACCCAGTGCCACCAGGGCGCCAACCGCGACGGTAAACTTTCGGCCCATTTCGCCTGAAACGCTCCTCGAAACACGCGCGTCCGCGCCGCATTCCGTCGTACAATATCGCCTTGTGCGCGAAATCCTCCGGCGCTTCGCCGGCGCGCCACGAATCTATCAGCGTATCAAAACGCGGGTCCGTCGTCTTCCCGGCCCTCGCGCCTGGTGCGATTCCGGGCACCTGTCGTCTGCCAACGTGCCGACTGGTCCACGGTGGTTGCTCAGAGCTTAGGAGGTTTCCTGCATGCGATATTTGGTGACCGGCGGCGCCGGTTTCATCGGCTCGAACACCGTCGATGAACTTGTCCAACGCGGGCATAGCGTCGTCGTGCTCGACGACTTTTCGGGCGGCAAGGAAGAAAACCTCGGCGAAATCCGCAACAAGATCACCATCATCAAAGGCAGCATCACGGACCTCGAAGTCGTCCGCAAAGCCATGCACGAAGCCGAATTTGTTCTGCACCTCGCCGCGCGCACTTCCGTTCCGCGTTCGGTCAAAGATCCTCTCGAAACCAACCGCACCAACGTCGAAGGCACGCTCAACGTTCTCGTTGCCGCCAAAGAATTGAAGATCAAGCGCGTCGTGTTTGCCGCGTCCTCCGCCGCTTACGGCGAGACAGCCGCGCTTCCCAAGGTCGAAACCATGCAGCCGCAGCCGATTTCGCCCTATGGCGTCACCAAGTACGTTGGCGAACTCTACGCCCAAGCGTTTCTCAAGTGCTACGGGCTCGAAACGGTTTCTCTCCGCTATTTCAATATTTTTGGCCCGCGCCAGGACCCCAGTTCGCCTTACTCCGGCGTGTTGGCCAAATTCTGCACCGCGTTTCTCGAGGATACTCCGCCGGTCGTTTTTGGCGACGGCGAACAAACGCGCGATTTTACTTTCGTGGATAACGCCGTCTACGCCAACCTGCTCGCCTGCGAAGCGCCCAACGCGGCCGGCAAAGTTTTCAACGTGGGCTGCGGCGTCCGCATCTCGCTCAACCAGGTCCTCGCCGCGCTGCGGGAAATTACCGGAAAGCCGCTCCAGGCGACATACGATCCGCCGCGCGAAGGCGACATCCGCGACTCCCAGGCGGACATTTCCGAAGCTCGAAGGTATCTCGGCTACGAGCCGCAAGCCGGCTTTGCACAGGGCCTCCAGCTGACCTACGGCTGGTACCGCGAGTCGCAACAGAGGGCCGCCGCCAGAGCCGAAAAGTGACGGGCGCCTGATCCCGGCGCGCGCCATTTCGAGCCCAAGCGGGCGCTCCGCCTCCTGGCGCGCCTCCGCTACCAAGGCTAGGGTGTCGTGGTCTTGCCGTAGCTCAGCGGTTCGCCGGGAGTGGGCACGTCGTAATTGTTCCAGAAGAAGAGCGGCTCGAGTTTCTTCTGCTCCGGCCACACCTGGTTGAGCGTTTCGCCCTCGAACAGTTCGCCATTCTTCATCACCCAATGAATGGTGTTGGTGTTGTGGATGTCGTCGAGCGGATTCTTGTCAAAGATCACCAAGTCCGCCAGTTTGCCCGGCTCGATGCTGCCGATCTCCGCGGGACGCCCGACGATGTGCGAGCCATTCACCGTCGCGCACTTCAGCACTTCCATCGCGGTCATTCCGCCGGAGGCCAGCATCCACATCTCCCAGTGGTAGCCCAGGCCCTGGAGCTGGCCGTGGCTGCCGACGCCCACTAAGCCGCCCGCGCGCTCGAGCTTGGCCATCTGCGCGGCCAGCTTTGGAAACGCGTATTCATCCCGGCGGAACCATTCCTGGCGGCGCTTGGTTTTTCCGTCGAGGATGCGATGGGGCGTGAACCGGTTGAGCTTTGCGTTGTCGTGGACCTCGCTGTACTCATACCAGTAGTTTTCGCCGAACGGGCCGCCGTAATTCACGATGAGCGTCGGCGTTTCCGAGACTCCGGATTTCGCAAAGACTTCGAGCACGTCGTTGTAAAGCGGGGTGATCGGCAGGGTGTGCTCGTTGCCGTGGAAGCCGTCGATCACGTGCGTCAGGTCCAGCTTGAGGTCCAGCGCGCCTTCGGTGGTCGGCATCATCCCCAGTTCTTTCGAGGCTTCGACCATGAATTGCCGCTGCTTGCGGTTGCCGACCAGGTAGCTCTTGATGTTGTGCGTGCCGTAATAGTCGCGGTATTTTGTGAGCACGCCTGCGACTTCCTGCTCGGACTGGAAGTTGTTGTCGGAAAAGACGCCCGGGCCGGTCGAGTAGGCGCGCAAGCCGATAATGTCGCCAGTGTCCACCAGATCCTGGTATGCAAACATGTCGTTTGTGCCCGTCTGCACATCCAGGCCCGCGGTCACGCCGTAGGCGAGGTTCGCGAGAAACGCGAAGTTTTGCCTGTCCAGGATGCCGCGGCGAATCTCGAACCAGTGCGCGTGCGTGTCGACGAAGCCGGGGGTGATGGTTTTGCCGCCGACGTCAAACACTTTGGCTCCCGCGGGCACGCCGGAGCGCGCGCCAACGCTCTTGATGCGATTGTTCTCGACGACGATGTCGGCGTTCTTCAGGACCTCGTCGCCTTTCATCGTGACCACCGTCGCGCCGCGCAAAACAATCGTGCCCCTGGGCGTCTTGCGCGGCATCTCCAGGTCCACCCTGACTTCGCTAACGTCCTTTTCCTGTTCCTTGAACTTCTCGGGCTTTTTCTCTTCTTGGTTGGCCGCGGCGCTGTCTTTCTTCTCCGCGTCCTTGGCGGCGCCGCCGTCCTTTTTTTCGTCGTTCTTCTCGCCTTCCTTCTTTTCCTCCTTCGGCGCCACAAACTTGATCGAATCGAGAGGCTGGCGGAAATAACTCGCTCCGACGGCCCAGGTAATGGTCTTGCCGCCGTCCGCCCAGCCAAAATAATCGGCGCCAATGTCGGTGACGCGCTTCACCGGCACGGAAGGCGTCAGGACATTTACGGTAGGCGCTTCGCCAGCCGCGGCCGGCAAGGGCATCAGGTAAAGCTGGTTCATGACGTGCGCCAGGGCGTACTGGCCATCCGGGCTCGGCTGGATATCATCGGCCGGAATCGGCTCCTCGAAGAAGTACACGCCTTGCCCCTTTACCACCAAGTGCGTGCGGCGATCCGTGCCGTCGTAACGAAGCGAAACGAGTCCCTGTGGCGTGTAAACGTAAATGCGGTCTTTTTCATTCGTGAAATGCGGCCCGCCCGCGCCGCGTGCGGGCAGGATGAGCTGGGCGTCGCCGCCCTCGGCGGGAACCCACACGAGGTCGGCGTTGCCGGTTTGCCCGCCATCGAAGCCGCTGTTCTCGCGGTCGTAGGCGTTGCCGCGCAACAGCACGATGCGCGTGCTGTCCGGCGACCACACCGGATTGCTGTAGACCGCCAGCGATTTGGAGAGCTGCTGGGGCTGGCCGCCGCTTGCGGAAATCTTCCAAAGCTGCCCACCCTTATTGTTCCAACTGACATAGGCGATCCACCGGCCGTCGGGCGACCAAGCCGGTTGAAATTCCGTCGAATCGCCGCTGGTCAGGCGCTGTGGCTTGCCGTTCGGAAGGTCGAAGGTGTAAAGATGCGTCATCGCGGAAAACGCCAGCGTTTTGCCGTCGGGAGATTCCGTGGGGTCCATAATCAGCCGCGCCTTGACGGGCCCGGAAGGTTCTTTTTGCGGGAAATCGAGTTTCGGCCCAAGGTCCACGGAAACCTTGGCGGTGAACGGGATGACTTGTTCGGCGCCGGTCTCCAGATTCAGGCGGCGGATTTTGCCGTTCTGGTTGTACACGATTTCCTTGGCGCCGGGCATAAACGCGTAGCCGGGAAAAAGGTCGCGTGTAAAGAGAGCCTCCTGATCGTCGCGCGTGACCGGATAGCGCACCCAGCGATCCTCGCCGGTGTGCAGGTTTCGCAGCCGCAGCCCCGTTTCCGTCTCGTAGCGGCTGACGTAGAGGATGAATTGCCCGTCGGGCGAGAGCAGCGGGCGAAACGCGCTTTCCGGCTGCTGGATCATCACATCTTCGTCGCCGGTCCTGCGGTCTTTGCGCTTGATGAGCCATTGCGGCAGCATCGCGTTATAAGAAAAGTCGCCCTGGCGTTCCGCGTAGTAGAGGTAACGGCCGTCGGCCGAGGCTACCACGCCCAGGTCGTTCGGCCGGTCCTGGCGGCGAATCGCGGGCGTCGGCTTGGACTTGGTGACTTGAATGCCCGTGCCGCCGTCGATGTGGTACATCCAGATTTCGCGGGGGCCGATGCCGAAGTTGGTCTTCGACACGAAGATGTACTTTCCGTCGGGCGACCAGCTCGGGGAGGCAAACTCACTGTTGGGATCTTTCGAAACTTGCTTGGGCTCGCTGCCGTCCGCCTTCATGATCCAAACGTTTTCCGTGCCCTCGCGGTCGGACAAAAACGCGATCCACTTGCCGTCGGGCGAAAATTTCGGCTGAGAATCGAACGCCATGCCGCCGTCGACCAGCTTGGCCTGGCCGCCTTCGATGGGCAGCGTGTAAATGTCGCCGAGCAGTTCGAAGACGATGGTTTTGCCGTCGGGCGAGACGTCCAGCGAAAGCCAGGTGCCTTCATCGGTCGAGAACTCGATCTTCCGGTCGGGCTTGAGCGGCAAGCCTTTCTTTTCTTCCTTCTTCTCGTCTTTTTTTTCGTCTTTGCTGCCCTTCTCCTGACCGGCGACCTCCTCCCGCGTTGCGGCAGCCGGTGGCGCCGCTGCGCCTGCGGCTATGGCCCCCAAAACAAGGGCCGGTAGGACGTACCACGCGACCAGACCGCGAAGGCTCGGCTGCTTCACGCTCATGTGTTCTCTCCTGAAAATCGCCAACGAATCCCCGGAAATCGTTTCTCGCCAGGCCTACCCGCAGACCCGCCGGAGGTGACGACACCTCTGGCGATGCTTCGCGGCGGAGGCGCGCCAATGGTTTCGACATCCTACCGCGATGTCCGTTCGAAATCACCCGCAGATGGTCCGACGTGCTCCGATCAGGGCTTTCGAAAGAGACGGATCTTTAATGGCCCAAGCGCCGTTCGAACGCAAAGCTTTGATCTCGCGGCTAAAAGCCTCCGATGCCCTGAAAGCAAAGACGAATTTCTCGAGTCTCGACACCCCGAAGGGCTTAACGGTCCCACTCCTCATCCGCCGGTCCGCCCCGGGGCCGCGGCGGAGCCGGAACGATGTGCGGGATTCCCGCATCATTCATTTTCTTGTTGAACGCGGGCAGGTCTGTTTCCGCAACGCCCTTGACCTCTGCGGATGCCTGGCTGACCAGCGTCGTCAGTTCGGCCAGTTTTTCCTGTTGCTGGCCGCCAGGAGCCGCGGCGAAACCGTCCAGGTCGTTCAGCAGGCTCTGCACTTGATTGGGGAGCGGCTCGGGTTTCCACTCGAGGGGCGGTCCGGCGTTCCCCAGCCCCTGCCTCGGACGGACGTACTTCTCGGCGACCGCATCCACTTTCTTCTGGAGTTCGTCGGCGGCTTTCACGATGTCTTCGGGAATCTTCGGTGCGGTGGGCTTGCCGGCATCTCTTCTCCATTGTTCTCGCGCAGTCGTCAGAGCGGTCTGTATGCCTTCGATGGTGGTGCGGTCTTTGTCGGTGGTCTTAGCCATGGCGTAAAGCTTTTCGACCGCTTCGTGGCGCGCGGCCCGGTCGGAGGCGGAAATGGTGATGCGGTTGTCTTCTTCCACGGTGACTTTTTGCGTGGCTTCCTCGGCGCCGGCCTTTATCTTGATGGTGTATTCACCGGGCTCGGCCAGAGGTCCGCGCGGCCCAAAGCCGAATCCCGCGGCAATGGCTTCCTGCTGTTCCGGCGTGGGCTCCGCGGGCGGATTTGCGCGGAGGTCCCAGTTGGTGCGGTTCACTCCGGCCGCGCCGGGTCCATCAAATTCGCGGACCACTTTTCCGTCTTTGTCGAGCACGGCGATTTTGACTTTGCCCTCTTTTTTCTCCGCGGCCTCAACCCTTGCTTCTCTCCTGGGCCTCTGTTCCGCGGCATCGGTCCGGTCTCCGCTATTCCTCGCCGGAGCTTCCGGCGGCACAGCCTCCCTCAGGTAATAACTGAGGAGCGCGCCGTAAGGAGGATTCTTTGCGGTGAACATTTGCTGGCCGGCGCTCCAGCGGCGCTGGCGAAGGAACCACGTGGTGGCCGTGCGCGGCGGGAAAAACACGAGGGGCGAGTTGGCCACGTTTGTGTCCATTTTTTCAAGCGGCGCCAAGTCGTCGAAAATCCAGATGGAGCGGCCGTGGGTCCCGAGCACGAGATCGTTGTCGCGGGCCTGAATTTCGATGTCGTCCACCGGCACGGTCGGGAAGTTGTTCTTTAGCGCCGTCCAGTTCCCGCCGCGGTCCCAGGAAACCCACAAGCCGAATTCCGTTCCGGCGAACAGCAGATTGCTGTTGCGCAGATGCTCGCGGATGACGTGAACGGTTCCCGCGGAATCGGGAATCCCGCTGCGAATGGACTTCCAGGTTTCACCGTAGTCGGTTGTCGCGAAAATATAGACGCCGTAATCGTCGCCGCGATGCCCGTCGAAGGTGGCGAAGGCCGCGCCCTCTGCGGTCTTCGATGCCGCAACACGGCTCACATAGGTGCCTTTCGGCACGCCGGGAACTTTCGACACGACGTTCTTCCAAGTCTTCCCGCCGTCGCGCGTCACCTGGAGGTTGCCGTCATCGGTGCCAACCCACAGCACATTGGCGGTGAGCGGAGATTCACTGATGGTGGTGATGGTCGGATATTCCTCGACGCCGTCGTCCCGCGACAAGGTGTTTTTGTCCGGCACTTTTCCGAGAATGGGCAGTTTGCTGCGGTCCGCTCCGGTGGTCAGGTCGCCGCCCAGGCGCGTCCAGCTGTCTCCGCGATCGGTCGACTTGAAGAGATAGTTTCCGCCGTAATAGACGGTCGTGTGGTTGTGCGAGGAGATGGCCACCGGGGAATTCCACTGGAAACGGTAATGGGGTTCGCCCGTTTTGGCTTCCGGCATAATCGAGCGCTGCTGCCCGGTGCGCATGTCGCGCCGCGCGATGTGCCCGTCCTGGGATTCGGTGTAAACAATCCCCGGCTCGACATTGTCGATCGCCGCGTAAAAACCGTCGCCGCCGTGAATCACCTGCCAATCTTCATTCACAATGCCTTCGCGGGTTAGCGTTTGGCTCGGCCCGCACCAGCTTCCGTTGTCCTGCAAGCCTCCGCAGATGTGGTAAGGCTTCTCGTTGTCGAGCGCCACTTCATAAAACTGGCCGATGGCGATGACATTGAGGAAATTCCAATTTTTCCCGGCGTCGTCGCTCCAGTGGATGCCCCCGTCGGAGCCGGTAATCATGTGGTTGGAATTGGCGGGATCGATCCACATGGCGTGAAAATCGCCGTGAATGCCGCGGATGCGCTGCGTGGCAAACGTCTTTCCGCCGTCCTCGGAGTAATACATCTGCGCGCCCAATTCCCAGATTCGCAAGTCATTGTTGGGATCCACGCGAATCTGGCTGTAATAGGAAGGACGCGGATCGGTTTCCCCCATTCTTTTCCACGTTTCGCCTTTGTCTTCGCTGCGGAATGTGCCGCCTCTTTCATGCTGAATCTCGGCGTACACGATGTTCGGATCTTTGCGGTAAACCTCCAGACCGATCCGTCCCGTATCGCCACCGTTCTCGTAGGGCAGGCCCTTCGTCAGTTTTTTCCAGGTCGCGCCGCCGTCGGTGGTCTTGTAGATGGCGCTGCCCGGTCCGCCACCGTTGAAGCCAAACGGGGTGCGCCGGCGCTCGTACGCGGCGGCGTACAAAATGTCCGGGCTTGCCGGGTCGATGGCGATGTCGGTCACGCCGGTGTCGTCATTGATTTTCAGGACCTGGGACCAGCTCTTGCCGCCGTCGCCGGTCTTGTAGACGCCGCGCTCGGGGTTCGCTCCCCAGAGGTGCCCTTGCGCGGCCACGTACACGACATCCGGATTCTTCGGGTGAATCACGATTCTGGCGATATGATGTGTGGCCTCGAGCCCCATCATCTTCTTCCAGGTCTTGCTGGCGTCGAGCGACTTGTAAATGCCGTCGCCCCACGAAGAACTCTGACGGTTATTCGGCTCGCCGGTTCCGACCCAAACCACCGATGGGTCGGACGGAGCAATGGCGACATCGCCGATCGTCGAAACGTTCTCTTTGTCGAACACCGGCTCCCAGGTCGTGCCGTTGTTGGTCGTCTTCCACACTCCGCCGGAAGCGGTGCCGACGTACACGATATTCGGATCGCTTTCGACCACGGCGAAGTCGTCAATGCGCCCGCCCATCACCGCGGGGCCGATCTCGCGAAATTCCAGGTTTTTGAATTTGTCCGTGGAGTTTTGCGGTGCGCCCGCCGTGATGCGAGCCCCCGCCAATAGGAATCCTCCGCAAGCGAGAATGCTAGGAAGGGCCCTCGACTTATGCTTCATTTCTCTCTCCTCACGCGCAAGGCCCGGCATCTTACTCCGGTCTCGGGCCCTGCGCACCAAATTGTTTCTCCGAACGGCAACCAACTCTGACGAGACAGACGCGCTCGGGTGTTGCCGCGTTTCATGCGGAAGCAGCCGGCCTCTCTTTTCACTTTTTCCTTTCCAAGCAGCCGTGCGGCGCTGCCGCGTTCCTTTCCTTCCAATCACCGCCACCCATGCTAGGCTATCGTCTCGGTCTCATCCATCGCATGGCTTGCGTGAATCATTCTTGGAGGCGGGTTGCGATCCGTCGTTTCCTTCGCTTGACGGCACTCCTCGGCACGGCTTCGCCTCTTTGTCCTCTCCTCGCCACGGCGCAGCAGATTCATCCGCCGCCCGGCAAGGGCCAAGTCGCCGAACTCGAAGCCAAAGCGCAGACGACGAAAGGAGACCTAACCACGGCCGACGGCGATGTGGAGATTCGCTACGCGGACACGCGGCTGCGCGCCGACCACGTCGAATACAACGACAGGACGAACGAAGCCGTGGCCACCGGCCACGTGCGCCTGGACTACCACGGCGAGTATCTCGAAGCCACCGAAGCGCACTATAACGTCAGCACCGGGCACGGCCTATTTCAGAACGTTTCCGGCACGTTCAAAATCGAACGCCAGCCGAACGAACAGGTGCTTCTCACCGACAATCCTTTGTATTTCCAGGCGCGCCGGGTGGAACGTTTTGCCGGCGATTTGTATTTCGTTCAAGGCGCCTGGATCACCATCTGCGACCCGCAACACCCGAAGTGGCAGTTCTTCGCCCCCGAAGCGCGCATTCGCCTCGACAAGACCGTCGCGCTGGTTAACGCCAACTTCCGTTTATTCCGCGTCCCGCTGGTTTGGCTTCCTTACGCTACGGCGCCCGCGGGAAGCAAAATCCGGCAATCCGGCTTGCTCATTCCGGAGGTCGGCCAGAGCTCCCGCAAGGGCTTCATCTTCGGTGACGCCTTTTATCTCGCGCCGCTTGCCTGGCTGGATACGACCTTCGGCGCGCAATACATGAGCCGCCGCGGCGTGCTCGAACGCGGCAACTTTCGCGCCAGGCCCTTCGAGAATACCTCGGTCGAATACACGTACTTCGGGGTCGACGACCGCGGGCTATTGACTGACGGCACGCGCTCCCCGCAGGGCGGACAGCAGCAACGCCTGGAGATCCAATCTTTGCTGCCGCACGGATGGCGCTTTGTGACCGATTACAACCACCTGTCGTCACTCACCTTCCGTCTTGCCTTTGCCGACACTTTCGGCGACGCCATCAACGCGGAGGTTCAGAGCGCCTTGTTCCTGACGAATAATTTCCGCGGGTTCAGCCTCAATCTCGCCGGAATCAACGACAAAAGCTTTCTCACGCTTCCCGTGGATGCTACACCGGCAACCACTGTCACGCTGCGCAATCTGCCTCAGGCGCGTTTCGGTTCGGTTGAACAAGCTCCCTGGCATAAAATTCCCCTCTACTTCTCCCTCGACAGTTTCGTCGGGGCCGTGCATCGCGCGGATTCCGTCCCGCCAACTCCCTCATACACGCCCATTGACACCCCCTTGAGCGTCCCGCGCGAGGAGTTCGCCCCTCGGGTCACCCTCCCGGTGCATTTCGGTCCGTGGTTCGGCGCAACCGCTTCCGCGGCCTTTCGCGCCACGCGCTACGGCGATTCGCTCAATGCCGCCGGGGTCGTGAGCGGCACAGCTATCGTCCGCAATACCGGCGAATTCGCTGTCGAGCTGCGTCCTCCGTCGTTTGAGCGTTTCTTCGGTACCAAGAAAAACAAACTTCAGCGAAGGTACAAACACTCGATCGAGCCGGCCATCACCTACCGCTATGTCACCGGTGTAAACAACTTCGCCGATTTCATTCGCTTCGACAGCGATGCCACGCTCACCGACACGAGCGAAGTCGAATACGGTTTCACCCAGCGCCTTTACCGGAAAGACGGCGGTGATCAGCCGCAGGAACTGATTTCCTGGCGCATCGCACAAAAGCATTACTTCGATCCCACGTTTGGCGGGGCCATGGTCAACGGTCAGCGCAACGTTTTCCAAGCGCTCGATTCCATCTCGCCCTTTGCCTTTGCTTTTGGCCCGAGGAACTGGTCTCCCATCATCAGCGATTTCAAACTCACTCCGGGCGGTCCTTATGACCTCGAGCAAATCCTTCAGTACGATCCCGAGATTCAGCGGCTGGCCACCATCGGGACGCTGGTCAAAGCGAAGCCTTACCGCGAATTTTTTGCGACCATCGCCTACTTCCGTCTGAATGAGAATCCCTCGCCCGGCGATATTGCCTCTCTGCCGCCTCCGCAGGTTTGCGTCCCAGCGAACGAACCATGCCCTTTCCAGCAGCCGCTGTCGAATCAGATTCGCGCGCTGGTCGGCTATGGGAGCGAAAACCGCAAGGGGTTCAATTTTACCGGCGGCGTCGGGTACGATTTCACCAAGCAGACCTTGCAAAACCAGATCGTCCAGGCCAGTTATAACGGAAGTTGCTGCGGCCTCGCGCTCGAGTACCGCCGGCTGAACCTCAGCACCGTGCGCACGGAAAACCAGTTTCGTGTGGCCTTCATCCTGGCCAACATCGGGACCTTCGGAAATCTGCGGCACCGGGACAAAATTTTTTAGCCGCCAGTTCCCGCACCCGTTGCCGGCGGCCGAAGCTCATTCGTGAAATGTGATGTAATGTGTCGCACATGACTGATAGCGACCTCGCCTTCGCCTCCATCGAGCAAATCGGAAGACTTTTCCGCAAGCGCAAGCTTTCGCCGGTCGAGCTCACCCGGTTCATGCTCGCGCGCATCGAGCAACTCAATGCGAAGCTCAACGCCTACCTCACGGTCACTGCCGAACTCGCCCTCGCGCAAGCCAAAAAAGCGGAAGCCGAGCTTTTCGCTCCCCGCGGCGGCAAAAGCCGCCGCGACCGCGGGCCGCTTCACGGCATTCCCATTTCGCTGAAGGACAACATTTACACAAAGGATGTTCGCACTACGGCAGGCTCGAAGATCCTCAAGGACTTCGTTCCCGAGCACGACGCCACCGTTGTCGCCGAGCTCAAAGAGGCCGGCGCTGTTGTTCTCGGCAAAACCAACTTGCACGAGTTTGCCTACGGCGTTACCACCAACAACCCGCACTTTGGCCCCGCGCGCAATCCCTGGGATCTTTCCCGTATTCCGGGAGGCTCGAGCGGAGGTTCCGCGGCTGCCGTTGCAGCCGGGCTGTGCTACGGCAGCATTGGCACGGATACGGGCGGATCGATCCGCATTCCCGCGGCGCTTTGCGGCATCGTCGGACTAAAACCGACGTTTGGCCGCGTGTCGGTCACTCGCGTCGTTCCCCTTTCGCCCCGGCTCGATTGCGTTGGCCCCTTGGCGCGTTCCTCGGGTGATGCTGCCGCTTTGCTCGATGCGATTTTCGTGCGGCGGAAAAAAGAGCTCCCTTTGCGGAGGGCGACCAAATCTTCCTCCCGCCAAGGATTTCGTCTTGGTCTACCGAAGACGTTTTTTCCTGAGGTGCTTTCCCCGGATGTCTCGAGCGCGTTCGAGGAAGGGGTCCGAGTCCTCCGAAAGCAAGGAGCGGCTCTCGAACCTATATCCATCCCTCTCGTGGAGGAAACCGAGGATGCGGGAAACCAAATCGCCTGGGCCGAAGCCACGCATTGCCACGAGCAGGCTGGATGGTATCCCGCGCGCGCTAAAGACTACGGAGAAGACGTCCTGACGCGCCTCGATATGGGCGCAAAGGTTCCGGCGACCACCTATCTAAAAGCCATGCAATTGCGGGATTCTTTTATCGAACACTTCCATGCGACCATGGCTCGGGCGAAATTGGATGCGCTCGTGGTTCCAACGACGCCTGTTCCCGCGCCGAAAATCGCTGAAGAAACCACCGCGGTCTGTGGCACGAATCATCCAACACGCGCCTTACTCCTGCGCAACAACCGCCCTGCGAATCTCGGTGGGCTTCCTGCGATTTCCGTGCCGAGCGGCAGAACGACCGAAGGCCTGCCCGTGGGTTTGCAACTCATCGGCGCCGTCATGGATGAAGCTCTGCTTCTCCAGATCGCCCAGGCGTTTGAGTTGGCGCGCCCGCTTCTTCACCCACCCCTCGCCTAACCGGAACGGCCTCTCCGAATGGAACCCCGGAGAGGCCGCGCCGAGATAAATCGAGCTTGCCTGCTTGAGCGGGCAAGCTCAACGTAGAGACGGACTGCGCTACAAGGAGCTGCCGTTAGCCTTTCGCCGGAACGGTGACGGGCTTCGACAACTTGAAGGTTAGCTGCGAATTGACCGCGAGCTTGGAGTTGTCAATCTTCTGGTTGGCCTTCTCCTTGCTTTTGGCGGAGGCCGTCTTGATTTTGTCGGACGGACGAAGCGAGTTGGTCTCCAGGTCGTAGGATTTTCCATGGATGACCACCGAAGCGAGCGCAACCTTCAACTCATGCTTCTTTGCGGTTACGACCTTGCCGGTGATGTGCGCGCCCTTGGGGAGCACGGTCTTCCCGTCGATCTTGACCGGCGAAGAGAGGCTGGCGACAAAAGTATCACCCTTGTGATTCTTGTCGCCCTCGAGCGTCTGGTCCACGATCGCGGTGATGGGCGTGCCCTTCGGCACGGTGATCACGCGTCCACTCGGCTGCGTAGCTTTAGCGGAGACGGGCACGACCTTGGGCCCCTCGGCTTTAGGCTTGGGGGCAGGCGCGGCCGCCCTCTTGACGTGCGTGGCCCTCGGGGGCTGGTTCGTGGCCGTCGTTTCCGGGTGACTGGAACAGCCCGCCAGGCCGACCAGACCCGCGGCTAGGAAAGCAAGCAGAAGCTTGCGAGAGACCTGAGATTGGAACATTTTTACACCTCCTCCAAAATAGCCCAATGGACGCGGAGGTGGCCGGGTAGACCCCTTCGCCGGATCAGACTACGAAAGCAGTATTCGAAATGGTGGTATCCCTTGAGCTTGAAGGAATTGTACTAAATCGGGGAAGCGAATTCGCGCCTATCCGGAGCGCGTGTCGTGCGAGGCACCGGGCCGTTCGGTCAGGGGAAGAAAAATGACCCACAGAACAGCAGCGTTGCGGACGGTCATCTCGCGAGCAGCTATTGGATGGGGAGGGGTCGGGAGCGAGGTTTTTGCTCTCGCGAGAGCGCGCTAGAATCGACTATCCACAGGGCTGAGGAAAAAGGAGCCCAAATAATTGTTTTGAGGGCTTGACGAACCAAGAAAAGCTGATATGATTGCGGATGGTCTGGGGGCTGCAGAACGCCGCGGACCGCTCAGGGGCATCACAGTCGGATCGCACGAAATCTTCCAGCCCGAGAAAAAGCGAAGGCGAGAAGTAGATCCTAGAGTGGGGTTCTTTACGAGTACAGGGTAGAAAGAAGTCGAGCAACGCGTGGAACCACTCCGGCATGGGTGGTTGCGCCCGGCGCTCGACGCCGGGTTTTCTATTTTGCGGTAGTGACTAGTGGCGGTGGCGAGTGGGAAGAAGTTCCGCAAGGGATTTCCGAAGCGAGTCGCAGAGCAACTAAGACACGAAGCAAAATCCCAGAAGAAACTGGGGCAGAGCTGGAAGGCAAGTTCGTCAGGAACGAACTGGTAAGTCCCTCTAGACAGGTCCTGAGGCATTCAGGGCATTCCGATCGACTCGGAAAAAAGGTTCTTTGACAACAGAAAGGCTGGCAAGCCTGCGCCGATAACCTCGAGCGGATTACGGTCCGCGCGAGGGAATGAAGGCGTGGGTTTATTACAAGTTTGCTCGAGATTGAGCATAACTGTGGAACAAGGCGGCTTATTCAAGTCCGTGACCGGCGACTGGTGATCGGTGACTCGTGAAGAGAAACCGGAAGCAAGTTGTCGTCACGGTTCTCCGAGGACGGTAGAGTCGAAAGCCTCGAGTCGGCTTCCTAGCTGCTCCGCAAGGAGCGGCTCCGACAACCCCGCGAGCCCATGCCCGGGCGAGCGGAGGGCCGATGCGAGGAAGTAGGGAGCTGCAGGAATCGGAACGTCAGGGCTTGTTTTGGAGACCGGTCGGAAGTCCGGGCACTCTCAAAGCAGCAAGACGGATTGAGTAAGTTTTATGATTAAGCTACTAAGGGCGTACGGTGGATGCCTTGGCGCCAGAAGGCGACGAAGGACGTGGCAAGCTGCGATAAGCCCCGGGGAGCCGCAAGCAGGCTTTGATCCGAGGATGTCCGAATGGGGAAACCCGGCGGGATGAACTCCCGTTACAGCCCGCTGAATCCATAGGCGGGTATGAGCCAACCCAGGGAAGTGAACCATCTCAGTACCTGGAGGAAAATAAATCAAAGAGATTCCGAAAGTAGCGGCGAGCGAAATCGGAACAGCCCAAACCCAATTGTTTACAATTGGGGGTTGTAGGACCGCGTGAGTAGAGTTACCAATTCGACGGCTAGGTGAACCCGCTGGAAAGCGGGGCCATAGAATGTGAGAGCCATGTAACCGAAAGCTGATCGGACTCGAAGCGGACTCCTGAGTACCACCGGACACGTGTAATCCGGTGGGAAGCTGGGGAGACCACTCTCCAAGGCTAAATACTCTCTGGCGACCGATAGTGAACCAGTACCGTGAGGGAAAGGCGAAAAGCACCCCTGCGAGGGGAGTGAAATAGAACCTGAAACCG
>Ga0137383_10000022_pt1 | contig 48547 bp, 56 predicted proteins | sample SagtaG_19_FD_104817 | JGI IMG/M metagenome (GOLD analysis project Ga0137383, IMG submission 104817) | Vadose zone soil microbial communities from Sagehorn Ranch, Mendocino, California, USA - Sage2_R_40_16 metaG | ecosystem: Environmental > Terrestrial > Soil > Vadose zone | place: USA... | reverse complement strand
GCCGCGACGGGCTGCCCCCGTCGTCCATCGAGGACCTTCACGAAAATCCCTTCGATTCATAGACTTGGCGGCCTGAATTCACTGGACGGAATCCACCTGCCTACGCGACGCCTAGCTTTTCCTACGTCCGGATGTGGGCTGCGATCTTCGGATTGTTGTACCGGGTCTCGTGCAGAGGCCGACTGAATCCCGAGGCATGGCGAGTCTTATCTCGGATCCGCCTCGCATTGATTTTGCGATACGCGTTCCTGGGAAATTGGCATGCTCCCGACGGGGAACGAATGTGTACACGGTTCAAACCCAGCCGCCTCCCTGGCGATTATAGTGATGACTCCCGGCGGGGAGCCAACCGAGAATCGGAATGAATCCTACAGGCCTCGGAGATTTCGCCGATCAGGAGTCTTGCGACCCCTGAAGGCGTTCCCCGGAACGCGCCCCTAACGGCGTTGCCCCTGATCGCGTAGCCGTTTCAGAAATTGAACCGTCTTCCCATCCCGCTTAACACGGTATTGAAGTTGACGGGGTGCCCGCTCTATTGGGGTTCTGACGAAGCGACGAAGGCCACGAAAAGGCCCGGCTTCCGAATAGTTGTTACGCGCTCAAGAATGGGTTTCGCGCCAGCCGCCAGTAGGTTGGGCCCGACGTTCTGGGAGTAGATGCCTGTGGAGTAGAACGTGATATAGCGCAGGAGGTGCGGAACCTCAGGAAGCGTCACAAGCCCCACCGAGCAAGGTCCATAAGCTCCTCTCTCCAGCCGGACCCGCCCTTTCCCCGGGAGAATCAATCCGATGTCGATCCAGTCGCTTTCTCCGAGGTGCGGGAACAACCTTCGCATCGGGCTGTTCGGCATCGCCGTCACCCGGAGGGCCTCCAAGAACTTCCTGTCGGCCTCCCCTTCCCACGCCTTTCCGGTTTCGTGGGAGCCCGTCGCGTGGGCGTACCAGGCAAGGTCATGGACATCGGGGATAGTCGCTCGACCGGTGGATAGGGCACGGATGATCGCTTTGCGACCAACCTCCGCTGCTGGGGGTTCATCTATGGTCTCTTCGTCCGGTCCGGGACCTCCCGACAAGAGGTCTGCAGCGGCCCAATGCGTGAAGATTGCTGGAAAGTCTACAAGGCGAAGAAGCGCATGCCACGGCATATGTTCACCGAACTCCATTGGTGTTTGGTGTCGCAAGCCACCCGCGCTTGGTCAATCCAACTTGCTCAGACCTCGTTCTCGGCGCTGGTCGCTCCCGAGGCACGCAAAATCCAACGTAGGGCACCACTCGCGTAGGGCCAGCCCCCTATCGCGACCGCCACTCGAATTGTGTTCTCATTTTCGGCGACGCCGTCCCACCACCACCATGAGCGCTCCTCCGGCCTGAACCAGAAGACCGTGTTGAGGACTGACCACCTCCAGCGGGAGTCTTCCTCGCGAGCGATCCGTTGCCTTTCGTCGGGTGAAAGGCCTTGCCTCTGTCTCAAGTGGTTTTCCGCCGCCTCCCTCGTCATCTCAGGGGCGCATTTAGCCACGAACCATTTCGGGAGCACGGAATGCCAAACTTCATTGGAGGGCCAGTTTGTCGGGTCCTGAGCAAGTATAGTGTCGAGCACCTGCTTGCACCGGCGAAGGACGACCTCAGCGTTGCCCGGACAGCGAGCAATGATATGGTCGATCATGGGACGCTGCTGATTCGCCTTCGGGCCGTCCCGGAGGTGCCGTATTTCGTCGGGTCGGTCCACCGAATACCGAATAGCGCAAGGTGACAAGAAAAGGATATGGCCGCCAGGGTGGGTGTCGCGCGGGGAAGTGGCCATGTCGTCCGCAGTAGATCGGAAATGAAGCCTACTGCACCAGCAGCCGCTGAATCAGGGCACTCTCCTCCACGAGCCGCCCGCCCTCGTATACCAGGACCCCCACGTCGGCCTCAGGTGACCACTGGAACCCCGCGCACCGAGGGCAGGGGAAGGTCCCCCGGTGGCCGTTGTGTTGGTGGGCCATCCCCGCGATGGCTCCAAAGCCTTTCCACGGCCCGCGGCTGGGATCGTGAACGGGCACGCGGCAGGACGGGATCGGTACTTGACTCCTATTGCCGCAGAAATGCCGCCAGGATCGCGCTCCGCGTGTCCTCTGGCCCGTGGCTGCGTCGGACCCTGTAAACCCCATCACGACTACCCCTTGGCAAAGGCTAAGCTCGAACAGCCTCTCTGAGTACGGATGGCCGCAAAATGGGAACCTGCGGAGAAAGGCGCTAATCAATTAGAGCAACTGAACTCGATGGAACGCCAACAGGATGTAAATCTGTGGACATCGAGCGCAATTTTTGCGACCGCCAGCAGCGTACTTCTGGTAGCCTGGTTCAGCATGACGGACCCAACCCTACCCAAGGTGGTCGTTCCGTTGGCCGGGTTTGTCCTGGCAGTTGTGTGGATGCTGATTTCGATCCGCGCTCATCAGTATGAGGGACATTGGGTGCGGAAGGCCCAAGACCTGGAAGACGAGATGGATATTCCTCAGAAGTTTCGGGTATGGGATAGGAAAGGACTCCCTGGAATACCCGGCAAGTTCGCCGAGTATCTTTTAATCCTATTCTTCGGTTCCTTGTGGGTAGCACTGGGAGGACTGTCCTTGGGTTTCTCGTTCGGGCTCGAACTCGTCCTGATCGGACTCGGCAGTTCGCTCTTTGGAGCCGTTACGATTGTGTGGCCCATTCTATGGCTAAGGAAATCCGAAGTTGCAAAAATGAAAGTGGACCCCCTGCACATGGCCCTCGTGCTCGAAGACGAGTTGATGAAGCAAAGAAGGTTCGCCGGTCTGGGCGTTCTGTTGCTTGTACTCGGAACCTCGCTGGAATTTATCGGCGCCTTCGTGTGAGAAGGGTTTGGGCCGAAGCGGACCTAAAGCCCGAACGAACTCTTCAACTGGCCGAAGGCGGTCCGGCCTTTCTGCGTATAGAACCCGACCTGGTAAGAACCCGGCGGCGGCGATCTGCCCTTCTGGATTCCGTCTGCCAGAAGGTCGTGTCCGATCTTGATGTCGCCGTCCCTCGTGGGCACGATCCCCTCCAGCACCCTGATGTTGCCCTGAGTATCCGCGTGGATCGTGATGCTCTCCTGCTCCGTAAGGATCGTCCACGTCTGTGGGAGATACGCGCGCACAATTCCTCCGACGAGGAATCCACCGAGCGCCTGCTTGAGTCGAGCCTCGCCCTCTGCGGCCCGCTCTCGCACGAGTCCCTCGATACAGGACACGAAGATCGCGATGCGGCGGGTGTATTTGAAGTCGAGCAGGAGGTGACCGACAAACCCTGCACGTAAAGTCGGCGGGGCGACCCCACGCTCCAAGATCGTGGACCGCGCCGTCGGCCCCCAATCCACGGGCCGAGACGAGGAGGAATCCGAGATCGACCGCCGAAGGAGGTGGGCTGATGGACTATCGTCAGCCAGAAACCACGCCAAACATTGCCTCCGGCTAGTCTAGCACGAACTCTTTCATCTTTTTCCAGAGCTTCTCGTTGTCCTCAACAAACTCCCGCGGACCCCATCGCTTCTCGAGATCGACTAAATAGGAGGCTGTGTTGCTTTTGGAAAGGTCGCGTTGCCCTTGCCTCAGTGACTGGAGTCCCCACAGGAGACCTATCGACAGTCCCCCAATCGCAATCATCCCTTGCACCAAGTGCCCCGGATCGAAGAAATCCGCCAGGAGCTCGCCAGATATTGTGGTACACACAATGCTCGCACCGACGAGCTCACTGTGCCAGTTTTCGCGTTGAGCCGCCCTGTAGTCGTCCATTGCAGTCTTTAGCTCATGCCTGATACCGTTCAACTTGTCCTCGAAGACTATTGGATCTCTCGTTGCCGAAATCTCAAGCGCCGCGCGAGTAGCTGTACCCACAAGCCTTCGACGCGCATCGGTTGTCTCGTCCCTGAATTCGAGAAGATCTTTAAGGGGAATACTCAGCAGATTTTCAGGTAGGAAATCCTTGATAGCGAGGTATGCAACCGCGCCAGTGGGTCGAGGCTCAGCATCTTGAGCGACGTTTCCATCAACCCCGAAGAAACATTGGCTGGTCCAAGCGGCTGGAGAATTCGTGAATAGGGAGAGACCGCTGCCTTCGGCAATCGATGTGGCCAGGTACACCATGTACTGGCCGATCAGATCGGCGGGGCCCTCGTACCATCCGCCGCTGCCCTCAGTGAAGATCCCTCGTTGCGTGAGTTCGTCGAGTAGCTCGTGGTACACCTTCGCCTCGCTAATCCTCGTCAGATCGCGTGCATCCCTGCCAACGGGGTGAAAGGCGGCGGCAGCAGCTGACCACTCTGGCAGTTTTTCCTTGAAACGTTGGAAGGTTTCTTGGCGATATGGCTTGGGGTCAATGGATCGAAGAAAGTCTGTGGTGTTGCAAAGCACCTTCACCTCGTCGCTGTCGGCCGGCTCGTAATCCGGGGGCACAATCCTGTGGATGTGGTCCCACAAAAGGAGCCCAGCTCGGAGAGGAAGCGTACTCGGGAACTCGATGTGCGGATAGGACAATGCCGACTGCGCGAGAGAATTCACGTTCTCAGAAGATTTGAAGGAACGATAAACGTTTCTTCGCTTCGCGAAGTTGCGGGGGTCGAGAAGGGCAGCGGATCAGGCCTCCTAACGGGACGTTTCGGGCAAAAATCGAGTCCTCCCGACAGAGAGTAGACGATCCCACGGTCAACTCCATCCTACTCCATAGCCAAGATACCGAAAAGCTCACCCGCCGGCTTAGAGGCCTGGTAAACGCCTGACCGCCCGCTGGCGGGGCGGTCCAGATGATCTCGGCGGGGTGCAAACTAACCGTAGGTTCTGATCCAACATGCTCCGCGTGTGCCCGATGGCTTCTGAATGCCAACTACTGTTTCTTCGCAAGGCCGGCGGCATTTTCGATCTTGCCTGCCTCTCCGCCTCCTTCCACGCGTTCGGACCCCTCGCGCACTTTGCTTTCTGTGAACGACTGAAACCACTGAAGGTGTCGCTCCGTAATCTTGCTCATCCACTTGCTGACGCGTTCCATCTCGCCGTCCTTGTCGACCTTCATATCAACCAGGGCCATACTCAGCTCGGTCGCCCACGAATTGAGAATCATGATCGCCTGAGCCATGTCAGATATGGCGTTTTGCATTCTTTGCATCGGCCGGTACAGCAGGACGGCCACGGTCTCGCCGATGCCTAGGCCGCTGAACCATAGCAGGTTCGCGTCCCGGGGTGGCGAGAAGAAGTAAAGCGAGAAGGGGACCAAGATTAGGAATGCACCGATTCCGAAAGCAATCAGGCTCAGGTCCTTGATAGAATGGAAAGTGCGGTGAAGGTGGTCCTCCAATGTTTGGGCCCACTTCACTCGCTGCTCGCTCAGACTTTTGATCCAGTCCAGTGAGTCGATGTTAGCGTCCAGCTGAAATTGCTGAAGCCAAGCCGGGTAGTCTTTCGGGGCCACCTTGGACTTTTCCTGTGCGAACCCGATCCTCATCTTGCCAAGCTTCAATCGACACGCCCCAGCGAGCTTACCATGACGTTTCAACCTCGAAAAGAACACCGCGCATGCCGCCGATTTTCCGTGCCCGACCGTCGGTGCGAACAATCAAATCGCCTCGTCGCGGTGGGGGCGGCCTGCCCTCCTCCTTCCATTGTTCGTAGGTGGCGTAGACCTTCGCAGCATGCAGCCGAACGGTTCGGACGTCGTCCTCAAGACGGTGGCCGGAATCCTTCGCGCAGGAGGCAACGGCAATCGAGGGATTCAGCCGCGCTACGAGTTTCGCGGAAGTTCCGGTGCTCGACCCGTGGTGGGTAATCTTCAGGACGTGAATCCGCGGAGTGATGGACACCAAATCGGGAAGGAGATCCTCCTCATAGGATTTCTTCGCGTCGCCAGTGAAGAGGAGCCATGCCTGCCTATGCTGCAGGGCGAGAAAGACGGACCAATACGCGACATCCTTACCCTTCCGAGTCCTCAGCAGCGTGCCGGCCCACGGCGTCTCAAGTGAGGCGCGAGCCGTGACGCTTTGGCAGGAGAGACGAAGCTTACGGGACTTCTCGCGTTCGATAGTCGCCCAGTGATTGTTCGCCGGGGCGGTCCCGTTGTCGTAATACACTGCGCCTTGGCGCAGCAGCTCCGGAGCATCCCTGGCGATGTACGGGTAAAAGTTTGTGTGATCCCGGTGGGGGTGCGATGCGATGATCGCGTCCAGCTTTAGGCCTCTAGGGAGGCGGGCGACAAGGCGCTGGGCTTCTTGCCCATTGTCGTTCGTCTTTGACCCAGACCCTCCGTCGATCAGGAGGCCACGTGTCTCCTTGCGGACAACGATCGCTTCTCCGTCTGCGACGTCAAACAACGTCACATCGAGCACATCGCCAGAGAGCTTGGGCTTGCGTCCTCCGTTGAGGGCTTTTGCGTCCAGACTTGTATGCGCGACTAAGATCGAATTGACTGGCACGGCACGCCCTCCACCGTGTGGCGATCGGGAATCCTTGCTTGTCGGTCGCACGGGTACCCGAGGCGCCACGATCTCATAGAGGACTCGGATGATTGAAGCACGAGCGCTCTTCACCTGCCTATGATCTCGGCCAGAAGTCTTGGCTTCCGACCATCTTCTCCGCGGAGCGGAAAGCTATCGCCGAGATGGTGAGCGACGAGTTCACCCCCAGTGAATCCGGGACGATGGACCCGTCGACGACGTAGAAATCGGGATAGAGGTCCGCATCGCTCGAGCCGTCATTCGTGAAGACCCGGCCATAGCTGTCGACGACTCCGCGGTCCCGGCTTTCCGCCATTTTGCAGCCTCCAAGGGGATGCAGCACGACCAACTTCCTCGGGTCGTCCGGTTCCTCCTCGGGAACTTGGCTTAGAAAGAACGGGGACCAAGAGGGATAGAGGCCGAGCCAATGAGGCGGTTTCGTTTCGTCCCAGGTCGGCGTGACGACGCGCTGGCCACCGCCCGGCTCGACGGCCTCGGCTAGGGCTCGCATGCCTTCGATGATCTTGTCGAAGATTGCCTTGTTCTTCTCCAAAGAATAGTCGAGCCGGAGCCGCTCTCCGACGACGGTACTCTTCTCCTCGATTTTTTCCCAGCCGGGAGAGAGGTCCAGTGTTCCGTCTGCGTTGTCTCGCCCCATGCAAGAGAAGACGAAGAATTTCTTCAGCCGCTCCGCCGGTGAAGCAAGCGGCTGATCTGCGTCCGTGAAAAGCAAATCGAAAAGGTCGCGGAGGAAGCGTTGCGTCTTGGGGTCTGGGTTCGTCCCCTGCGCCTTGAGGCTCTCCGGCTGCACCATCCCGAGCCGGAAACTTCTCACCAAGTCGTTTGTCCACACCTTGGAGAGAACTCCGATGAGGCGGGAAGGTGTGAGGCCGAGGAGTAGGGTCAGGGGTGCCATCCCCGGGAACCTCAGGAAGAGCTTGAGGCGCTGCGTGAACGGCACGTTCGCCTTCTTCGCGGCTTGGAATTCGAAACTTGTCGCGAAGAGATCGGCGACCATGTTCGAAATCCCGGTGTCTTCGATGCTGAAGGCAAACTTGCCGCCCTCGTTGAACATGACATGCGACGTGTTGATGGGGCCTCTCGTGTTGTCTACCTGGTGCTTGTCGTCCAAGACCGTCATGAACCCCAACAGGTCCCCGTCTGTCGAGAAGTGCTGGCCTAGCCGATCGCTGAGGGAGAGGCCTTTCCGGGCGACGCTCTTTTTGAGGAGCTCGACCGTTCCCAAAGTTCCTGCGCTCACAACAAGGCGCTTGGTCCAGATGCTCTTCAAGACCGGGGAGTCCTCCCCTCCGCTATAGTCCCAGCAGTCGACCCTGTAGGGGAATTCCGAACCGGGAATGTATGTGATTGTCACGGCCTCGTGGAGCGCCTTGACGACCAACGGTTTGTTTTTCAAGAGCGCGAGGTAGAAGCGCTTATTGAGCGTGTGACGGGCTCCTGGGACACAGCCCAGATTACACCTCCCCTGCCGCTGGCAAACGTTCGTCTGGATCTTGCTTTGGTACTTCGTGACGACCTCCTGGTACGACTCCAACTGCTGGGGCGTCAAACTCCCGGGGTTCAGCGGGAACCCATCGAAGAGGTTCGCCGGAAGGTCCGTAATCGACAGGTTGAGGTCGTAACCGTCCATCGGCTCGGCGATTTCCAGACCATCCGCGCGCTTCTGGGTGGCGAGCCGCTCCCTCGCAGCCCTCGCTGCGTCCTGAAACGCCTTGGACCTCGCGAGCTTCTGACCGCTGAGCCCCGCAACCGTCGTGATCTTGTTGACCCCAATGAACTCCTCGGCTCGCGGGAAGTAGTTGTCGAGCCCGTCGCCGCGACCTTCCGTGGGCCATTTCTCGTAGACCTCGGCAGGCGGCTTGAGCGTGACGTTCGCGTACACGAGCGAACCGCCGCCGACCCCACTGGCCGTAAGGGCGTGGACATTCGGTGACAGCACACGGTAGTCGTAGAGCCCCCGCTTGCTCGCCTGGCGGGCCATCGAAGCGAGTCGCACAATCCCTTCCACGTTGTCGGGATGCGCCCAGAACGCGTATTGCTGCCCCGCGTCATCGAGGTACTCGCGCATGTTGCGCTTGTCGGGGGGCTCGCCTTGACGTTTGTCGGCTGGGCGGGCGAGGATTTCGTGGCTGATCCACCACTGCCCCCGCTCGAGCACACACACCTCTTCCAGATTCGCACGCGAGCGACCCTTGTTGCGGGACTCAAAGAAGTTGGCTAGCGTAAGAGCCATGATCGTTCCTCCGAAGCCCGAGCCGATGACCAGCGCCGCGTACGGCTTCTCTGATGGGTTCATGTCGTTAGCCTCCTCAGTGCCAGGGTGCGAGCGGAATCCCCCGGTGACCGCATGCCTTGGGGGTAGCTCCGGTCACAACTTTATCCGCTCCCGCTGCCAGCGTTCGATCAGCCGCGAGGGCCACCCCAACTGTCTGGCGGTGGCTAGCTCACCACTAGTCAGCGCCTCGACCACTCCTGGAGCCCGCTTCTTTTCGATGAAGGTAAATGGAATGTGGAATGGCTTGTTCGAGTGCCAATCCCATCCGAGGATCAGGGGTCCTCGGTCGTCCGCATAGAAAATGGTCGCGCCGACGATCTCCTCGTGACGTCCCCTCACGGAAACCCAGGACGAGATGTTGTACAGCGACTGACGCTTCCTGTTCTCGGTGCGCAGGAGGGCGGTCAGCTTTCGCTCCGCCCTTTGCGCCGCGCGACGCGTCGCAGTCTCGTGCGGAATCTCGATCCAGTCGAGGTAGTGGGTGTGGCCGAACACGATGCCTAGGTCGTTTGTCAGCTCGAGGGTTTGTCGGAACTGTTTCCACCAGGACGAAAACCCGCGCAGGGTCCTGCTTCGTCGATACTTCTTTCCCGCCAGCTTGTCGTACAGCGGACGGGCCACTTTCATGTACAACCGGGGGAAGGCCAGCAGAAACAGGCTGGCCAGTAGGATCCAACCGGGAATCGTGGGCGCCAAGACGACGAACGGGAGGGCGATCACGAACATGAGCCCGAAGATGAAGAGGGCATACGGCCCCGTGGCCGAGCCAAACCGTCGGAGATGTCCGAGCACCCCCAACAGGTGCAGTTTCACGGCAATCCGGAAGCTGAGATCGAGCTGATGCCCGTGGACAAAAAGGAAATCGCGATCGCCGATTCTTAGCGGGTGAACCCGAGGGCGCACCGGATCATCGTCGACGTCCGGATATGAATCGGGGACGATTGTCAGCCCGGGGACCCCGAAGGGATAGAACGCCTGGTACGGTTCGAGCACTGCGTCGTGATTGCCGAGGACGTAGACCTTGTCGGCCCCGAGAGCGGATAGAGCCCGCTGCACCGGAACCGACGACAAGAGGATCGCTTCGTTCTCCCCGTCCCACAGCTCGAGCACGTCCCCGAGGAGAATCAGATGGCTGGGACGCTGCAGTGTCCGGCGGATTACTCGCGTCTCGTCCAAAACGGAGAGGTCCCAACCCTGGGGTGGAATCTCAGCCAACCAGCGCAGAAATTCGACGACCCGTCCGGGTTGGTCGCTACGGCGGTCCACCCATTTCGTCTTCGCAAGGCGCATCCAGCCCTTTTCCCTCAGCCCGAGGTGCGTGTCCGCGATCGCGTAGACTGCTGTTCGGCCAACGTCCTTGACCTCGGTCGTGCTAGCCGCCACCCGCGTGCTCCAGCCTTGTCATCCGCTTTCGATACGTCTCATTCAGTTTATCCGGTAGAAAAGTAGCGATCGCAGAGAGTCCCACCAACCCCGCGACAATCAGACGGCCTACCCCGGCCGCATCCCGAGTCCCACTGGCAACGAAGGGGGATATTCCCCCGAGGGCGCTGGTCATGGCCCCGGCAACCCATCCAAAACGCTCACCCGTTTCAGGAACCCGACGGTCCCTTGAGGTCGGTCCGGCGTGGCCCAATAGATCGCTCCCCCTATTCGCCCCGATTCAGGCTGGGCATAAATAAGCCTTGCTATGATTTGTCACGCGACAGGGGTCACGTGACAGACAAAGCGGACGGGCGTACAGTTGGCTCCACGGCACCATGTTCCGCTCAAGCGCACCAAGCGACGGTCCAGCCCCAGCAATCGGTGGCAGGAAATGGGTGGCGTATCCTGAGACGAGCGAGCGCAGGCCAGGTACCGACGGGGAGCCAACCGAAAGTGACCTGAATCCTACTTGACGAGCAGCCGCCGTCTGACCACCGGCACGGTCCAGGCCACAGCCCCCACAAGCCACAGACCGACGGACGCCACAAAACAGGCGAGTGCCACTATGAGGTTCTGTGTCAGGAGAAAAACAAACGGGCTGGCAAAGAGAAGAATGGCCGCCACAACCATCATCCGGAAGGTCCGCCCGCTGAACATCCGGACGGAGTACTCCCTTATCCCTATGATGAGCGGCGCCGTTTGGCTCATGGTCCACACGGCTCCGAATTGTATCGCTTTCCAGTACCACAAAGGAGCGGCCCCCGGCTGTCCCTCCCCAACAAGCCCTGCAGCATAGACGAAAGCCGCCGCGACCACAATGATTACAGCACCCCCCTTCGCCCTCCCGGGAACGGCGTTCATTCGACGGTTCAACACGCAGGTTGGATACAAAAGATCATCGGGGAGCGGCTCTCAGGGCGTCAGCACTCGCCCGATCAGCGCTGTCCTCCACGACCTGCCCGCCTTCGTAAACCAGGACCTCGAGGTCCCAGTCAACCCTCGTCTCCGAAGATGCGATTATGAAGTTCGAGATGCCGCGACTTCAGTTCCGCCTCGTATTCGGAAGGTGTTAGGACTCGGGGGAACTGATATCCTTCAACCTTCTCAAAGTCCCTCTTGTTGGTCGTGAGGATTACCTGAGCATTCCCCCAATTCGCATACAAATAGTGAAACGCGTCCTTCCAGTTGACGCCGGTATCCACTCTGAGGTTTGCGACTTTGTGGAAGAGCGCCAACTCATACGCCGGAGCCGAAACAGTCTGAGTTGCACTGGCATCGAACTGGAGTTCCGGGAGTGACGCCCCTACCGGACCGCTTACATTGGCGAACTTCACGACGTGTCCTGAACGATATAGGCGAAATCCTCCTTCTGCCGTCGAATAGCGGTGGCCATCTTCACCTGTTGCCGGTCCCTTGAGCTCGACGGAGAGGAGGACGCTCGGGTCTGCCCCGATTGCGTCGTAGATGTTCGCCAAACCCAGGTCGAGTTCTGCGTACTTCACATCGGCGCCCGGGCGGATGAAGTCGGCCAGCATTTTCTGGGCATCAGCCTCGGTCTTCGAATACTTGTGAATCGCAACCTCGAGGAATTCGCCAATCACATAGGGAGAGATGATCAGATGGGAGGGCAGCCATTCTTGGACAATTCTCTTCGCCAGCGTTGCCTCACGGGCACGGGATAGTGCCTCTGCCCCCGTTGCCTGAATCGTTGGACCGAGGAGCGCGTCAATAACTGTGCACGAGTCAAGGTAGAGTTTGTCCAAGATGTATTTCGACGTGTACAGCTTGTGCGATTCATGCGGGTCGGACCAGACCCGTCGGATGGAATCCTCAGAAACGGGCATACGGTATCCAGAGATCTCCGGCAGATAAGCTTCCGGGATGACGAGACGCCCGGGCTCACGTCCCCATTCGCGAGCTTCGAGCCTCGTTCTCCATCGAATTGGACTTCGGATCCAGGTAGCAACGAGTTGGTATCGATGAACCTGGCTTCTCCAGGCGACTCGTAATGAAAACGTTCCGGGAAGGCCTGCGCCGGTAGATCGATGTTCGGGAAGGATGCTGAGGGGGATGAGCGTACTACCCGACCACCGAATTACGCCCGGTCGGGCCAGGCTCGGTGACCTACGGGATCAATAGCCACCGGACGGCCTCGGACTCTTCCACGAGCTTGCCCCTCGGATCGTGTACTAGCACCCCGCGAGCTCCCCTTTCGCACGGAACCCAATCGAACCGCCGACCCCAGGTCTCGATTAGGAACAGGACCGCTGGGCCGTCCATGACCTTGTAGCCGTCCCGGACGACCGCGAGGCGGTCCAGTGCGGCCTTGCGGCGGGCGCGCTCTGCGGGCGTGGGAGCGGAGTCGATCCAATGTTGCGGCAGCGCGGCCTGGCACACGGGCCGCAGCGAAGGCGCCCTCCCACAAGAACCCGGTTACAACTCTATTGACCTCTCGGAATAGGGCCCAAGACGCACGCCCGTACGCTACGGCCCCGGACCACACGCACGGAGGCCCGTCAGGCCTGCCATTCGCGGAGTCCCTGAGAATCCTTAAGACCCAGACGCGATGCGTGGGGGCAGTGCCGCGAACATTCATCGTCCAAGTCGATAACGCCGACGAGGCCTTCCCTCGGCTGAAACGGTGGGCCGAGAACAACGGGTATTCCGTCCAAGGGAACGCCACGCGGGGTACGTTTCGAGGGACGCCCTCCGGCGTGGCCGCATTCCTCATCGGAGAGATTTCCGGAAACTATGCAGTCAGCGGCAACGCCGTGACCATTCGCGTGAACAAGGACCTGCCGGCGGGGCCCGTTGCGAACGCCCTGTCGAAGCACGGGCTGCGGCTCGTCCAAGGACAGTAGGTGACCCATGCACGAGTTCATGATGAAATGCGGATGTGTGCTCGCTCCGGGACAGCGCGGAGGGGACTTGGCGGTTACCAAGGTAAAGTCCCCCTGCCCACACGGCCTTAGTGTCGGCGACCAACTGACCAAGCGAAAAATCCGAGAGTTGGAGTCTCACTCGCACTAAGAACGGACACTTTCACCGACCCCGCCGAACCCTCATATAGACGAACCACAGACTGGGGTCAGAGGGATCGCCTCGGTCTACGTGTTGAGGATCGACGCACCGCCGCCATACCAGTGCTGGGATTGCACCGCAATCCAGCGCCTGTGCCTGAGCAACGGAGAACGCCTCACGCGGGAGCAAGCCTATGCGCGGGTGAGAGCTGGGTCGCTGATCCACAGCGGGTTCGAGGGAGGGCCGCGCCTGATCCACGCCGAACGCGAAGGGACGCTGTATGTGAGGACCGCCCCGAACGACACACGCGAGGACAATCTGCTCCAACTTCCGCGGGGCTGTTGAAGACGGATCGGTGACCTTTGCCGGTCGTCAAGGTGTTCATCAGTTCCGTCATGAGGGGGATGGAGCCGTTCCGCGAGGCGACGCGGGGAGCGATTGAGGGCATGAGCATGGCAGCCCTCAACTTCGAGGCCTTCCCCGCCTCACCGTCGAGCCCCGGAAAGGCGTCGCTCGACGAGGTCCGGAACGCGGACATTTTCGTGCAACTGATCGGGGAGGACATTTCGGCCGTCGTAGAGGAGGAGTACGAGACCGCCCTGGAGTTCCTCCCGGATCGGATTCTCGCGTTCGTGAAAGACGCGCGACTGTCCGCCCCAGCCATGAAGCACTTCAACCGGCTGAAGCGATCCCACACCTACAAGAAATTCAAGACCGTCGAAGACCTCCGGCGCGAGGTCCCCTACGCCATCAACGCCTTGGTGGCGACCGCCCTGCGGTCGAAAGTCCGTCGGCGGGGGGCCACTATCGAAGAGGTCCTGGTGGACGAACCGTTCTCGATGTCCTTGGACGATTCCTCGGTTTGGAAGTCTGATCTCGGAGCGGGGGACGTGGTCAAGGGCCTGATCTCTGGGACGGACACCTTCAGCGTCTACTTTCTCGACGAAGCGGGGTACGCCGAATACCTGAACAATAGAGAATCCCTGGAGCCGGACGCGGAAGCGGTCCGGGCCCACAACGTGGACGAGGGCATCCGTCGCGACGACACGTATTACCTGGTCGTGTACTGCTGCGCGTGGCTCGGGACCAAGGGCAACGTCTTCCTCCGGAGATTCAGCAAGTCCGACACCTGATCCGGGGAATCGCGATGGAGACAGTTTTGTGGCCGAAGTGGCGCTGGCTTCTCGGGCGCCGGTTGGCCGTTCGCGTTGGGGCTCGCTCTTACCATCGTCGCCTCGCAGGTCAGCCAGTTTGAGACCGTTTACTTCGCCCAGAACTCGTACTCCGCCGAGGCGAAGCTGATCATCGCCGTCGTCCTCGCTCCCGTATGGGAGGAATCGGTGAAAGTGGGCCTGGGGATTGTCGCTGGCGCGCTCGTGCTTATTCCGGGATCGGTCGCTCGAAAGGTTGGGAATCCCGGTCGGGGCCTCCGGATCGGATTGGCGCGCTGGGCGAGTGCCCTCGTGTTCCTCACCGTGGCGGTCTACTTCGTGGTCTCCGAAAGTCTCGGCGGGGGCGTCGATGGCGAACCCGCGACACTGCCGGTGGTTGCCCTGAAGATTCTCGGTCATCCGGGTTTCTCGGTTCTCGCCCTATCGGTCGGGCTGGAAGCGCGGCCGCGCGCCTTGATGTTCGTCGGGCTCGGGTGGGGGTTTCACTCGCTGGCGAACTTCATAGTCGAGGTCTTGCCCCAGGGTTTCGCCCGAAATGTCGTTTACCTCGGGGCCCTGGCGTTCATCGTGTGTCTCGATGTCCTCCTCCTCTCCCGATGGCACCCGCAAGTCGCAGCGCTGATCGCCGGGATACGCCTGCGGATCGCACAGATGCGGTGACAACAACCCGACCGTCTCGTATGTCAATCGTCGCCCGACCGCACCTTGTTCCAGATCACGGTCATCCGAAGGTATCGTTCCGGGTTGAGAGCCTGGAACCCTTGCCCGTGCTCCCGGAAAACCAGGTCCACAGTCTGGGGCTCCGCTGAGCGCATGATCCCCTGGACCCAGTTCTCTGTGCAGCCCCGCTTCGCCCGCATGTATGCTCGGAAGGAGTCCTCAATCCATTCCCGTTCGAGTTCCTCCTCGCTCGGAGCCGTCTTGGCCATGACGCGAGGACGATGCTGAACCGGACATAAAGGACCGCTCCGGGGAGGAGGGCGAAAGTATGGCCAACGCGGCCCCACAGAAGCAAGCCCCGAGACGGCGGATCGGAGGGAGCCGCGCGGATCGGCTTCACACGAACGCCGTGCCTATTGCCACGGACGCCCCGATGACCAGAAGCACGATTCCGACCGCCGCCAGCATTCGGTCGGTCAACAACATGGAGTTCGCGCGCCCTATGGCCTCGCCGCTGAGCCCACCCCCTATCCGGTCCCACAGCAGCCTATCAGCATCGTCCGCGGGCGTGTAGGAACCGCTCCCCACGCTACCACGAGGCGACCACTTGTCGAAACCGAAGATGTAGCGGCCTCTGAGCCCAAGCCCCGTGCCCTTCTCGTTGACCCAAGCAGTAATGAGGCCCTCCCTTCGGCGGACCTCCGGACGGAGCAACGGATAGGCAAGGCAGACGCCGCCGCCCAACGTGACGGCCACGCCAATCGCCGCAGAGAACAGGCGAGCGTCCATGTACGACCAACTTCCCGCTGACTTGCGCCCCATGGGTCGAAAAGACTATATCATCGCCTACTCCTGAGTCCAAACATGTCGGACAAAGCCGACAGCGACAACCACAGCAACCAGGGCAATCCCAAACAACGACGCGTACTGGGAGAGCCGCGGTTACGACGAGCGCCCCGACGACTGGGAAGACCAGGTCGCCGAGGATGACAAGGACCAAGACGACGAGTGATTATCGTCGCCCCCTGCCAACGCCCGCTTGGTCCGACTAGTCCGCAAGGACTTCTGAGCCCCACGTGGGCGTGCGCGGAAGCGCACAAGGGGCGGCAAAATCAGCCGCCCTGTTTTTCTTCTGTCGCAGGTCAAATCCGGAATTTTCGCCGGAGAGCGCGGATGAGTTTGACGGTCGCAAGCGGCAACCCGGCAGTTGTCCGTGAGTCGTCCACCAGGTGGGACGCGAAGGCCCGAAGAAGGACCTTGGAGAACAGATCGTCCCGAGCATCGTACTGCTGGTTCGCCAGGAGGAGAGCCTCGTGGCTGTGGAGGTAGCTCCGATGGCTTGGGCCGGTGGGCGGTTCAAGGTCGTCGGCGACGTTCGCCGCGAAGGAGCCCACTCCCGACCAGAAAAGCGCCTCGATCAGATTTGGCTCCTCGCCCCGCCGCCGCTTGTACGCGACGTACTCCTCGTACCCGATCATCGCACCGCGGTGTGCGTGTTGACTTCGGCTCGGCATTTTCCCGCTCCTCTCCAGGTACGCTCCGGGTATTTGGACCCTGCCCCAGGAGGTATGAAGAACCGCGAAACTACCCGTGTCCGCGCGTTCGCGGTGCGACTTGGCTAACCCGGTGAAAGAGATATCTGTGCTCGGACATTGCGGACTGAAGGGGAGTCCGTGGCTGTCTCGGAGCAACTAAGCACCGACCAACTTCTCAGGCTGTACGACATCGAGGTGCGCCAGGTACATTCCTCGCTCGACCAGATTCTTAAGATCCGAGCGATGATCGCGGTCGCCTTCGCCGCGATCCTCTCGGCGACTCTCTTCTACAAGCAGTCTGTGATCGCCCTCGGTGCTCTGATCTTTCTGGCCGCTTGGTACTGGGAGTACATCTACGCCCGATACATGCAGGTCTACAAGGACCGTGTCGGGGCGATCCAGGTTTGGCTCGCGGGTCGCGTCACCTTCGTTGAGGGGCTCCCGGACGCATACGAGAGGGGGTACGACCATCGAGTGGTGGCGCGCGCCGCGAAGCGAATCGCGGGATGGCTATCCAGGCCCTCGCCGTCAATCGGACTGGTCACTTTCTTCGACTTACCGCGAGCAACGGCCTACCTGGCGCTTTCGCTGTCACCACTCGTCCTTGCGATGTTGCTCGGCTTTCCGTGGCCCTAGGAAGTCGATCCGGGATTCGTCGTGCCCACGGAGGCCCCAACGACCGTGCTGATCACCGTCAGCCTCGCCTCCTCCTGGGCTTTACCCGTGAGCGAGTCGCACATCTCATAGGCGAGGAGGAAGCGCTGCATTCGCTCTAGTACCTGCAGAAACGCGAAAAGTTGTCGTCTCGCGCCGGCGTAGACCGACAGACTGACGCCCGAAATCACCTCGACGATGGCCCCCGCCAATACGCTCACCGTTGTGACCCCGCTGCCAATCCCGAACAGGAGGAGCAGAACTGCTCCAACAAAGAACACGATCCCTATTGTTCCGGTAATCGCCGCCAACCAAAAAGCTCGTTTTGCCTCACCAAGCGCTTCCTCGTGATACTGCGCCAGGAGCTTCGTCTGTTCCCCCGCGATTGTGAGGACATCCCCCGACTTCGCCGTCCTAATCGAGGTCGCGAAGCGATCCGCGAAGGTGGAAAGGCTCTCGAAACCTCGGGCACGCCGCGTAATGGGAACACTAGACCAGTCGCTCGCCACGACGACGACGAACCGCAGGGAAGTGTTGAAGATTTCGGTGAGCGCTTAACATCGAAACGCTTCTCTCCCGCGGGAAGGCCCCCGACCGCTGAAGAGAGGCGGGACGACGCAAGACAGCAAGTGCTTTGAAGCCGGTTTCGGATGACGGTCCTTGATTAGAGCCAGGTTGGAGGGCGCGACACGTCGCGGAAGAGCGGCTGGACCAACGTCAACCTCTTCGCGGGCGCGGGGGGCCTTGCGCTCGGGGTCGAAAGTGCGGGTTTTGGCAACCTGCAACTTTTCGAAATCGACGCTCAAGCCTGTCAGACCCTTCAATGGAATATCGTGTCCCAAAACCCGACATTAACAGGACTCGTGCGACCCGGCGACGTTCGGCGCGTCGATTGGTCAACGTTCGACTGGAAAACGCGCCTCCTCACGGCCGGCGTTCCTTGCCAGCCGTTCAGCGTCGCGGGCAACGGCCGGGGAGACTCCGACACAAGAAACCTGTTTCCGGAAGCGATTCGTGCGGTTCGCGAACTTGCCCCCGAGGCTGCTCTCTTCGAGAACGTTAGTGGGCTCGTGTTCTACGATGACTTGCGGCGGTATTTCGACTACGTCATTCGACAGCTCCGTCACCCTTCGCTCGCCCCGGAAAAGGGTGAGACCTGGCTGGAGCACGATCGACGCATCGCGCGCCATGAACGCTCGCATGGTACGCGTCCTGAATACAACGTCATCTGGAAGCTCCTGAACGCTGCCGATTTCGGAGTCCCCCAAGTCCGCTGGCGGGTATTCATTGTGGCGACTAGAGACCACTTCCCGAAGTACACATTCCCAGAGATCACACACAGCCGGGGTGCACTGCTTAACGCGCTGGCGTCAGGAGCGTATTGGAGAACGCATCACGTGCGCCCGCGTCGTTCGCACTTGAACGGCGGCGTTACCGAGAACGATGGACACTTGCCATGGAGGACAGTGCGCGATGCGCTTGTCGGCCTACCGCAGATGGCGCGGACCGCTTCCGGCGATGGAATGAACCACTGGCGAATCCCGGGTGCCCGAGGGTACCAACGCCATACGGGGAGCCGCCTCGACTGGCCCTCGAAGACGCTTAAGGCTGGGGTCCACGGAGTGCCTGGGGGTGAGAATGCCCTCGTGCAGGCCAACGGGAGAATCAGATACTTCACGTTCCGGGAGACCGCGAGGTTGCAGACATTCCCCGACAACCACACGTTCCTCGGAACACGAAATCGCGTTACGAGTCAGATCGGAAACGCCGTGCCCGTCGACCTCGCTCGGATCGTGGCGCGACCTCTTTTGCGAATCCTCCGGGACGGTGATTGACGTGCCAACCAGACAGAGGCCAGCGACTCTTTTCGACCTGGAGCCCGATCCTCGGATCCTGATGATGCTCGGCGAGATCAATCTCGCCCAGTGGCGGTGCGTGGCTGAACTCGTCGACAACTCCGTCGATGGCTTCCTTCGCGCGGTGCGAGAAGGTCACCCGATCACATCTCCGAAAGTGCACGTGACACTACCGACGTCGGATCAACCACAGGCTACTGTGGTCGTAAAGGACAATGGGCCCGGCATGGACCCCGCGATGCTCGAAAAGGCGGTTCGCGCCGGATGGACAGCGAACGACCCAATCAACTACCTCGGGATGTTCGGCATGGGATTCAACATCGCGACCGCCCGCCTCGGAACGGTCACCAGGGTCTGGACGTCCACAAGGGACGCAGCCGAACGATCTGGCCTCGTCATCGATTTCGATCAACTCGTTCGTCAGCGGCACTTTCGGACGCCGAGACTAGCGGAAGCCAAACGCGATCGCCATGAGCACGGGACGGAGGTGGCCATAGAGAGGCTCAAGCCCGAGCAGCGACAATGGTTCGCGAAGGCGGCGAACCGCTCGAAGGTGGGGAAAGAACTCTCCAAGGCCTACACTTCAATGCTCGGTACCGGGGGCTACCCGATTTCTTTTCAACTTTACATCGGCCCTGAAAGGGTGGACCCGCTGCGTCATTGCATCTGGGGGAGCGAAGGTTCGCCGCCACGCATTGTCCCGACCACAAGGTGGGGGCCGGTCAATCCATACCAACAGATTAACGTTCAGCTGCCAGAGCGTCGCTTTTGCACCAACTGCTGGCAGTGGTTGCCTCCGAACGAGGGGATTTGTCCCGCTTGCGGCGAGGCGCGCAACGTCGTACCGCGCGAACGCCGCGTTTACGGATGGCTGGGGATCCAGCGCTATCAGAGCGAGACGGAGTATGGAATCGACTTTGTGCGCCACGGCCGAAAGATTGAGATGGGAAACAAGGAGCTGTTCTATTGGTCCCCCGAGGGCGAAGCCCAGGAGGAGGAGTACCCGATTGACGATCCGAGACACAAAGGACGAATTGTTGGTGAGATTCACCTTGACCACTGCAGGGTTGCGTACACCAAGGATCGCTTCGATCGGAATGACCCGGCGTGGGAGGAGATGGTCAAGCTTGTCCGCGGGCCCGGACCGCTCCGACCCGAGCGGGCCCAGGAAGTTGGGTCGCCGGAAAATCGGTCACCGCTTTACATCTTGTACCAGTTGTTCCGGAGGCCGATGCCCAAGCCCAGGACCGCCCCGAACTATCAGAAGCTGCTCGTCGTGCCCAACAACGATCTCGCGGAGCAGATGGCCAGAAGATTCTACGCGGGAGATCCTGCGTACCAGACGGACGAGAAGTGGTACCAGCTAGCGGCGGACGAGGACCGACGGTTGGTCCTTGCGGAGACAACGCCGGGGGGCGGCGCAGCACAACCTGAGGGGCTGAGTGGCCTCGGTGAGGAATCCGGCTCCGGCGGGCAAGCAGGGACCACCGTGGGGTCAGTCGGCGTCGTGACGATTCCACGCACCCCGAACCCCACCCTTACACGCGAATACAGGGAAGAGACGACAGGGTTGCACTGGAACGTGCGCGCCTTCGAGGTTGCTGCGGCCGACCCGGTGCTCTCGGACGGCCAGCCATGGGCGAGCCGAGTACTCCCTGACGGGAGCGTAGATTTCTACCTGAACCCGGGACACGAGATTTTTCGATCCGTGACCCTGACACCGCTTGATGCCCTGATCACAGAACTCGCCGTTCTCGCGATGGACTTTCAGCGGGGCAGCGACAATCCGGTACCACATGCGCTTGTCCTCTCGAATCTGCGTGAGAAGTACGCGGTTGGCACGAGACTCGATCCGATCGAACTACAGGGCGAGAGTGCGCTGACCCTCACCGCAATTGCCCGTGCCGTGGCGCGGGGTTTCGACGGGGAGACCAGTCGGAGGCTTTTCGAGGGCCTCTCGGCGGCTGAGCAAGAGGCAACGCAGCAACGCATGGCAACGCGTCGCACACCCAACCCGCGGGAGGCAATATCGACAGGACGCTTCCTGGAGTTCGCACCCCGCCGAACGATGTTGCGGCTGTTCGAATCGAATCCAGAACTGTTCTTCGACGGGAACGTGTGGGATGTCGAATACGGCACGTTGGACTACGGCAGCCCCGCCTCCACCGAGGAGGCCAGGGCCCAGTTGATTCGATACTACGCCAGTCTGCTCACCGATGCAATTTGGCTCGCCGAAGAGGATCCCACCGACTTGGCCAGGACGAGTCGCCCCCGTCTTCTGCGTGCCGCTGTGGCTCTAGAGCTGCTGGGACAGAACGTGGTTCGGCCCGAGGGAGAAACGTGAAGGCGGAATCGCTTTTTCTCGACGAACGTCGGTTTCTCCTAGGCCCCTGGCAGGCTTTTGAGCGTGATGTCGCCCGCCTTCTGCTCTTCCACGGCTTCGATGATGTACGGTTGGTCGGCGGAACCGGGGACAGGGGCGGCGATGTCCTAGGATCGAAACGTGGTGAGCTGTGGGTCTTTCAATGCAAGCACACCACATCATCCCCGCCTCCGCGAAGCGCGATCCGGGAAATCGTGGAGGCAGGGAAGTACTACGGAGCACAAAGGCTGGCCGTGGCGATGTCGCGACCGCCCAACGACGCGTTCCTGGAGGAGCGAAGTCACTATTCCCGGATGGGGCTCACAATCGGCGTGGCGGACCCGGCGTATCTCTACCGCGAGGTGCGCGAGGCCCCGGAGTACCCCCCATCCCGGCGGAAACTAAGGGACTACCAGGAAGACGCCTTCGTACGCCTGCGCGATGCCTTCGTGGACGCGGGCAAGGGACAACTCGTCATGGCCACTGGCCTGGGCAAGACAATCGTGATGGCGGAAACGGTTGCCGATCTCCTGCGGGATGATCTTGTGGAGAATGGTGCGGCGCTTGTGCTGGCACACACGCGAGAAATCGTCGGTCAACTCCACCGCCAGTTTTGGTACCAGTTGCCAAAGTGGGTGCCCACCCACCAGATGACGGAAGGGGAGATCCCGGCGTATTGGGAGGGCATTACCTTTGCGACAATCCAGAGCGCAAGCTCGCGAGTCGATGATCTCCCCAGATTCGGCCTAGTGCTCGTAGATGAAGCCCACCATGTAGGGGCCCAAATCTTCCAGGAGACCCTCGACCGGCTGGATCCGCCGATGCTCGGAGGCGTCACCGCAACCCCGTGGCGGGGGGACGAGTTCGATATCGATCAGATCCTCGGCGCACCTCTCTTGAGAATTGGAATCGCGGAAGGGCTACAGCGGGGCTTTCTGACGGAGGCGGATTATCGGCTCCTCGCGGACAACCTGGATTGGAAGTTCGTGCAGGAAGCGTCGAGGCACAAGTACTCCCTTAGGCAGCTCAACCGGAAGCTACTCATACCGACGCGGGACGACGAAGCGGCGAAGATCGTCTCTGAGGTCTTCCATGTCGAAGGACGTCGGGGGGGCATCGCGTTCAGTCCCACAATCCTCCATGCACAGCAGTTCGCAGGGACCCTGAGGGCGCATGCCTTGAGGGCCGAGGCCGTTACCTCCGACATGCTACCGCGAGAGCGAGACCTCATGATGTCGCGCTTCCGGGCGGGGCGAATGGACATCGTTGTGACGGTCGATCTCTTCAACGAGGGCGTCGACGTGCCGGACGTGGACATCGTGGTGTTCATGCGCGCCACCCATAGCCGACGTATATTCGTGCAACAGCTGGGCCGCGGCCTGAGGATCTCGCCAGGCAAAGACAAGGTTGTCGTCCTGGACTTCGTGTCCGACTTGAGGCGAGTCGCCGAGGTAATTGAACTGGATCGGGCCGTGCGTGGTCGTGCAGTCGAGCATCTGGGCCTGGGCCCTCGGCTCGTCGAGTTCAGAGACGCTTCTGCCGGAGGCTTCCTTCGTGAATGGATGCTTGACCAGGCATCTCTGATCCTGCGTGAAGGTGATCCCGACTTGGACGTGCCCAGGTTCGAGTTCCCAGAACCACCCCAACCGGGCGACGTAGAGTAGCCCGACAGCAAGACAGAATTACGGGACGCGCCATCGTCACCTCGGGTTTACAACCGCATGCGCGATCCCCTCACCAGGATTGGGCGATCGGCTCTCATGGGCAGAGTCAGGAGCAAAGGAAATCGGTCGACGGAGCAGGCGGTGGAAGCGATTTTGACGGACGAAGGCATTTTCGGATGGGTCAAGCACCCTAAGGGAATCTTAGGGTGCCCGGACTTCTACTTTCCCGACCGTCAGCTCCTGCTGTTTGTCGACGGTTGTTTCTGGCATGCCTGCCCTCGCTGCGGGAGAATTCCGAAGTCTCGCACCAGATTCTGGAGGCAAAAGATTGAAGGAAACCGGCGGCGCGACGAAACAACAAGACGCCGGCTGCGTGGGATGGGTTACCGCGTTGTTCGAGTGTGGGAGCACGCGGTTGGCGAACGGAATTGGATCAAGCGTCTCGAAAAATGTCAGACCTCACTTGAACGGAGACCCTAGCCCGCGCGCAAAGTCGAAGCAATCGTTGAGACAATGACCGACGCACCGGACCGTGAGGGGTCTGTCTGTCCGATTCCAATCGCCCCCGTTTCGAGAAGAATATCGGGCCACGCTTCGAGACAAGCGCGCGGCCTGTGGAGGGACGCTTGTCGCCAGGCTAATCGACGGACTGACATATGTACAGTTCCGCTCGCCCTACGGTAACGGATAAGAGTCCCATTGTACGTACACACACCGACGTGAAGGAAGTCTTGGAGGCGTAACGCCTGGAGAGCGTTATCGACCCGGTGCGACGGGCATACGAGTCGCGCAAGTCACAGTATTCCTGCGCGAGCTTCCGGTATGCGGTCGTTCGGCGACCCGACCCGGAATTCCTTCGAGGGATCATGCGATTCGAGAGGACGCAACAGCAGCCGAAGAAGACGATGGACTACGGGCGGCTCATACTGGGGGAAACGGTCATGAAGCCACACGAGGCCTTCTCCATGATCGAATCGCTCCTCTCTCACAGCGTGGTCAAGGAACTCGATCTCGTCTATCCTGGCAAGTACGAGTTCAGGATGCACGATTCTCACGCACAACGGCTTCCGGTCCATTCATACGACAGGTACATCGGTATCGAGTGGCCCGCAACCGTGGCCTACGTGACGAGCCCCTCCCAGCGTGTCACAGAGCCTGAAGGTCCTCTCGTGTCGCTTGAACATCCGCTCTACACGGACGCGAGGAGGGCGATCAAGGAATGGATCGGGTTGGACGCCCTGGGAGTCAGCCAACTGAGCAACGGGCTTGCCGTCTTCCTACCGGACTTCCGCCTTCGGATCAAGCGGACGCTGCTCTCCGAAGGTTCCGCTGTGGTGAGCCTCGAAGGCGACAAAGATGTCCTTGCGAAGACGGTGTTCAAGGCAGGCCTCGGATACGGCAATGATTACATCGTCCCCGCCATCCGCCGGAAACGCAGCGAAGCAGTGGTTGATCTACCACGTGGCATTCCATCGACGTTCGACCTGTTCGTCCTCCACGAGCAGAGCGGCGAGGTGCTTGACTGGCAGGAGGTCTACACGCGTTGGACGGAGTTTCCGAAGAACGTCGAATTTTCTATTCCTGGCCAACAGGTGATGCGTCTCGTCGAGGGCGGCGAGACGGATACCGTCGAGTTCAAGGGCAACCTCGGATCGGGCGAGGAGTTCATCGAGTCAGTGATCTCGTTCGCAAATACGGGCGACGGCGCGATCCTCGTCGGCGTGGACGACAATGCGGTCGTTATCGGAATCACCAGCCCGGAGAAGGAGAAGCAACGGGCCATCGATATGGTCAACGACACGATTGAGCCGATTCCGAAAATGCGGATAGATCAAATCACGATTGAAGGGAAGGAAATACTCATCGTGGCCATTCAGAAGGGAGAGAACAGGCCCTACATGCACAAGACTCGACACGTGGGGTTCATTCGTCGAGCAGGCACTGACCGTCTGATGGGACGAGTAGAGTTCGACGAGATTTACGGAGGCCGTTCATCTGGAATCCGGTGAAGGAGGTTGCTGAAGAGTGGCTGCTCTCGAAATCCTCGGGACGATCCTATCAACGGTCGGAGGGCTGGGCCTCGGCTGGGGAGAATCCCTGAGCATCCTCGTCGGGGATTTGAGTGATCGGGTTGACGCAGAGTTCCGTTTGATCTACATCCAAGTTCCCGCAGGCCAACCCTCGCGGGACTGGAAAGCAAATCGCCTGGCTCAACTCAAACGAGGAAGGTGGACAGTCGTAGTCTGGCTGTTCGTGTTCCTCACGGGCGTGGTGCTTCTGATCTCAGCGCAGGTGTGAAAGGTCAGAAAAAATCAGGCCGCGCATGACAAGCGCGCGGTCCTGTAGTTTCACTCAGCCCTCCCGCAAGGACAAAACACCTCCTGCTACGTGCACTACCTGCATGTTCTGTCCGGGGTGCGGGTGCGAGACCGGCCTTCATGACGCGGTGATTAAGATGGGCAACGAGGTGATCGCGCACTGCTCCGGTTGCGGGCCGTGCTGGAAGAGCGCGGGGACAGAGTTCCTCCAGACAGTCATGCGTCGCCTAGAGAATCCTAATAGGACGCACGGGTCTTTCGAGCAGCTATGAACGAACAGGCGTGGGCTACGGTCTTGACCATCCTCGCGACGGGTACGGTCACGTTCCTATCGTCGTGGGGCATTTACTTGCTCCGCGAGCGCAAGCGCAAGACTGAGTTCAAGAGAACGCTTGCGATTGAGGCCGAGCTTAACACGGTTGAGTGCATGAGGCTCGTTCCGTTACTTAGTAGGGAGGTGGAGTCGGGGGCCTTTGATAGCCTGCGAATCAGAATCGAACCGCTCCCCCTGACGAAAGTAGTGTTCGAGGCTTTCCGGGCGGACCTCCGCTTTCTGGACCGGGACTTGCTCCAGAAAGTCCTGATTTTCTACCACCGTCTCGACGAAGCGAACCACTATGTTGAACTGAGTCGCGAATTTGCGATACCGGGGTTCGCGCGCACCGCGGCAACCTCAGCCATCAAGGCCCTGGAACAGGCGTCCGAGGAGGGGCGAAGCCTCCTCAGAGTGCTTCTCCCGGAGAGCGATACGTGGAGTAAAGGCCCGACTGCTCCAGTGACAAGTCGGGAAGGGCAAACGCCACCCTAGAAATGAAAGGTGCGCGAGGCTCGCGGCCCCGCGCGGTTCGAGCACTTCTCTACGACAGACTTCATCGTGGTCGGTGAGGCACGAAGACCAATTGCGGGCGAACACGTATGCGCCCACGGTGCGACGGGAGAGCCGGAAAGTAATGCCTCAGACGGCTACGGATTGAACCCTCGGACACGCCGAGTGCCGAGGACACCTCGACTTCGCTACGTCGCTCATCCAAGCGACAGCAGGCCACGTAGATCGCGATAGCCAGCGTCACGTAGGCCGATCCGGCGGTCTGTCCCATCTCACCCAGGGCCTCGCGCACCTCAATCCCCATCGCCGGGTCCAGGCCGAGTTTCGAGAGATAGCGGGGAATGAGCGCCGCAGGATCGATGACCGGAAGCGCGAGCCCGAGCCCTCTGGCGATCTTGCGCCTCGCAGTCATCGTCCGTGCCTTTACGTGGCTCGTCGCTGGCATCGCGGCGATGATCTCGTCCACGGGTCGCGGAAACCCCATGATCTTCGAGGCCAAGCCGAGGGATGCGCCCGCAATGACAACGAACGAGATGCCTCGCACGACGCCTTCCTTGCGGGCCGACAGCGCGATGTGCAGGGCTCGATCCGTGACGTTCCTTGGCATCTCCAGCCGCGCCGCGAGGCCGTGGACGGCGCGCCTCACTTCGTCGGCGGAGTGTGTCTTCTCCTGCACTGCGCGCCTCTGTTGTCGCCGCATCCGACAAAGACGAAACTGTGTGCGTGGGTCAGCGATCCGCTTGCCCTTCGCGTCCCACCCGAGCCAGAAGGTAGAGCCGAGCCCCGGCCCGTGTCCAGGATTCTGCGTGCGCCCTTTGTCGTCCGTTCGGAAGATCGGGCATTCATCGAGGGTCTGAATCTGATCGACGAGCCCGCAGTGCGAACACGTGAACTCATATCCGTCGAAGAAGAGTGTCCCGTGGCATTCCGCGCATCGCTCCGTGCGGTCCAAACTGCATCCCTTCAACAGACTTACCACGCGCCATCGTCGCGCATGTGGTCGAGCACATGTCGCACTCGCATCCGTGCGATCTCGACCGTGCTCTCGGCGAGCCCCACGGCCCCGTCCGTGTCGGGAGCCATCGGGTCGGTCCGGATGAAGGAGGCGATGATCCTGACGACGACGGCCTCGGGCTCGCGTCTGATTAACAGGTCGCGGGCCATTTCGATGAGCATCTGCGTTTCGGCGAATATCTTCCGGCGCTCGTCCAGCAGGGACGGGATGCCGCTGCGGCAGCCCAAGGAATGCCGGAACACACCGTATGCCCGCAGGCATGCATCCCACCGCTTGCTCGTGTGCCCCTCCGGCGGTTGTCTGCACCACGAACAATCTGCACCGTACTTGGGCGCTGCGGCCTTCAAGCGGTGAGGGAAGGCGGGAATCACAGCAACCGCTCCAGTTCGTTGAGGTATGTCTCGCAGCGGGCCTGTTCCACGAACTCCCACTCATAATCTTCGAGCCGCTCGTCCTGCTCGGCCTGTTCGATTAGGTGGCTATCGTCCGCGCCTTCGGCGACCGCGAGAGCAATCGCACGGACGTAAACCAAAACCAGCGGACTGAAAGGCGCGAACCTTCTCGCGGTCTTGATGGCCCAAAGCGTTTCCCGGGGCATGATGCGACGGATGATCGCCGCCAATTCCCTCTTCCGGCGCTCAAGAGTCCGATCCTGCGCGAACTCGGCTTCCGCATCTGACCGGAGGAAATGCATTAGTCGATCCCTCCTCCAAGTCCTCGCCGCGGCACCTGCCATGCCGTGAGGATGTTCGCGTTCCGGACTGCGAGGTGCCACACGTTGCCCAGCGCGATGGGCTCGTGCTCGCGCCGCGCGTGCCGGACCGTCCCTCGCACGAACGTGCGTCCTTCCGCGTCGAGCACCTCGCCAGCGGTGTGCGCCGATCCCTTCTCGATGGCGGGACGAATCAGCCGGCGTTTCATGCCGGTCGTCGCGCTTTCCTTGAACCTCGCGCGGATCGAGACGAACTCGCGCTCCTTCTCCGTAGGCTCCTGCCGGATCAGCCACCACTCGCCTTGCCGGAGAACGGGAACGTCGTTTGCCAGTGCCCCAATCACCTCGCGCGGGGCCATTGAGACTAGTGCCTCGTAGACCGTGCCGACGCGATCCTTGAGTTCGACGAGGTATGGTCTCCCGTTGTCGTGACCGAAGAGGAACGTGCGGCCTCCATGCGCGAACAGCACCTCGCTCTCAGTGTGGTCCAAGATCACAATGTCCCGTCCGGCCCACGATTCGCCCGCGCCCCATCCGATTATCTCGCCGATGGTGCTTAGCGGCAGAGCCACGTCAACGCGGGCGCGACCGCACGAGGCGAATCCCGCGCTCCAGCATTGGGATGACCGCACGACCGTCCCGTCCCTGAGGCGCAGAAGTTCCAGCGTGTTGTAGTGGACGACTGAATCGCGGTCGCTGCGGTAGTTGTTCGTTCCAGATCGCAGCGGTCGCGTGACGCCAGAGACGAACGCGGCGGCGACCGAATCTTGCGGCATGACCGATGCGCGGCTCGTCCCGAGGATTACGCGGCACGCGAAGCAGGTCCGCGGGTGCCTGCTAGTCTTCTCCGCGTTCCAGTAGTCGCGGACGAACTCGGTGCCGCATGGGAATCGCTCGCGGAGGGGCTCAACATAGACGGTCTCGACCTTGGGCGTCGCTTCCTCGGGCTGACGGAAATCTTGCTCCATGGGTGTTCCCCCTTGAACGGACCGCGGTCGGCGCCTCGGAGAGACACGACCATCACCTCCCCTCGCGTTTGCGCCGTTTGCAGACCTGTTCACCCATACAAACTCAAAAAACCGGTATTGAAAACACGATCACAGGCGAGAATCAGCGGCGGCTTTGGCCGGGGGCATACGCCTCAATCAAAGTCCGCGATCGTCGCCCACGTTCGCAGTTCTCAGGCGCGGGGCTGTCGGCGTCGGTGGCGCTCTCGGTCCAGTTCCGTGTCGGTCGAGAGCGAAGTGAGGTCCGACTTCACCAGGAGCGCGCCGGGACCGGATCGTTACATGCGTTGCGACGGACCCACGGCGATTGAGTCGAGCCTTCCTTTCCGTAGGATGGGCGACGTTCGTCGCAGGGTCGATCGGCGCGTCTGAAATGACCGATCTCGGGGAAATCACCGGGGCGCTCGATTATCGAACCAAACAAGTGGCAGGCGCATATCAATGTGTCACGGTCCCTCAGCCGCCCGTCCTTCCCGCCTCTCCTTCAGTCCGGCTATCCGCCCTTGGTCCGTCGATCCGCCGAAACCGACGGCAGCGATGACGGCGAATCCTTGAGGGCGGGTAGTAGGCGCCACCTATTGCGACTGGTACGCATCGCGAACCGGAGGGGGGGCTGTGCGAGGGGGCACGGGAAGGAAGTCTTCTTGAGGGTTTTTTCGGTGTTTCTCTGCTTCATGCAGTTTCGGGCCCGCCAGCCAGGCGCCACGCCTAGATTGCACATTTTTGGGCCTCTCCTTCAGCCTGCTTCAGTCCCTGCTTCAGTCTGCTTCAGTCCGAGGTCAGGCACGATTACGCAATTCGGTCGCTTTGCGGCGGACTTGGAGTCGCCGCGAGGCACGTCCATAGAACTTTTCGGGCCTTCCTGCTCGGCAAAGGGGGGTCTACAGACGCACGCACGATTCCGCGAACGTCGATTCCGGTCCTATCCCCCCTATAGTACTCGGCTCGTGCCTGGCGCGGGTCGCCCTGGACTACCAACGTTTCTTTCGCCTTTCCATGTGAGGGCATTTTTGCCTGAAAAATTCACGCGTGGCCACGCGTGGGTTTCCTCAATGATTTAGGCCCGTCGGAAGGCTGTTCCGAAACCGCTGGCGCCCCTCCGAAAGTCCCGCCCTGCGGCCCAGTCCTACTGAGTTCTATGCCGGAGTCCTATCGACGGAAACGCAGGATTCCCACGCGTGGATCGTGCGTAGTCCTATGCCGGAGTTCTACGGCGGGTCCTGTCCCCCCTCATCGCGGCCTCGTACTGGTCCTCTCTTTCACGCGAAGCGAAGACGATCCCCGCGCGTTGCCACGATTGCAGCGAGACGCTGTGGGCGCTCTGCCGGTGGTCGCCGTCGTAGTGTCGAATGTTCCACTGGTACGACACGTGAAGCGTCTTCAGGTTGACTCGGGCTTACAGCGCTCGTACCCGCGCCGCTCGCACTTCGGGCACTCCTCAACGGTGCCGACGTGGATCACATCGGGTCCGGTGCTTCGTCCTGTACATGGGCAGGGAGAGCCGCCTGCGTTCCCGAGCCGCCGGGTCGAACCAGAGGCGGATCGTGTTCCGGTTGACGCGGAGGGCGTCCGCGATCTCGCGCTGGTTGAGGAGCAGGTAAACAGTAAACAGGTGTCCGGAAGGTTTATTCCAATCTTGCCAGAATAGAATTGTCTATACTATAGCAATAGGGGAACTCTCCGGAAAACCCTCCAACGTACTGTTTACTGTTTACCAGTCTGCTCGACGCTCGGCGGAAGCCCCATCGCGTGACGAAGCGCGGACTCCAACGCTCGGCGGTTGTACTCCGCGCGGATCGCTTCCTCTTCGTGAAGGGCAGCGAGGAACTTGCTGAGCAACCGCTCCAGAAGATCGGCTTCGTCGAGAATCTTTCGGATGAGACCGATGCTGTCATCCCGATCTTGACGCTCCACGAGTTCCGCGACCTTTTCCTTCAACGCGACAATCCGAGCTTGGACCACCACCGGGAGTCGGGTGCTGCTCATGTTCCGGAACGTGACGTGCCGGTCCGCCAAGCGGAACCAGAAGTCGTTCGACGCCAGTCCGCCGCTTCCACTCGATCTTGGACCACGTGACCGGAGTGGAATCTCGGCTTGAAGAAGCCACGTTCGTGCAGTGTCCTTCGAGACTCCGAACTCTGTGCCGATCTGCCGGAGGTCTAAATCCTGATCCACGTACAGTGCAAGAAGGTCGAACTGGTCCGGCTTCGCACTCTCCCGTTCCACACGCCGCACGGCGCGTCCTGACAGACGCCGAAGTTCTTCCTCGGTCATCTTCGGCTTCTCGTCCATCATGCAACCCGCGTGACCAGCACCCGCTTCCTACCGTCCTTTACCTGTGGCTTCCGGTCGAGAGCCGCACAGAGCCCACTGAACGAGAGCGACGATCCTGTCTCCTCGTTGTACTTGGTCACCGTCGATCCGTAGACCCAGATTCCATCGGCCTTGGGAGCAGGGTCCCACAAGTCCGACGGCTTCTTGACCTTCTCGCGGAGCCACCCGGTGAAGGTCCCGGTCATCGTGCCAGAATCCACGGGATAGACCGCCTTCTCCTTCACGTTCCGGTTCAGCGCCGCCTTGAGAAGTTGGGACACGTCCCGCGCGAACTTGAGTGCACCCTCTTCGGCGTAGAAGGTGGCCACCATACCGGTATCGGTCCACTCAACGAGGGACTTCTTGTCGGTGGAGAAGTTCCTCCAGAGGTTGGAAATCTTACCTTCCAATGAGAGTTTGCCCGGCTCGTGCCCCTCGGGTAAGGGAGAGTCCAGCCAATACTCGACGGACCACTCCTCCGCGTCCGGAGGGTAGCTACCGACGATGGTATCGATCTCGGCGCTTGTGGCCCCGCGATCTCTTGCCGCGGAGTACTCCTGATACATCTTCATCTCCGTCTCCGAGGAACGTATCGCTTCACGTGACAGCACCATCGCGAAGCCGTGCCCGTTCGTTAGCCGGTTGCGCACGTACTCCTTCACTTGGTCGGATGAATACTCCAGCGGTGTGACCCAGAAGTCGCCGTCAGGCTCGCTCTTCGTCGCCTTCATCGCCGTCCCCTCCGGATCGTGATGATCGGGGGGCGGAGATACAAACCCCTTCGCTTCCTCCAGTATGGCTTGCACCACCTGACCAGCCCGCGCCTCTTCAAGGAAGCCATCATTCTGAATATCGATCTACGGTCGTAGTCGTAAGTCCCGTGACTCGCAAACCCGAACTCCGCGCCCCGTGGAAAGTACCGGGTCTTCCCATTCACCTCCGCCATCTCGGCTACCGTGATTAGGTTGTCTTCGTTGATCATCCCATGCTGCTCGATCACGAGACGCTGATTCGCCGATAGGCCGCGCGACATTCAGAACCTCCGCGTGCCACAGTTCTCGCCGCGCCTGTCCTGAACGAGCCCCGTGATCTCGAACCCGGCGGCTCGGGCGCGAGCCTCCGCGTACTTCAGGGCCTCGTCACGGTCCTCTACGCCCCACACGGGAGGCCAGAGGACCTGCCCGCCGGGGATCGCGAACGTGAATCTCCACCCGAGCATCAGGACCACTCCGTGATCTTGTCGCACTCGTGCTCGGACCCCACGACGAGGAACACCGCGCCCGTGGCCTCTTCGAGGATCACCGTCTCGACATCGGGCGCGAGGTCCGGCTCCCAGACCGCGCCGCAGCGGGGGCACCTCTTCTCCATCACTCGCCCTCCGCAGTGACGGTGCTGCGCTCCCGGTCGATGGCGATGATCTTCCTCGCTCTCACCACGCCGAGTCCCGAGACGAACTTGAGGTAGTGGCCAACGACCAAGTCATCCGGATCGTTGAACCACTGACGAGGGAAGACGAGTTCCAATCACGCGGCCTCCTTCCCGTTCAGCCCCATCCGGTCGCGCGCCTCGCCCGTCGTCATAATCCCGAGTCTCACCATCTCGATGATCTCCGCACGGGTCATCGGCGGCTCCTCGCCGCTCTGCTCGACGCCCTTCTCGGTGAAGTTGCCCTCGCCGTCCATGGCGTCGGTGAGGACCTGCCCCAGCCGGTCCGCCTCGGCCCGCGCATCCAGTTCGCCGGGGGACATCGCGTCCGTGCGGGCCTTCACCAACTCGTCCCGTATCGGGGCCTGCTCCCGGAACTCACGCATCGTGATCTGCTCCGGGTTCGCCTGCGCCGCCTTGAGGTCCTTGAGTTGCTTCTCTAGTTCCGCGATCTTCGTCAGCGCGAGGGTCTCGGTCGCGACCGGCCTCCGCTCGGTCTCCACGAACGGGAGGACGCTCGCGTATGCCTTGCGCATCACCTCAAGCTTCTCGGCGGACACGCCCTTGTGCAGCGAGTAGTCGGCGGCCACCGTTCCCTTGCGACCCTCGAAAAAATGCCGGTACGACTCGGAAAGTCCCTGCGCCATCTCGCCTTGGTGGGCGAAGAACGACCGCCAGATGTAGGAAGGGTCGGACTTCTCCCCGTTCACCTTGGCCTTCGGGACGTGGAGCCCCGCGGCAATCATTGGCTTGCGGAGTATCCCGCTCACGTTGCTCGCGCGGATGAACGGGCGGTCGTTGTCGATCTTCGCCGCCACGTTCGCCTTCCTCCCGAGTTCGCGCAACTTGTCCTCGCGTGACCGCGCGGTGAGGAGCTTCTTGTGGTTCGGCTGGAGGGGGACAATCAGCGGGCTGCGCGGCGTCAGGGTCTCGCCATTCTCGATCCGCTCCCGCAGGTAGGCGAGGATGTAGCCCTGCCCCTCGGGCCCTACGAACGTGAAGTACTCGTGGCGCTTCTTCGAGAGCGGGCGCCGGATCACGATCTGGGCCGCGAGGGAGTTCTTGAACCCGACGTTGCCCCCATCAATCACGAGGTCCTTGAGGTCCGCGAGCACGAGGCCGTCCGTCCCCTTGTACGTCCCGAGGACCTGTAGACGCTGGCCCGCGAACGCGATCACGCTGATGGCCGCCTTCGCCCGCACGTCGGCTGCGTCGAAGACCTGCCGCAACTGGCCCTGCGTCGGGATGAACATGTCATCGACGCGGGGGCGGGCGAGCCGGACCTCCTCGGGGGTCTTTATGTCGCGGGTGAACTTCCTGTCGTTGTGGAGGAGCCACGACGCCACGGCCTTCTTGGCCTGCACGGCCCCGTGGTTGCCGTGCTCGTGCATGTATGCCTGCACGAGATCGGTGATCGTCTTGTCCGTCAGTTCGAGGAGGCTCTTCGGCGTGTAGCCCTTCTGCTCGCAGAAGTACGCCAGCATGCGCCAGTAGTTGTCACCCGTGGCCGCCGAGCCGACGTTCTGTTTCCACAGCCGAACGTCCTCGTCGTCCATGAGGGCTTGGCGCCTGACCTCGCGTTCCGCCCGTGTTGGGGTTTGCATTCGATCCTCGTATGGTACTGTCGATAAAACCGGTATTGAGAATAACAAACCCAGTGGGTTTGAACTGTCGGTTCCTGACCCGGAAACGTTCCTCATTATCGAATCAAGGAATGGCGGACGGGATGGGTTTGTACCGTCCGCACGTATGCTCCGGACCGGACGGAGCCATCCGCCGTGGGGCCTTTAACGTTCCCGGACAGCCACTTTATGCCGACGACCTGGAGTCGGCTCGGTCCGTGCGTGTACGTATTGACTTCGATCACCTGCCCGAATCCGAACCCAAGCTTGCGGAAGTAGAAGGCATACAGGTCCTTGCGGGCCGTGTGCAGCCGGAAGGGGCGCTCTGCTTTGAGGGGCTTCCGCGGATGCTCCCAGCGCGCGGGGATTGCGGGAAGTTCCTTGGGCCACGCCACGGGACAAACGAATGTGTCCGAATACAGAAAAGGACTTGCCCGCCCAGACCGTTCTCTGTCCCAGCACAAGACTGGGCCCAAGAATTCCAGTCTCTCCTTTCCCCTTCGATCGTCGTAGGAACTTGCCGGACCGGAGGGATTCGCTGTTTCTCCATGTGGGGACGTCAAGGTCCGACAAACGGCGGGCAAAGCGAGGTACGCCGAGAGCAGAAGGTCGTCCCGCTCCGGTGACAGTTGCATCCCTGCGAAGACTTGATTTCTTCCTTCTGGGTCTTGACTGAGACTATGCCTGTCGCGATGTCGAAGCTAAGCGAGAACGGGAGGTATTACGGGACCTTTCAGTCAAGCGCCAACTAACTCGCTTCGCCCGCCGCTATCCACCGGTGAAGTACTCACCGCCACGACGGCGATCCTAAATTTGGGAACATTCCGCACATGACTAAATATGTCTCGCTGCAGTTCCACCCCGGGGGAGAATCGACGCACAAGCGACGGTCCGAGATTGAAGTCGCCGTCGCCATTATGTCGGCGGTCCTGGAGGAGGAAGAGAACAATCCTGAGAAACCCAGGAAAACCAGGATTCAAGCGCGGTCCTACGTCAATTGGAAAGCGTTCAAACGATACCTTGAGCAACTTGAGATGAGAGGGCTCGTGGTTCAGACCGGGCCACGCTTGACGGAACGAGGTCATAAGTTCCTAGACGAATACAATGCGGATGTCAAGCAACTCCTGCAAGGTTACGGGTTCTAGAGGGGTGCCTCGTTGCCGCGTGGACTCCTGACAAAAGGATCATCGGCGAATGAACGATAGAGACCCAGGCCGCGAATCAGTGAAGACGATTGACGCTAGGCTTGAGTTGCCAGACCCTGTACATATTGGCGAATCGGTGCGGGCCCCTGGTACTTGCGTTTGCCCGCTAGAGGGGTGCGCCGTTTGTGTCATGCCACGAATGAAAAGTCAAGAAATCGCCCTTGGAAAACGATCAGATTCCCCGGAACTCATGGCCGTGGTTTACATGCTGTTCATCGGTCCGAGCAAGAGGGGAACTACGGACCTGCGTCGACCCAAGTTAGCTCGCGCTTTGAGCTTATTTTCTCTTCTTGAGTTGGAGGGGTCTAGCTATAGCTGACTCCGCTCTCGGACTAGGTTCTGCGAATCTACTCGGGCGACGTTGAATCAATCCTTCGTGAACTCAGCTTTCCCTCCCACGGTAATCCGTCAAGCAGGGTAGCCAAAATACGAATCGTAAATCTGTATTTCAGATTCGCGGTTGTTTATCGTCCGCTTACCGTTTCAGACCCAGGTGACACGAATGGCCCGAAAGCGTACAAAGGAAACAGAAAAGCGAGCGAAGAACGAGAAGAGTGTGCTGGTAATCGAAGAGCTGCCGCCCTTTAGCCTTGCCCTCATGCAGGAAGGCGGTTGCGGGGACCCAACGTAATCGTGAGAGGCCGCCGCTAGGTAAATGGCCAGCCCACGACTGTCGATCCGCCATCTCTTCGTAACCTGTGAACCTGTGCCCTGAATGATAGCGCGCGGCCTTTGACGATTCTCAAAGGTCCGTGCGCATCCTTTGTCCGGAGGGAGCCGACGACAGCTGCACATTGGTCCCAATCGCAGTTAATTTGCACGAGTCCAGCAGTCCGCCTGCTCCCTCCATCTGTCCTAACCCAGGAGCTGTGGGTTGCGGAGGACCTGTTGAGCCGAAAGAGATACGCGCTCACATCTGACCTTGTCACGTTACTTGTGGCATGCATGCGCAAACAGAGGAGAGCCTCTGTCGTGCGGTCGACATCTTACAGCTTGAACCTGCCCAAGAAACGCGTCGAGCGAGCGGTGACATCGCTCCTGCGTGCAGGTTTACTTCGCCGTGCCAGCGACGTCGCAAAGGACACGGCGCTTCAATGGTGCAGTAGACTTCGCCTCAGCTGGGCCTCTAGAGGCTGGGCAGAGGCGGCCGAATACCACATCCTAACGTATGGATACCAATTCGTTGAAGCGGACAGGGAAGGAAGCAGATTTGCTTCCAAGCGTATGGCGGAATATGCATCGGCAGAACCCGACCGAGATCGTCGTAAGGAATATCCGTCGGCCATGTCCCGAATGTCCTTGCCCGAACCATCCCCTGGTCTCGTTCCCGTACCTGCGTCTGCGTTGTTCCTGGGCCACCCCAAATCGCGACGCCTGGACAGCGAGTGTCTTGCATCCATCGTGTCGATAGCTTTTGGCCAGACCGGCTCCATGAGAACGCGTTGGGCCGGAGAACCCCTACTCCACCGGACAAGCCCATCCGGAGGCTCCCGTCACCCCACGGAGGTGTACATTGCCAGCATAGATATTCACGGACTACAACCGGGGTGGTACCATTTGGCGATCAACCCGGTGACGCTCGAACTTCTCAGGGGTACGCGTATAGAGGATGCGGAGTTGAGACGGTTGTTCCCGGCAACATATGTCCGAGCTGGGTTCAAGGTCGGCGCAATTATCATACTCACTTCGCGGTTTGAAAGAAACATGTATCGTTACCGGGAACCCCGGACGTTTCGCACAGTGCACATGGATGCAGGTCACTTAGCTGCCAGCGTTTGCCTTGCTGCGGAAGCCTTTGGCCTCCGCTACTTCATGGACTACCCGGCCAACGAAGATGAGGTCGAACGCGAGCTGGGAATCTCGAGATTGGAAGAGGGCTACCTTGTTTCCATGGCGCTTGGCGAAGCAGACGTGAGTAGTTTACCCGATTTGAATGCGGAGTCGCAACAATGAGCATCTACCCACCGCTAACAGTCCTGCGGCCGCCAATTGATGAACATGACGATATCGTGATGCTTTCAGATGCCTGGAATGGGCGGACGGCGCGAATAAGCCGTGTCGCGATGTTAGAGTACGTCACCTCTAAGATTGTAGAACGTACGCCGTCACCTTTGGCTATGGAATTTGAGTCGAGGCTTTCTGCTATGTGGAGGGCGGATAATAGTAGAGTCGATCCCGTGGAGATTGCTAGGGCGCGGCATTGGTTGGAGCGTGGATGGCACGGTTCCTTGGAATATTATCTCTGGTCGCGGCGATGTAAGTACTTTGACGAGCAAGATCCTGACGCCAATCTTCGCCGGGAAGCGGTGGCTCGATTCCTCCGAGAAGACGGCCCCCCACAACGTCGCGTTCCAGGTGGGACAACTGTAGGTCTCAGCGCACCCGGACTCCCCACGCACGACGCGACGTTGGGGTCGTTACTCATGAGTCGCAGAACCATTCGCGGCTACTCGCACCGACCGATCGAAGAGGGGCTCCTTTCCTCCGTTCTCTGGTGGACTCTGACCCCAGTTCGGCGCATTCGGAACATGGCATACCTGGACCCCGTTGACTATCTCTCTAGCTTCGGCACCGCTTTCGACTTCTATGTCGCAGTCTACTCGGTAGATGGAGTGGCCACGGGAATCCACTACTATGATCCTCGACAGCACGAGATGACTCAGATTCGCTCCGGTCCCGTGCGAGATACCTTAAGCAAGGCGATGTTTGGCATTCCTGCGGCGAGAACCGCGAACTTTACCGTAATCCTTTGTGCGGACTTCAATCAAGCAAGCTGGCGCTATCGCCACGACCGCGAACTCCGGAACCTGTACATTGAGGCCGGCTACCTCGGACAAAGATTCATCCTGACCGGCGCCGCCTACGGTTTGGCGACGCTCGTAACACCGGCGATTAAGGATCGAGAAGTAGCGAGCCTTTTGTCATTGGATGCTGTTTGGCAAGCCCCCATGTACACGATTACGATGGGAATGGACCCGCGACGGCTCGCCCTCGGGGGTAACCGTTGAGCCGGACCGAAGTTCTCACTCTCCAACGAAGTTGGAGATTCTCACCGTCGTCTGCTGGAGTTGTGGTCTGGTCTGTCGTCGAACAGCGGCCATTCGTGATGAAGTCTCCCCGCCCGGAGCGGCTAGAGACGCTCTTTTTCGCCCTCACCAGAGGAGTGCAGGCGTCGCGTGCAGAAGCGCTGCTGGCGCGCTACTCGGGGCTCTCTGCTGGGATCGTGAGGGAAGCTCTTGACTTCCTGAGAAGCTCCGATGCTCTAGTCACGCGTCGTAAAAGCCAGGACAGGGCTGAAGGCGATTCCTTGTACGATCGGCAAATCCGCTTTCTCAGCACATTCGAATCTCAAGGGACTACTGGACAAGCGCTCAACAGGCGATTGCAGAATAGAAAGATTTTAGTGGTCGGGGTCGGAGGTGTTGGATCTTGGATCGCACTACTGTGTGCGCGGATTGGAATCAAGGGTATCGTCCTATTAGATCCCGACCGAGTCGAGCTGAGTAACCTCAGTCGCCAAATACTGTACACAAACGAGGATATCGGGAAACCAAAGGTCAAGGCCGCCGTACGGAATTTGTCGAGAGTTGACCCTTCGCTACAGGTTGATGGGCACCAGGTTGCAGTGCGGTCACCTGACGACCTGGAACCCTTCCTCGATGGTGTGAGCTTAGTATTCAACACTTTTGGACTACTTCCCTTGGATCAGAGTCACGATACCCCATTTGAGTCTGTTGCCCTTGCCGCGTTAGAAGCGAAAGTCCCCTCGCTCATCATGACTGCATCATGGGTCGGACCGCTCACCGTTCCTGGGAAGACTGCTTGCTACTGGTGCGCGGTCTCCGACAAACGAATCAATGACACCATCCTCCGGTCGCCCGCTCGGCCGGGTAGCTTTCAGGCAGCATTCGCTCCTCGGATAGGAATCACGACTAGCGTGGCTGTTTGGGAAGCCGCTCGCTATCTTTCAGGAATAAGCAGGCCCGCGACAATGGACGGCATAATCTCGTTAGACCTCCAGCATTACACCAAACACTCGTTGTTGAAGTTAGCTCGAAATGTGCACTGTCGGCATTGCGGACCGCCGGTAGCAGGAATTGCGACGAAGAGGCGAAAAAGTGCCAAAGTCGTTCTCACATAATCAAGAATGGAAGAGGCTCGGAAAGCTCACCTCGCCAATGATAGTGAGTTCCACGTGGCAGCTATTTGTGAATCTGATAGGCACCGCATTCATTGGCGTGTTAGGAGCTGTGAACCTTGCTTCGGTCGCAGTGGCCTTAGCAGTGTTCTCGATATTCTCGCAAACAGCTGCAGCAACTGCCGTCGGGTATCGAATAGTGTCAGCACGACGCTTTGGGCCCGGCGATCGCGCGGGTGTAAAAGCCGCCCTCGAGACGATGTTCCCAATACTTGTTCTTATCACGCTCGGTGAAGCGCTTTGCTTGTGGTTCGCACGGCCACTGCTTGTCCTTATTTCGAGGGACCCGACTGTCGTGGACGGGGCTCTCCACTACCTCCAATTCCGGAGCCCAGAACTTGTTTTCTTTGCAGGCTTTTTGCTCCTGCAAACCACCTTCAACACCTACGGTGAAACGAAGTGGGGAATGTATGCGGTGTTGACAAGTGGTGTGCTCAACATTTCGCTATCCTACGTGCTAATATTTGGACTTGGGCCTTTCCCTGGCATGCAACTCGCCGGGGCTGGTCTCGCAAGCGCATTGTCAACGCTGGGTGGCCTTGCCTTCCTTGCTTGGTGTTTTCGACGTCGGCGGTTGTTCAGAATCGAGTTGAAACGGCCAAGACGTGATGAGGCTCGAACAATCCTGCGGCTGAGCTCCCCTGAAATTGTAAATCAAGCGCTTGATTATACTGGAGGACTTGTTTTTACTGCGCTTATCGGTCTTCTAGGGATTAGTGCGCTCGCTGCGGCCCGGGTGGCCAACGTAGTCCTAATGACCCTTTTCGTTCTCGCAAGCAACTTTGGTCTCGGCCTTCAAATCATGATGGGACACAGTCTTGGAAGGAACGACGGCAAGGAAGTCCGAAACCGACTAGTCTCGGGCAGGTTGATGACGTTAATCGTCTTGACGGTGCTTGGTTTGGGCGTGTCCATCTGGTCTGGGAGCATCGCGGGTCTGTTCACACGATCTCAGTCGGTTCTAAGTGAAGCCGCATTGGCCATCGTCGTTGTTGGAGTCACTGCACCATTCGTAGCTTGGACCACAACCCACTCAGGGGCGTTACAAGCTCTGGGTCACACTTGGTGGAACATGTATAGCAACATTGCAACTGTATGGCTGGTGCAGATTCCGGTCGCTTACATTATGGGTGTCTACCTGGGGGTAGGGGTCGCGGGGATATTCGTCGGGTACTTTGCCTACTTTGCGACGCGAGCGACAATCAATCAGGTTCTCGTAGAACGAGGAACGGCGAGACCGGTTTCAATCCCCGTGTCACGATAAAGAGGATACCAAGGTGCCCTGCTTACCTGCAAGAAAGCCCGCTAGGACGGAAACGTTGACGCCGAATAGATCGCCTCGTCACTCGTCGCGGCTGCCGTTAGGTAGCCGGTCTGCTTCGCGATAACCTGAGTGAGCAGATGCCTCTCGCTCGAATAGACAAGATCGTACTGAGCATCGTCTTAGCAGCGGATTCTCTCTGGAAAAGATATCAGCCAACGGCTTCCACGCTTCAAGGCGCGCCGGTATGGGACTCGGCCGAAGACCTCACATCCAGAGGGCTTGAAGCGTGGAGGGCTGAGGTTGTCAAGCTTCGCGATGCCACTACGAGGGCAGCCAGGGGTTCGCTCTCAGTCCCAGGCAGAACCGTACTGGCAGAGGTCCGACGGTTCGCAAGTGAGCAAATTCTGAAACACAAGATACAGAGGCTCTACGATTCGAGGGCAGATGTGTACTTGAATTTGTGCGCGTTCTCCCTTTTACCCTTTTACTTGAGATCTCGATTTTCCGTCTTACCCGACGACATGTCAGTTGCACTTGAAAGCCGTCTACGAGTTTGCATCCGGTGGCTTGACTGGGGAGAAAAACGAGTCAAGGCCGGGATGCTCGAGGTTACGGATCGTGATAGGACAACTTCAGAACGCCTGCTGGCAGGCCTTTCCCAATGGCGTGGGCTTCCCGAACCTCTTTGCTCGGAGGTGATCGGACGTCTCGAGAGGTGGCGCGAGTTCCCATTAAGGAATCTGGGGCGCAATGCAACATCCGTCAGTCTTGTTTGGTATCTCAAAGAAGTTCTAGGGTTGGGCATGACCCCAGACCGCCTTTTCAAATCGCTGGCATTGCGATTGCGCGTCGAAGTAGGGAGACTGCTGAAATGGGGCGTGCCAACATCGTACTCGGGAGGACTCGATGGTGGCAGCCCAATCGATTCCGTTGTCGACCCGAGGTTAGACATGATTAAGGTCGCGGAAGCGACTCTGAAGGAGAGTGTGAGGGAGCGGTTTCTGGCCAAGACCGGGCCGCGGGCACTATTCCTGAGTGCACCTTTATTCGCAGAGTCGTTCATACCGGAGTGCCTCTATCTACCCCCCACATCGATGGGTTTCAGCTTCGATGCGCCAGGGCTGGTTGTGCTCCCGCGGACCATGTGGCCCAAAGAACGACAAACCGAGCACCGAGCCAGAATGACAGTTACTGTCGCCCATGAGGTCTGTCCCGGGCACGACGAACAGCTTAGGCGCGCTGCTGAGTCCCCGTTCTCTCCCCTTTACTCCTTCACCAAGTCGCCTGTCGGCTTTGAAGGGTGGGGCTTCTACGCCGAGTCAGCGGTTCTCTCGATGTCGGAGAAGAATGAGGCGGCCGGGAGTGTTGCTATCTCCCATCGAGTCCGGAGACTGACCGCAGGCCTTTGGCAGCTTGCTGGAGCTTTGGGCGGGCTCAGTCGATTGAAATCGACGATCGACCGCATACTGATCCCACTGCCACTGGAGGAACGCGAACGGTTGTCGATCTTCCTCGAAAGGAATTCCGGCCAATTGTCGAGGCTCCTTCCGTATTGCATCGGTATCCTGCAGACGGAGGAGGTTCTTAGACAGGTTGGCCGTACCCGAGGAATAAATCCACATGGCGCCGCTGCCCACGAAGCCTACCTCAAATTTGGTCCAATTCTCCCAGAAAATGCTCTTCCTTTGATTCAAAACGGGAATGTGTGAGTTGCCGAGCCGGGAAAAGACCACTACTGGGGGCCGAGACAGCCTTTCAAATCAGTATGTTGAAACAGCGCGACCTAAGAACCCAATTTCGAGAATAGTGGTTTGCCGACCCGAAGTGTTTGCCCGGCTGGTATGTCATTGAGAGCTTCATCCCACCGCTGACGGTGAACGTCTGTGTCGTAGCCCACGGCGTGCCAGAGGCGTTGGGAGCTGAAAGGCAGGAACGGCGCCATGACCAGCGCGAGAGAGCGGGAGACTCTTAGGCAGATGTGTATCGCTGTGCCGCAGGCGACCTTGTCCTTCTTGATTAGGTCCCATGGCGCTTTCCGGTCGAAATACCGGTTCCCGAGACGGGCGAGCTGAATCGCTTCCTTCATCGCCTCCTTCAGATGAACATACTCGATATCCTCACCGACCTTCGTCCACTGCTCCTCGATTGCCCCAATCATGGACTTGTCCGCCGAATCAAGCGAGGCCGCGGGCGGGACCTTGTGGCTGAAGTTCTTTTCCGCGAACTTCAAGGCGCGGTGCACGAAGTTTCCGTATACGGCGAGGAGTTCGTTGTTGTTCCGTTGCGCGAAGTCCTCCGATTCGAAGTCGGTGTCTTTCGTCTCTGGCATCGTCGCGACTCCGTAGTATCGCAGCTGGTCTGGATCAAACCGCTCCAGAAGGTCTGGGAGCCACACCCCATGTCCTCGACCTGCGCTCATCCTCTCTCCCGAGAAGTTCAGGTACTGCGTCGCCGGCACATCGTACGGCAGGTCAAGCTCGTCGTCGTAGCCCATGAGGATCGCGGGCCAGAAGATCGTGTGGAACACGATGTTGTCTTTGCCGATGAAGTAGAAGTGCCGCGCCTTGGGATCGTACCAGAAATCTTTCCAACCCTCCGGATTCCCGCGACGGCGGTACAATTCCTTCATTGCGGTCAGGTAGCCCATCACGGCCTCGAACCAGACGTAGATCCGCTTCTTCTCGTAGCCGACAACCGGCACTTCGATGCCCCATTCCAGATCCCGTGTGATCGGCCGGTCTTTGAGGCCTTCCCGGAGCCAGCTCCGCATGAAGGTGAGCACGTGGTGCCGCCAATGCTCCTTATCGTCCTCGGCCCACTTTTTGAGCCGCTCTTGGAATGCGCTGAGCCGGAAGAAGAAGTGCTTCGTCTCCTTCGGTATTGGCGTCGTCCCGTGGATCCCGCATCTGGGATTGATAAGTTCGAACGGATCCAAGACATTGCCGCAGTTTTCGCACTGGTCTCCGCGGGCACGCGGGAAACCGCAATGGGGGCAGGTGCCCCCGACGTAACGGTCCGGGAGGAACCGGTTGTCCGTCGTGCAGAACGGGGAGACCATCGTTGCCTCGTAGACGTAGCCTTTCTGCTTTAGCGCGAGGAAGATTTCTTGCACCCACGCCTTATGGTGCGGGTCCGCCGTGTTCCAGTAGAGGTCATACCGCACGCCGAGCTGCTCGATGTTCTTCGCATGCAGCGCGTGGTAGCGTTCCGCGACGACGTTAGGGGGGACGCCCTCTTGGTCAGCAAGAACCATCGTCGGCGTGCCGTGCATGTCGCTCCCCCCGACCATGAGGACCTGGTCGCCTTTCATCCGGTGGTATCGCGCGAATATATCCGCGGGGATGAACGTCGAAATCGCATGCCCGAGGTGCCTCGGGCCCGCGGCGTAGGGCCAAGCCACGCAGACGACGATTTTCGTCATTGTGCCCGTAGGAAGAGAGTGCGAACTTAAATACTCGTCATCCAGAATCGAAGAGAGTCAGGCGGAGGCGACACGTTTTGCGTCGGGGTGGAATCCGACGGGGCCGCCCGATTTCACTTCCAGTATCTCGCCTCATCGAGCCTTCTACCCTTCTGTTCGAAGCCGGCAGTGGGGACGAGTCCCATCATCCAAAATCTCTTGGCGCGAAAAGTTTCTCTTTTGGTGATAGTCTCGCTCTATGACCGTGGCAACGTCAGTACGTCTGGTTTGATTCGAGAACTCGACGCCCATCCGGCGACCGTCATCGCTGCCCTGCGCGAGTTGGAGTGTATGGGGATCATGAGGCGAAGGAGACAAACGCAGGGACGCCACGAAGTGCGGGCTGCGTTGACTTTGAAGGGCATGGAGCTCGTTGAGACCCCGCTGTACCGCTGGGGGCGGCTCATTCGCGATTGGGATTCGACTCCTTGACCATCGTCAATCAGAGTTGCCACTCGGGTCGTGTCGTCCGAATCCCTCTGCCACCAATGTGAATACAACCCCTGCGGCGGAACTCGCAAGACGTTCGTTCCAGACCGCTGGCGCCGGAACCTACACTTCGGGCACCAAATTCCCCGCAAACGACATTTGGGCGGTCGCCCCTCTTGGGCTGAGAGGTCGCCTATGGATCCCAAGGTTCGACCCATCCGGGTGAACGATGCCGCGACTGGGGAAGAGACGGACTCGATTGTTCGCTATATGGGGAGTTCAGTCATTACAGAGATGATTGGGAAAGGTCAATACGTCGAGGCCTTTGTTCACACTCAGCTAGCTGTTGAACGGATCTTATGGGAGCGAATCAACAGAATTTTCGAGGGTGAGCGAGCGACACAAACGCGGAACCGAATCGAAAGCCGGCGAAAGAACCGTTCCTTCGCTAGAACCCATGAGCTGATCGAGTGGGCGTTCATATTGGGAGTCATCAACGATGCCGAGCATGGGCTCCTAGTCGATTTTAACAGCAAAAGGAATAGCATCTTGCACGCCCACGGCCAATGGTGGCGGAAAACCGAATACCTCCAAACTTTGGAGAAGGCAGTGCATTTCCTGGAGCGGAATAGCTTCTAATTCGACTCTCGTGGTGGAGCCGGGTCAGGAGCCGCCGGACGAAGGCTGAGTCCTCCACGAGCCGACCACGATCATAGACGACAAACCCAATGGGTTTGGACAGTCGATTACTGAGTCGGAAACGTTCCCCACTGTCAGATTGGAAAATGGCGGACGGGATGGGTTTGTACCGTCCGCACGTATGCTCCCGACGGGATTTGAACCCGTGTCAGAAGCTCGAGAGGCTTCTATCCTTGGCCGCTAGACTACGGGAGCGCGAGGCCGCGCTAAGGGTGGGGCCGACATAAAGGTTGCGCGACGCCTCGCCCGAAGGGAAAGGGGCGAAGCTTTTTCCCGCTCCCGCTCCCTTGCGGACGGCGAGGTGGCGATGTGAGGGCGGCCCTCGCGCAGCTCGATCCGGCGGTCGGGGACAAGGCGAAGAACCTCCGGAAGCTCGAGACGACGATCGCGTCGGCGCGGGCGGATCTCCTCCTGGCAGGCGAGATGTACCTCACCGGCTACATGGCCCGCGACTCGTTCGCGCACCTCGCGGAGCCGCTCGACGGACCGACCGTGAAGGCGGTCCAGAAGATCGCCGCGGAGCACGGCACGCACGTCGTCTTCGGCATGCCCGAGCGCGAAACCGAGACGCGCAAGCTCTACAACACGTCCGTGCTCGTCGCCCCGGACGGCAAGGTCGCCTCCTACCGGAAAGTGTACCCCGCGAACTTCGGGCCGTTCGAAGAAGGCCTCTACTTCGGCCGTGGGGACGGCCTCACACTCGTCGAGACGAAGCTCGGGCGGATCGGCCTCCTCATCTGCTACGACGCGTTCTTCCCGGAGCTCGCGAAGGCGTACGCTCTCCAAGGCGTCGACCTGATCGCGATCATCAGCGCCTCGCCCGCCACTTCGAAGCCGTTCTTCGACCGAATCTTGCCCGCGCGGGCAATCGAGAACGCCGTGTACGTGCTGTACGCGAACCTGGTCGGCGCGGAGTTGAACGTCGTCTTCCAGGGAGGTACGCAGGCGATCGGCCCTCGAGGCGAGGACCTCGGGAAGGCGCCGGACTTCCAGGAGGCGACGGTCCTTTCGCAGGTCGACGTCCGCGACGTCGAGACCGCGCGGGCCTTCCGGCCGACGATCCGCGATACGCGCAAGGAGTTCTGGGAACCCGTCGCTCCGCCCGTCCCCGTGAAGACCGTCTGATCTGCGAGGTGCGGTTCCCTTCCGCTTGATCCACGGTACGTTCAACGCGCGGGCATGCGGGCTAGATGGACCTCAACCGTGCGCGCGAGCGCCTCTCCCATCCGGCGGTAGCCGTCGACGTCCGGATGCAGCCCGTCGGGCGATCCCCGCAAGCGGTGCGGTGCCGCCGGATCCCCGACGGCCGCATGGGTGTCGCAGAAAGGGATGTCGAGGACCTTCGCGAACGATTCGATCCAGTGGTTCAGAGTGAAGATCGCCGCCGTCGCCGTTGGCGTCGCGCGGTCGTACGGGAGGACGGAGGCGGCGAGCGGCACGATGCCCGCATCGAGCGCGTCCGCGTACATCGTCCCCAGGTCCCGCTCGACCGGCTCGGGCTCGCCTCCGGCGAAGAGGTCATTCACCCCCGCGAGGATAATCGCGACCGCGGGCCTCGCCTCGACGACATCCCGTTGGAAGCGCCCGCGGATCTCGGCGGCCGCCTGCCCGTCGACGCCGCGGTTCAGGACCTTCCACTCGGGATGGAGACGCATCATCCAGAAGGCGTACTGGCTCTCCGGGTTCCCGGCACCGTGCGGCGGCGCTTCGAGCGGCGAGCGGAAACCGGGCGTGCCCGCCGTCGTCGAGTCGCCGATGCCGACGATCGTGAGGGCTCGGGAGGGCATGCTCGCCGCCACATCAACGACTCCGGAAAAGGCCTTTGGGGACCGCGCGCGCTATTTCGTTTGGACCCGCGTGAGGTACCCCTGCGCGACGAGGCGGAAGGCCGCCTCCACGTTCGAGCCGGTCTTCGCGCTCGTGTCGAGGGAACGCCAGCCGCGCGCGCGGCACAGCTCGTCCACGTCCGCGGCCGAAATTGTCTCCGGCCCCTCAAGATCCGACTTGTTCACGAGCAGCACGGCCGGCGTAGGGCCCGCAACGCTCTCGACGGCCGCGGCCCAGTCGAGGAGGCTCCAGAGGCTCTCGGGCCGCGTGCGGTCGCACACGTACAGGACCGCTTGGCTGTTCGAGAAGAACGCATCCTTCAGGAGTTCGCGGAATCCGAGGGACCCCATGACGTCCCATACGCTCGCCCCGACCTCGATCGACGCGCCCGCGCGGCGCGGATCGTCGACGCGGAACTTGCGGGACGAGACCTTCGTGCCCAGGGTCGACACGTACTGGTCGTCGAACGTGTCTGACACGAACCGCCGGACGAGGCTGGACTTGCCCACGCCCGGGTCGCCCGCCAGGGCAAGCTTCATCGTCAGGCCGACGCCCGGGCTTTCCGGCACCGCGGTGCGGGTGGCAGCCATCGCTCGGGGTCCGGTGGGGCGCACGATAAGGGTTTGCTCGTCGCTATCATCGAGGCGACTTTCCGGGAGCCAGGGAAATCGGCGGTCGCGGATGGCCGGAACGGTATCCGGTCCGAAGGAACCAGGCGAGCGGCTCGTCGAGGTCCGTGAGTCCCTCCCGCAGCCCGTCCCAATGCCGGAGGACGTCGCCCCACGCTCCCTCGATCGCCTGGAGGAACTCGGCGATCCGGCGGTCCAAGTCGAGCGGCGCCCGGCCCTCGAAGACAAGCGCGAGGAACACGAAGGCGCCCTTCGCGATCGCCACCGCGCGCTCGTCGACCGTGAGGCTCTTCAGCTCCCCCGGGCCGGCGCTGCCCCCGAAGGAGTCGCGGACGAACTGCGCGACGACGGTGAGCATGCCCGAGCTCGCGAGCTCGTCGCGCACGGGACCTTCCGAGCCCCCGATCCGGGCGATCAGCCGGCCGTCTCGGTGGATCAGGTACAGGTCCGTCGGCCGGAACGGTCCGGCCTTCATGCGCCGGAGGACG
>Ga0137383_10000012_pt1 | contig 55745 bp, 47 predicted proteins | sample SagtaG_19_FD_104817 | JGI IMG/M metagenome (GOLD analysis project Ga0137383, IMG submission 104817) | Vadose zone soil microbial communities from Sagehorn Ranch, Mendocino, California, USA - Sage2_R_40_16 metaG | ecosystem: Environmental > Terrestrial > Soil > Vadose zone | place: USA... | reverse complement strand
CCTGTTCTTCGGCACCATCCTTGCCACCATCAGCGTTGTCTTCATGATTCCACGGGTGTACTTCCCCGACGCCCACGTCGGCTTCTTCAGCCACAACCTCGGCTGGAAGCTGATCCTGGCCGTGTACTTGTGGCACTGGGTCTACGGATTGAACCTCGGCATGATCTACAACCCGCCCGCCAGGGACCACGGCGCCACCCCCCGTAGCCGATAGCCGGGACTCCTCGCGGGTAACCAGATCGGCGAGTAAGGCGGCACCAGCAAGCGCCCCTGGTGCGCTCACCAGGGACCAGGCCTGCATCCCGGCTGACGCCACCGACGTGACTACGGCCATCGGTGCAGCCGCGTACTCCTCGATGTAGCTGACGGGCTCCTACCGGGACGAAAGACATCCTCCACAGAAAGGCAGCTCCATGTCCGAGCAAGTCAAGGTCGCCGTCGTCTACTACTCCTCGACCGGCACCGTGTACCAGCTGGCGAAGTCCATCGTGGAGGGCGCCGAGAAGGCGGGGGCCGAAGTCCGGCTGCGCAAGGTTCACGAGCTCGCTCCCGACGAGGCGGTTGCCGCCAACGCGGGCTGGGCAAGCCACGCGGCCGAGGCGCAATACGTCACCGAAGCCACTGCTGAAGACATCCTCTGGGCCGACGCGGTGATCTTCGGCTCGCCGACCCGCTTCGGCAACATCGCCAGCCAGCTCAAGCAGTTCATCGACACGCTCGGCGGCCCATGGTCGCAAGGGCAGCTCGCAGACAAGGTCTACAGCGGCTTCACCGCGACCAGTACCGGGCACGGTGGCCAGGAGTCGACCATCCTCGCTCTGTACAACACCGTGCATCACTTCGGGGGCATCGTCGTCGCCCCCGGTTACACCGATCCGATCAAGTTCGCCGACGGAAACCCTTACGGCACCAGCCACATCGCCGGCCACGGTGACCTGCCCATCACCGACACCACCCGGCAGGCCGCTGCCTACCAAGGCGCCCGCGTGGTCAATATCGCCGCCGCCTTGAAAACAGGCCTGCATGCCTCATGACCCGGGCGGGCGCCCAGCGATCTCGCCGGGGTTCGTCAAGACGCCAGAACTTCTGCATCGACGGCGGCGTCACCGCCCGATACCAGTAGCGACTACCGGCGTGGCCGCTGAATCGTTTCCACCCGCGTCTCTGGCGTCTGGCCGGGGCAAGCTCACATTGGCCCTGCTGTGTGCCGTTGCCTTTCTTGCCCTCGCCGCGGTGTCAGTCGTCAATATCGCGCTTCCGTCGATTCGCCGTGATCTGCACATGCCGGTGCAGAACTTGCAGTGGATCCTCAGCGGTTACCTGCTCACCTTCGGCGGGTTCATGCTTCTCGGCGGTCGTTCTGCCGACCTATTCGGCCGTCGCCGCGTGCTCCTCGCCGGGACAACCCTGTTCGCGGTCTCGTCGTTCGCCGCCGGGCTGGCCCAGAGCTCGGGTGCCCTGATCGGAGCCCGCCTCGCCCAGGGACTTGGCGGCGCGATGATGCTTCCGGCCGCACTGTCGATCCTGACGACTACGTTCCAAGATGGCACCGACAGGCGCAAGGCGCTCGGTGCCTGGGGGGCGGTAGTGGGGCTCGCTTCGGTTGGTCCGCTCCTCGGCGGCTTGCTCGTTCAGGGACCTGGCTGGCGCTGGGCCTTCTTCGTATTCCCGCCCATCTGCGTGCCCGTCCTCGGCGCGACCGTGTGGCTGATCGGCGGTGAACGGCACCGCGCGGGACTCGCGTACCTCGACGTTCCCGGGGCCGTCCTGGCTACCGCGGGTGTCCTGCTGCTCGTCCTGGGGCTGGTGCAAGCGCCCGAGGTCGGCTGGGGCTCAACGCGCACCGTAGGCGAACTCGCAGCAGCCTTCGTCCTGCTCGCCGCGTTCGTCCTCAACGAGCAGCGCAGCAAAAACCCGCTCCTGCCGCTGTCGATCTTCCGGGTGAAGGGTCTTGCCGCCGCGGACATCACCCCGCTGATCGGCTTCGCCGGCTTTATCGCGGCGTTCTTCTTCCTCACCCTCTACATGCAGAACGTCCTCGGCTACTCCCCGATCAAGAGCGGCCTTGCCTTCCTGCCGGTCGCCATCGGCGTTGGCGTGGTCGCGCGCATCAGCCCCAGGCTCATCGGCCGCCTTGGAACCCGGCCACTTCTCATCGTCGGCAGCCTGACCGCGGCCGGCGGCATCTACTGGCTCTCGCGCATCCCCGTGAACGGCTCCTATCTCACTGACCTCCTCCCCGGCATGGTGATCATGTCATTCGGCCTCGGCGCGCAGAGCGTCGCCGCCACCATCGTCGCCAACGCCGGTGTGCCTGCCGACAAGGCCGGACTCGCCGCAGCCCTGTTGAATGCCTCACAGCAAGTCGGCGGTGCGCTCGGGCTTGCCATTTTCTTCGCCGTCGCAACCTCCCGCACCAGCCATCTGCTCGCAATAAACACCGCAATGCCCGAAGCGCTCACCTCGGGCTTCCAGCGAGCGCTGCTTGCCGCCAGTATCTTCCTGCTTGTCGCGGCTCTAATCGCGACGCGCACCACGAACACAAAGGGTGAAGCGCACTCATCCGACGACAACGAGAACGCCAGCGCGGAAGCTGCGGCCCGCCTCCGGTCGGAGGGAAAGGGTCCCCGCAGACACCCCCGACGACGCAAGTCAGGGCCGCGCGGTATGCGGCGAGGGCATCGGTCTGGCGGCCGACCCGGTACAACGCCGTCATCAACAGCTCCCACAGCCCCTCACGGAACGGATAGGTAGCCGTCAGTTCGGTGAGCCGCCCGATGGCTCGACCGGACGTACCCGCTGGCAGACACCGGCCAAGGGCCTGAGCTTTGCGGAGCAGGGGCACGCACGCGCCAGGGTCGTCGTCACCGTGTCATGAGGGACCGCCCTCAGCACAGCCGGTGGTATACCGGTCCGGTGGGGAGCTTGACCGAGATCGTGCCGGGGGTGCTCGTCGCAACCAGTTCGTACGCGTCGCAACCAGTTCGTACGCGCTGACCACGACGACCGTTGTCGTCGGCGCTGCTGGATCGGACGGGTGCCTGCTCATCGACCCGGCGGTGACTGTGACGGATCTGGCCGCGCTGGCGGCCTCGGGACCCGTCCCGCTTCGGCGACCCGGACCGGCTGGACCTTGGCCGGGACAGCTCGGGGCACCTGGCGTTCGGGCACGGCATCCACCACTGCCTGGGCGCGCCGCTGGCCCGGCTCGAGGCGCAGATCGCCTTGACCGGCCTGCTGGCGAGGTTCGGCTCGATCCGGCTGGCGGTGCCGGCGAACTCACTGTGCTGGCGGCCGAGCACGCTCATCCACGGCCTGGAGTCGCTGCCGGTGCGGCTGTTCCCGGTCGGCTGAGCGCTCGCCCGCCGGGCTCCAGTAGTTGCTGGAGAACCTCGCGCATGTACTCGAGCGCCTGGCGATTGTCAAGATTCCAGCCGCTCGCCTGTTCCCGGGCTCGTTGGGGTTCGGCGTTAGCCTCGATCTTGTCTCTGGCCTCGGCAACCAGCGTGGCCCAGTAAGGGAAGGTCTTGTCAAGGTGGTCCAGCATGGGTGCGGCGTCCGCTAGCCGACCGAGGGTCGCCATCATGTTGATGAACTCGACACAGGTAACGCAGATGGCCTGCATGTTACCGGTGGTGAGGAGTTCGTCGATGTAGGAGCTCAGTATCCGGAAGGCCCGGGACGCCTCGCCGCGCCGGAACGCAGTGCGTGCCACGATGGGCCTGTTAGGCGACTGGGTGCGCTCGGGGACCTCCACGCCGATGGCCTCGTCGAACAGCCGCCCGGCGAGAGCGTTGTTGCCCTGCAACGATGCGGAGTACCCGAGCAGCATCAATGACAGGTGAAGCAGGGTCGGTGGTCCGTGGCTGCGATACCGGCTGGCCAGCGCCGCGATGAAGGCGTCGCCTTCCTCGAAATGCCCGCGGAGCGCGAGCCCCGCTCCAACGTCGAGCTCGAACTGTTCCGCCAGGTCGTCGTCGCCTCGCCGGCGCAGCTCGGCCATGGCCGACGGTGCCCACTGGGCCGTCGCCGCGTAGTCCTGGTAGACCGACGCTCGGGCATGGCGCATCAGGGGGTGGTCCGGCTCCCCATAGCGGTCGACGAGGCGCTCGTAGGCTTGAGGGTCCTGGGCCAGCTTGTATCGCTGAGCCGCCCAGGTGAGCCCGAAGACGACGAGTTCGGTGTCTCCGGGTGGTGTCATGGCGAGGATCCGCTCGGCCCAGTCGCCGAGCTCGCCCCGACTCCGGCGGACGGCCTCCACCACGACGGGACGGACGAGCGCATGGGCCAGGTGGCGATCGCTGGTGGCACAGGCCCAGTCGAACGCGGCGCGGAGGTTGGGCCAGAGTTCGTCGAGGCGGGCGACGCCCTCGGCCTCGGCCCGGCCGGCCAGCTGCCGCTGGATGCGAGTGACCGCGTCGAGGCACCACCGGGCGTGGCGTTCGGCGACCAGGCCGGTACCGCCAGCCTCGGCGAGATGCTCGGCGGCGAACTGGCGCATGGTTTCCAGTAGCCGGAAGCGCCGCCCGAACGGGCCGGATTCGACGATCAGCATCGACCGCGCCACGAGATCCCCGAGCAGGTCATCGACCTCGCTGATATCGCGCGCCGCGTCCACTGCGATCGTCGCGGCCGCAGTGAGGTCGAACGGGCCTACGAAGATCGACAACTGCTGGAACAGGCGCTGTTCGGGCGGGCTGAGCAGGTCGTAAGACCATTTGATGGTGGCCCGCAGCGTCCGGTGGCGCTCGGCGCCTGTCCGCGGGCCTGCGACCAGGAGCCGAAGATGATCGTCGAGTCGTCCCAGCAGGTCCGCCGGGGTGAGGCTGGTGGTCCTGGCGGCGGCCAGCTCGATGGCCAGCGGGACGCCGTCGAGGCGGCGGCAGATCTCCTCGACGTCGCGGCGGCTGGCGTGAGGATCGAAGATGTGGGAAACCGCCGACGCGCGCTCGTTGAACAGCTCCGCACCCGGCCCGGTGGGTTCCAGCGGTGCGACGGCGACGAGACGCTCGTGACCGTGGCCGAGTCCGAGACCTTCCCGGGACGTGGCGAGCATCTGTACGTTCGGGCAGCCGTTGGTGATGGCCTGGGCGAGCTCGGCGGCGCCGTCGATGACGTGTTCGCAGTTATCGAGGACGAGCAGCGCACGGCGCGAGCGCAGCGCCATGACGATGGACTGGGGCAGAATTCGCCCCGAGATCTCCTTGATGCCCAAGGGACCAGCGACGGCGCGGGGCACGTCGGCCGACGAGGCGATCTCGGCCAGTTCGATCAGCCAGGCCTCATCGACATCGGCTCGCCGCGCCGCTGCCGCGACGGCGAGCCGGGTCTTGCCGATCCCGCCGGGCCCCACCAGGGTCACGACCGCAGTGGTGGCCAGGGCGTCGTCGATGGTCTGGAAAACCTCGTCGCGTCCGACGAGCCGCCCCAGCCGCCTGGGGAGGTTCCCCCGGCGGCTGTCCTCCGTCCGCAGCGGTGGGTGCCCGTCGTCGCCGACCTGGAAGATGCACTGCTCGGCGACGACGCCGTCGAGGCGATACGTCCCGAGATCACGCAGGTCCCCCCGGTCCAGCAAAGCCGCGGTGGTACCGGACACGAAGATCTGGCTGCCATGACCGGCGGCCGCGAGACGCGCGGCCACGTTCACGGCGGGACCGAAGTAGCCCTGCTCTCGCTCCTCGGTCTCACCGGTATGCAGACCGATCCGGAGCCGGATCTCGACGCCGTCCGGCCACAGCTCGCCGCGTATCGCGGCCCGCAGGTCGGTAGCCCACGAGACGGCGTCGGCGGCGCCACGGAACGCCACCCCGAACGAGTCACCACCGGTAGCGAAGACGTAGCCGCCGTGACGATCCACCGCTTCGCCTACGAGCTCGTCATGGCGGCCCATCGCCGCGACCATCTCCTGCCGGCGGGTCCCCCACCACCGCCCCGAGTCCGCCACCTCCGAGAACCCGAACGTCACCGTTCCCGTCGGCCGAAGGGTGCGGTCCGCGGCCGGCATCCTCCGCGCCCGATCGGCGACCAGCCGCTCGTCGTGGCTGAGTACCAGCGCTTCGAGCTCACGCAGCGCAGGCCCGGGTTCGACCCCGAGGTGCACGCTGAGGTTCTGGCGGGCGGTGCGGTAGGCGGCGAGGGCATCGGCCTGGCGGCCGGCCCGGTACAACGCCGTCATCAACAGTGCCCACAGTCCCTCGCGGAACGGATAGCTAGCCGTCAGTTCGGTGAGCCGGCCGATGGCCGTCGGCGTGTCGGCCTCGACACGCCGGGCCAGATCGGCCTCGACCGCGGCCAGCCACTGCTCGACCAGCCCGTCAGCCGTCGCGGCCAGGCCCGGGACGACGAGCCCGGCCAGGGGAATACCCGACCACTCGGCCAGGGCAGCGTCGACGTCACCCGCGTCGAGCTGTCGCTGAAACCGGACAACGTCCACCGCATCGGGCGCCACGTTCAGGCGGTACGCCGCGCCGGCCCGGATGATCGAGTCGGAACCCAGGCCCTTGCGCAGGCGGGTAGCGTACGACTGCAGGGTCCTATCCGCTGTCTGTGGTGGCTCCTCACCCCAGATCAACTCCGTCAGGCGCCATACCGGCACGGCCTTCCCCGCCGATAGGGCGAGGGCCGCGAGCAGGGCCGGACACTTCGCCGGACCGATATCCGCCGACTCCCCCTGATCGGTGACCGCGCTGACCCCACCCAGAAGCCGCACCTGCAGCACCACCGGACCGCTCCCTGCCTCGCCGCCAGCCTTCCAAAGCCAGTATGACCGCAACCGCGCCTCCAGCGATTCAACGCAGCGGCTCAACACCAGTACGGCACCGTCGATGCATGCCGCGCTTCCCCGTGGCGACGGACATCTGCCCGGTGTGATTACGATCGGCGTGACGACGAGAGGTGACGTGATGAAGGCGATCGCCCAGGAGCGGTTCGGCCCGCCGGACGTCCTGCGGCTGGTAGATACCGGCCTACCCGGGATAGGGCCCGACGACGTGCGGGTCCGGGTGCATGCCGCCGCGCTGAACCCATATGACTGGCATATGCTGCGCGGCGATCCGCTGATCGCCCGGCTGCTGCCGGACGGAACGGGGCTGAGGCGGCCGAGGCACCGAGTGGCCGGGATCGACGCGGCGGGCCGGGTGGAGGAGGTAGGCGCGAACGTGCGCGGGCTGCGGCCCGGCGACGAGGTGCTCGGCTTCTGCCCGGGCGCGTTTGCCGAGTACGCCAGCGCCGAGGCGAGCAAGGTGGTGCCCAAGCCGGCCGGACTGACCTTCGAGCAGGCGGCGGCGGTGCCGATGGCGGCGGCGACCGCCCTGCGGGGGATCCGGGAGGTCGGCGAGGTGCGGGCCGGGCACCGGGTGCTCGTCAACGGGGCCGCGGGCGGCGTCGGCACGTACGCCGTCCAGATCGCGGTGGCGCTGGGCGCGGAGGTCACCGGGGTGTGCAGCACCGGCAACGTCGAACTGATGCGCTCGCTCGGCGCCGCGCACGTCATCGACTACACGGCGGACGACTTCACCGAAAGGCCCTCACACTACGACGTGATCTTCGACAACGTGGGCAACCGGCCACTGGGCCGGCTGCGGCGGGCGCTAACTCCGGCCGGGACGCTCGTGCTCAATGCCGGCGGCTCACCCGGCCGCGTGGTCGGGGCGATGGGCCCGATGCTCCGGGCGGTCGTGGTCAACGGTCTCGTCCGGCAGCGCCTCCGGATCCTTCCGCCCCGGCAGGACGGTGCGGAGCTGGCCGCCGTTACCGAGCTCATCGAGGACCGGAAGCTCACGCCGGTCCTCGACCGGACGTACCCGCTGGCCGACACGGCCACCGGCCTGGGCTATGTGGAGCAGGGGCACGCACGCGGCAAGGTCGTCGTGACCGTGACATGACGGGACTGCCCTCAGCTCAGCTCGTGATATACCGGTCCGATGGGACGCTTGACCGAGATCGCGCCGGGGGTACTCGTCGCGACCAGTTCGTACGCGCTGACTACGACGACCGTTATCGTCGGCGCGGCTGGCTCGGGCGAGTGCCTGCTCATCGACCCGGCCGTGACCGTGGCCGACCTGGCCGCGTTGGCGGCCTCGCTCCGCGAACTGGGGCTGCGGCCCACGGTCGCGTGGTCCACGCACGCGCACTGGGTTCACGTCCTGTGGAGCCGCTCGCTTGGCGACGCGCCGAGGTATGCCGCACCCGCCGCGGTGACCATCGCCGAAACCGAGCGGGACGGCATCATCGACAGTGTCGAGAAGTCGGCTCCGGGTCATGACCTCTCGCTGATCGGCCGGCTACGGGTGCTGGACGCCCCGGTCATTCCCTGGGACGGACCGACGGCCCAGCTGATCGTGCACGACGGGCACGCGCCCGGCCACGGTGCCGTGTTCCTGCCTGACAGCGGCGTCGTAGTGGCCGGCGACATGTGCTCCGACGTGGAGATACCGCTGCTCGATACCTTGGCGGCCGATCCGCTCGGCGACTACCGCACCGGGATGGAGCGGCTGGCGTCGGTGCCCGGCGTCCGCCAGGTGGTGCCCGGCCACGGCCACGTCGGGGAGGCCGACGAGCTCCGCATGCGGCTCGCTTTGGATGCCTCTTACCTCGACGCCATTGCCAGCGGCAAGCCGTCCGGCGACCCGCGGCTCGAGGATTGCGCGGAATGGATGCAGGTCACGCACGAGGCGCAAGTACGTTACTTCCAGCCTTGACTTCCTCTCCCGCCTGGAGGTTCCTGCTTCACCGCGCTGCGCCGGGGCAAGCCCCGGTCTTATCTGCGCTCTGCAGGCTGACACCGCCAGCCCAGCGGCCCTGGCGACGTTAACCGCCGCGTTGATGTCCCGGTCCAGCCACGCTCCACCGTGCAAACGATAACGACACAGATTGTTGTCCACCCGGCTCCTAGAAGGAGCTGGCATGTACGACGACGAGAACAACGACGGCAGGTTCCCGGACGAGCCCGGTCGAGGTGCGCTACCCGCGCTCGAAGCAGGAAGATCAAGGTGACCGGTCAGGGTGGCCTTGGCTGCCTGGCTCGATTCTAGAGCAGTGCGGCCCGGACGAGTGGTACGTGTGCGTCGAGGTCCACGAGCTGGCCGTGCTGCGCGACGGCAGGCGCGCGCCGCGCGGGACCGCCTCGCGGAATTTGTATTACCCGTGCTGTTAAAAAGACGCGAGCGAGATCCGCCTCCGGAAGGGGCGGTGAGCATGAACAGGTACGGCGCGATGGCACAGCGGCACTGGCAGCAGTGGCTGCCGGAACAGTACGCGTCGATGACGAACCCGGACGGCCTCTTCAGCGCGCTAGGTGAGGAGGTAGCCCGGCAGGTCGATGAGCTGGCCGGGGACGACAGGCCCGGCGAGGGTTACCTGGCTCAGGCCGGACGGCTGATGGCCGCACGAGCCCAGGCGGCAGAACTCGTTTTGCGGGAATGCGTCCTGCTCGCGCCCGTAGACGCCGGCGAGCAGGACGACGAGGAGGCATCGGGCGGGGAGTTGCCGCTGGTGGTGGACCGCAGCCACCCGTCGTGGACGGAGGTGGACGCGCAGCAGCAGGAGCGGACCGGCAGCCTGGCGGACGGGGAGGGGCTGTGATCAGCCAGGCAGTCGCGGGCAGCCCTGCGTTCTGGCTCGCGCTGATCGGCGGGCTGACGATGCTCTACATCGTGCCGACCCTGATCGGCATCTTCCGGCACGTCGAGAGCCTCGGCCTGGTGATCATCCTGAACCTGTTCCCGATCGCCTGGCCCGCCGCGCTGGTCGTGGCCTGCATGATGCCCCGCAAGGACGACCGATGACGTTACCCCAGACGGCGTACAGGTGAGCGGCCCCTGTCACCGACCGCACGGTGAGGGGTCCGCTCCCGTCACATTTCGACGGGACGACGCAATGGCAGCCGGGTTTCTACATACGACTAGACCCGGCGCATATCCTGAGCTTGTCCAGGCCATCAGGAATGAACGAGGTCTGCTGTGCCATCTAGCAGTCCCGGTGAGGGGAACGGAGCCGTCCCGGACCCGGAAATCCCCGAGCCATCTTTCGGCGAAAGGCTGAAGTACCTCCGCAGCCGCCGCGGCATGACTCGCGAGGTTCTCGGCGGCCTCGTGGGCAAGTCGGCCGAGTGGGTAAAAGCCATCGAGAACGGAAGGCTCCAACAGCCGAAACTGCACATGCTGCTACGTCTGGCCGAGGCGCTGCGAATCCGGGAACTTTCCGAGCTTACCGGCGACCGGTCAGTGCCCATTCGCGTATTCACTGGACCAGGCCACCCGGCCCTCTCCGCAGTGCGCGCCGCCATCAATACCATCGCGTGGGCCGACGGCCCTCCTGAGCTGCTCGATCATCTTCAAGCCAGGCTCGATGCCGCATGGCGTGCCAGGCACGCCTCGCCGGAACACCGGACCGTCCTCGGCGCGATCCTGCCCGGCCTTATCCGGGACGCGCAGCGCGCCGTCAGCTTCTACGAGGGCGCCGAACGGCGGCGAGCGCACGCGATCCTCGCCGAGACCTACAACCTCGCGCAGTTCTTCCTTGCCTACCAGCCCGCCGCGGACCTGCTGTGGCGTGTAGCCGAGCGCGCCATCGCCACCGCCCAGGAGTCCGATGAGCCGTATGCCATCGGTGCGTCGGTGTGGCTGCTCGCCCAGGCGCACAGGGACGCGGGCGAATTCGAGGTTGCTGAGGACGTCAACCGCCAAGGGCTGGAAGTGCTGAGGCCGCGCATGGATGACGCGCCTGCCAGGCTCCGCGGCATATGGGGTGCGCTGCTCTTCGAGGTTGCGTACACGGCAGCCCGCGCGGGCGAGCGCGGCCGCGCGTGGGGGTACTGGGATCAGGCCAACGACGTGGCGCAGCGCCTCCCGGCCGCATTTTACGACCCGATGACGTCTTTCTCCCGGATCATCATGGGCGCCCACGCGATGACGGTAGCCGTCGAATCGCGGCAGGGCGGCGAGAGCCGCCGCCAGGCCGGGCGCACGACACACCTGGCGATACCTTCCCAGCCCCGCCGCGGACGGCACCTGATCGAGGTCGCCCGCGGCTACCATCTGGCAAATGACCTTAAAGCGGCTCTCGGGACGCTGGACAGCGCCTACAAAACAGCGCCTGAAACAATTCGATATAACGGATATGCCCGGAAAATCCTATTCGAGCTGGCGACCGAAGGGCCGGCTGAGCTGCGCAGAGACGCCAACGGCCTAGCAGATCGGATCGGAATGCTCGTCTGAAAAAAGAGGGGGTACGAACTGTACCCCCAGCTGTTCCCCGCTGCTTCTAACGTGTGGCCTCGTCACGTTTGGTAACTCGATGAGGAGGCACCCGCCATGGGACGGGCGGAAATCAGCAGCGGGCAGGGCAGTTCGCGCAATGGGCGGCGCAGATATCGCAGCACGGAGGATATTGACCCCGCCGAGCTACGCCAGCAGGTGAGCTGGTGGCTCGATGAGCATCCGGATGGGACCGGCGAGCAGATGATCGCCGACCTGAGCCCGGTTTACCCCGAGTATGACCCGGGCGAGCTGGCGATCGTGCTGCGTGCCGCTCATTTCGCGGAAGAAGCGGAACCGCCAGCGGTGAGCGGCGCCCTGGCTGGTACCGGGCGCGTTGCAGATGACCTGTGGCTGATGGCGCACCATGAGACCAGCGGCAGACCGTTCCTGCAGCCGCGCCCGCTGGGCATCGGGCTAGCCGGCGCCCAGCTGGCCGAACTGGTCCTGGGCGGCTGCGTCTTCGTGGACTATGACGGCGCGGTGGCGGCCCGCCGCACCTGGCCCGGGGATGGGCTGGCCCGCAAGGTGCGGGACCAGGTCGCCGCAGAGCCCGAACGGCACACGGTGCCGGAGTGGCTGCTGTTCCTGGGCCAGAGCGCCGCACCGGACGTGGCGGCCCGGCTGGAGCAGGCCGGGTACGTGACCCGGGCTCTCGGGCGGGTGCCGTGGCGTGCCCCACGCTGGGTGCCGGTGGACCCGGACTGGGCGTTCGCGCCGCTGCTGCGGGCGCGCCCGGCCACCGATGCCGCCCGGCCGCTGACCGCCCACGCCGCGGTGCTGGCCGGGCTGGCGGTCGGGTGCGGGCTCGGGTTCCGGCTGGATCAGTACCTCCCGGCGGCCGGGCGCAGCGTGGACGAGGCCGTGAGCCAGCTCCCGCCGGACCTGCAGAAGCTGGCCGGCGCGGTCCAGGCGGCCGTCGGCGGGGCCGTCCTGTCGCACCGGACGTGAACGATTTCCCCTATCACAACTAACCGAACCAGGAGTCTCGCTGATGTCCCGAATGCAAACCGCAGGGCCCAGGCCGGGCAGCGTGTCGCGGGCGTTGGCCCGTGACCGGCTAGGCGTGCCCGTGGTGCTGTTCTTTGTCCTGGCCGGGGTCGCGCCGCTGACCGTCGCGGCCGGAGTCATTCCCACCGCATACGCCACCACCGGGCTGACCGGCATCCCGGCCGCGTTCCTCGTGATCGCGGTGATCCTGGCGGTGTGGGCCAGCGGGTATGTCGCGATGACCAGATGGATAAGTAACGCCGGAGCCTTTTACGCCTTCATCTCGGCGGGCCTGGGCCGGGTCACCGGGGTGGCCGCCGCGCTGGTGGCGCTGCTGGCCTACTCGTTCCTCCAGGTCGGGCTGTACGGGGCGCTCGGCCCGAACGCCGCCGCCGAGGCATCCGCTCACCTGGGCCTGCACGCGGCCTGGTGGGTGTGGGCGCTGGCCGCCTGGGCCGCCGTCACCGTGCTCGGCCTGGCCCGGGTGGACATCACCGGGCGGGTACTCGGCGTGCTGCTGTGCGTCGAGGTGATCGTCATCCTCGCCGAGACTGTCACCGGGCTGGCTCATCCTGACAGCGGACATCTCAGTTTCGCGCCCCTGTCTCCGTCGTCGTTGACCTCGGCCGGGATCGGCACCGCCGGCGTGCTGGCAGTGGTCGCGGTGCTGGGGTTCGTGGGGTTCGAGCAGGCCCCGGTGCTGGCCGAGGAAGCGCGAAGTGCCCGCACGACGATCCCGGTGGCCACGTACCTGGCGCTGGGCATGATCGCGGTGGTGTACGCGGGGGCGAGCTGGGCGATGGCCGCCCACGCCGGCGATAGCCATGTCGTCGCCGCCGCGGGCGCGCAGGGCCCGGGGCTGCTGTTCGGGCTGGGCGGCAGCGGGGTGCTGTCGCAGGTGGCGCAGTGGCTGTTCCTGACCTCGCTGTTCGCCGCCGCGCTGGCCTTCCACAACTGCGTCTGGCGGTATATCTTCGCGCTGGGCCGGGAGAACGTGCTGCCCGCCGCGCTGGGCCGCACCGGCGGCAACAACATCCCCAAGACTGCCTTCCTTGTGCAAAGCGCCACTGGGCTGGCCGTCATCGCCGGGTACGCGCTGGCCGGGGCGAACCCGATGACCGGACTGTTCTTCGACCTGGGGACGACCGGCGGGTTCGGGATACTGCTGTTGCTGGCGCTGACATCGGCCGCGGTGATCGCGTTCTTCGCCCGCGACCCTCGCGGCGAGAACGCCTGGCGGCGGCTGATCGCCCCCGCGCTGGCCGCTGTCCTGCTGGGCGGCATCGTGGTGCTGGCGGTGCTGCACTACGCCACGCTGCTCGGCGTCCTGCCCAGCAGCCCGGCCGCGTGGGCGCTGCCCGCCAGCTACGCCGCTGTCGCAGCGGGCGGCCTGGGCTGGGGCCTGGTGCTGCGGGCACGCCGCCCCCAGGTGTACGCCACGATCGGGCTGGGCGCCCATGCTGTGACCGGCCAGCACGCCGCGTCCCGCCACGGGACGCTGTCATGACCCCGCCCCGCGAACTCGCCGCTGGTCAAGCAGGCCCGGCCGTCATCCTCGCCAATGACACCTGCACCGACGTCCTCAGCCAGGTCATCGCCGATGCTTTCTTCGACCTAGCGGTCTCCCGGTGGCTGATCCCCGACGCGGCCGCCCGGCGGGAGATCTTCCCTGGCTACTTCCGCCTCTCCCTCGAGCACGCCCTGGCCGACGGCATCGTCTGCACCACCCCCGGCCAGGACGCCGTGGCCCTGTGGCTACCCGCCGGCGAGGAACCGGCGCCCCCGCCCGATGGCTACGACGAGCGACTGGCCGCGGTGACCGGCCCGTGGGCCTACCGGTTCCGGATCTTCGATCAGACGCTGGACCGCCGCCACCCCACCGGGTTCGCCCACCACCACCTGGCCATCCTGGCCGTGCACCCGGACCGGCAAGGACAGGGCACCGGCAGCGTGCTGCTGCGCGCCCATCACGCGGCCCTGGACCGCGACGGCGTGCCCGCGTACCTGGAAGCCTCCGACCTGCGCAGCCGCCGCCTCTACCTCGCGCACGGCTACGCCGCCCGCAGTGGCCCCATCTTCCTGCCCGGCGCCTTGATGCACCCGATGGTGCGCCAGCCTGGGGCCGGCGAGCAGGCCGGGGGAGATCATCACCGGCAGGCTCACCGCGAGCGCCGGGCAGGGACCGGCGCCAGGAGGTGCCCGGTGAGGTACCGCGACCTGGACCGTATCGACCTGGACGCCGCCAAGGAGAAGGTGCGCGAGTGGATGCTCGCGCATCCCGGCGGGACGCCCGGTCAGATGGCCGCGGATCTCGAGGGCGGCTACGCGGAGTTCGCGGAGCACATGGCGATCGTGCTCCACGGCATCATGGCCGCCTTCCAGGATCACCCCGGGGAACTGGACCCCGGCGGAACCTCCGGGGAGACCGGGTGACCATGCGTGCGACAGCAGGGTTTGACGAATGGGCGCCGCCATCCCCGCCGGTCTCCGCGTTCCCGCCAACTGGCGATGAGATCGCTGTCGCCCGGCATGAGCACCTGGCCAGGGAGTTCATGACCCGTATCATCCGCTGTGACACCTGCCCGGCCGGCGTGCGGCTCTGCCGCGCCGCGCGTGGCCCGGGCGTGAGCCGTCCGTCCGCGCTGCCGCACCCGAGCGGCGGTCACTGCGATGAGCGAGCGGTTCAGGCGCACGGGACGTCGTAGGGAACATGGTCATGGACGGCAAGACGAGCCCCGGGCGGCCCGCCGTGAGCGGATACGCTCGTCTTGCCGCAAGCCCGGCAACCCCCGGCAGCGACAGCCGGTCCTGCGTCAGCACCGCGGACCTGGCGCGGGTCGCGCCCTTCGCGGCCCCGTGGCCGTACCTGAGCTTCCTCGAACTCGGCGCGCTTCCCGGCGCTGTGCCATGCGCCCGGCTGCATACTCGCCAGATGCTCTGGGAATGGGACCTGGCCCCGTTCGGCGAGAGCACCGAACTTCTGGTCTCCGAGCTGGTCACCAATGCGATGGAGGTCTCTCGCGCGGCGGCCCGGGACACGCCGGTCCGGTTGTGGCTGGTGTCGGACAAGGCCCAGGTCGTGATCCTGGTCTGGGACGCGAGCCCGCTGCCGCCCGTACCGGTGGATGCCGGCGGCGACGCCGAGAACGGCCGCGGACTGCTGCTGGTGCAAGCCATCAGCGCGCGGTGGGGCTGGCATTTCCCGCAGGACATAGGAGGAAAAGTCGTATGGGCACAGCTCCAGGAATGAGAACTGATGAGCAATGATCCCGATCCGCGCTTTGGCCAGCTCCAGCGCCCAGGCCTTAACGCCCGGCAATGGGAATGGGGCGACGCCTACGACATCGACATCGGTGTGGACGACGGCCTGATGGTGGGCACTGCGCAAAGACGACCTCGACGGCCAGATCACCGCAGGTAGCCCCGACATGCTGCGTACCGGGGGTCGAAGAAGACCACGCCTTGCGGCCGGGCCGTGGACACAGCATGCAGCCCCCGCCGTTCAAGCCGCAGCTTTCAGGCCGCCGCAGGAATGTAGCCCTGGAAGGATCAGCATCCCCGATGGCCAGCATCGAGCTCAGGAGGCTTGCCGCACTGCCCGGGACGGCAGGAGAAGACCACCCCACGGGCTGCCGGCTATGACCGTTGATGAGCGCATCCTGCCGGGGTGGGGACAGGCTGTCCCTGCGGCGGGGACCGGTGGTCCTCGCTACTGGCGCTAGCTCCAGCGGCGGGGCCTGGGATGGGGCGACGGCCGAGGGCTCTGACGCCGGAGGCGTCCGCGCGTGATCGTTTCGGTGCCGAGTTGCGTCGCTGGCGGACGGCGCGCGGGATGACGCAGCGCGGGCTTGCCGGGCTGGTCTGGCATAGCCAGGAGTTCGTGGCCAAGGTGGAGAAGGGTGAGCGGTGGCCGAGCTGGTATCTGGCCGCCCGGTGTGACGTGGCGCTGGGGACCGGTGGCGTGCTTGCCGGGTTGTGGCCTGCGGTGGAGCGGCAGCGCCTGGCATCCGACCGACGCCGCAGGCGCGCGCCTGCCCCGCGACCGGGCAAGCCCTGATCGCGGTGGCGGTTGCCGCCCCGCAGGTCAGACGGCCGCTGATGCGCTGCGCATAGCGGCGGCGGCTGGGGTGGAGGGATCTTCGTCGAGCCATTGCCTGAGCTGGCAGGTGATCTCGCTGATGTCGTTGGCGCCCATTTTCCACTGAATGGCGGTTCCGCCCTGGCCGGTGAACGCGGCGCAGTTATCAGTGCGATCGTCGATAAGCACGGCATCGGCGAAACCGACCCCGTGGGCGGCCAGCCATGGCCCGAAGAACACCTGAGGGTCTTCACTTTTGAGTGTCCCGGCCTGGCTGGAGCAGATGATGTCGTCGCAGATGACGGCCCAGTCCGCGAGGGTTTCCCGGTCCCGCTTCAGGCGGCGCCTGGTGTGGTGGGCGTGCTCGAAGGCGCGGGCGAAGCAGTCCATGTTGTCGGTGGCGACCACGACCATGGCCTCGGCCCGGATCACGCGCAGCACCTCGAACAGCTCGACGTTGACTGTCATCCGCGCGCAGTCCAGGTCCAGGCGGCGGGCCAGGAAGTCGTCGCGGAACCGGCCGTGGAGCTGGATGCCCATTTCCGCGATGACCTGATCGGAGGACAGCAGGCCCTTCATCCACTCGTTAGCGATATTCCGGGCGGGGTCGAATACGCCGGCCATGCCTGCCTCTAGCTGTGCGTGCAGGGGGTGGGTGGCGCTGAGCCGTATCGAGGTCCAGAACGGGTCGCGGGACAGGACGCCGTGCCAATCGGAGAAGATGACCCGCCCCGACAGCGGCACCTGGTCCATAAAGCTCCCTTGATGTCCCGGCATGCTGTGATCTGCCGGATGCGTGCTGCTGCCAGGTGCGCTAGTTCCGGCAGGTCTAGCGTGGCATCAAGCCAGGCCACATGCGGGGTTTTCCGGCCGGCGAGCCGGCGGAAATACGCGCGGATGGCCGCGTTGAAGTCCGGGTCGGTGTAGATGCTGCCGGGCGGGAACTTCCCGTCGTTGCGGCCGTGCACGGCCTTCTGCGGCAGGTCCAGGTACAGCACTAGGTCCGGCCACGCCGGGATGGGCGAGTCGCGGAGCAGCCGTGCCGAGGGCGCGAGGAATCCGGTGCCGGTCATGCGCTGCAGGGCGTAGGAGTGGGCGAGCAGAGTGTACACGCTGCGGTCCTCAAGAACGACGTCACATCTGTGTGATGCCTGCGGTAGCCGCCCGGCCTCGATGATGAGGAGCTGGCGCAGCGCCTGCTCGCGTTCGGGTACCGAGCCGGCTTCCTGGCGGGGCAGGAACCGGCCGCCGCCGGCGTGGTCGGCGTAACAGGGCACGAAGGTGACGGTCAGGCCGCGCAGGTCCCGTACCAGCAGCCGGCCCAGGGTGGTCTTGCCCGCGCAGCACGGGCCTTCCAGCGCCACGATGCACGTCCGGGCGGTCATGCTCGGGGTCCGCGTTCGGTTTTCCCGGCACCAGACCCTCCGGCCAGCAGCCGGACCCAGCCCAGGATGCCTCCTACTCCGTGTACCGCGCAGGCCAGCGGGAATGCCGTGACGCGGGCCAGCCGGGCACCGGGGTGCCCGCCCGTCCCCAGCCATGCCTCGGTTAGCGCGATCTGCGCGGCGCAGACGGTCGCGTAGCAGGCCGCCGCGATCCGGACGGCCGGGCCGCCGGCCACGATCAGCACGCAGATCAAGGCGGGGACGATGGCGCAGCCGGCCCATTCGGCTGCGGACCCGAACGCTGAGGCGGCCATGATCCTGGCCCGCCAGCCGGGGCGCGTGGCCGGGTCTTTGAGGTAGCGGGCGAAGCGGGCCGGGCCGAAGAACCAGCGGGCCGCCTGCTGCACCTGGGCGGTCACGGTGCCGGGTACCTCGGCGGCGTCCAGGCTGGGTACGGCGACCATGGGCAGGCCGCGTGAGCCGAGGATGAAGCTGTAGTGCATGTCTTCCAGCGGCGAGCGGGTCGGGAACGGCAGCGTCTGAAGCAGGGACAGCCGGACGCATAGCCCGTGGCCGGTCACGTGCGCGTACACGCCCGAGCATAGCGCCCGTTTCACTGCGTTGACCCGGGCTGAGCGGTTGACCAGGCGGGGTATCTCGAAGCCCAGGACGAACCGGTTGGCGCGCAGCGCTCCGGCGCCGCACACGGCCGCGCGGAGCCTCAGCAACGGTCCGGCGGCGGGCCGCCGGGGCGGGCGGAACTCGAAGCGGGAGGACTGGTGGAAGACGTCAGCCCTCGGGTTGCCCGCGATGGCCTGCGTGAAGCGGGCCAGGGAGTCCACGGGCGGGCGGGAGTCCGCGTCGTAGCACACCAGGAATGCCTGCGAGGACAGCACGCCGTCAGGGAGCATCCCCGCGCAGCACGCTGTCGCGTAGTTGAGCTGGTCGCCCTTCAGCCCCAGCGGGTCCACGTAGTGCACATGCGTGCATGTGCCCTCTCCTGCCAGCTCGCGGGCCAGGGCGGTGGTATCCCCGGCGGCGGGGTGCCGGCTGGCTTCGGCCGGCTCGCGGGCGGTGGTGACGACGAGGACCGTAGCCGCGTGCCCGCACGTGACGGCCTGGAAATGTGCGACGGCCTCGCGCAGGACAGCGGCCTCGCGCAGCACCGGCACCACGATGAAGAACCTCGGCGTTACGCCGCCGCCCGCGCCTGGCGGTCGCGCTGCCTCGCCGTGGCGCAGGAAACGGCCAGAGCGCACGATGGCGGCCAGCACGAACATCTGCCGTACCACCCCGGCGGTCACGACGCCCGCGATGACCAGCGGCAGTCTGCTCATCACCTGGCAGGGAGCTTGTGCCGCGCTCCCGCGCCGCCGCCTGCGCTCAGGCCGAGCGGCGCTGGCAGCTCCGCGGCGGCCCGGGGTGGGCCGGTGCGTGGATCTTGCGCTGTGGCCGGGTACTGGTTCTTGTCCTGGTGCTGGATGAAGTGGCGGGGATCGGTGACCAGCGGGCCGGGATAGGGTGCGGCTTCGCCGCCGCCCCAGCGGGTGGCGTACTGCGCGTGGAACCCGTCGCAGATCTCGCGCAGGGCGCACTGGCCGCAGGCCGGAGCCTGCTGGTAGCCGTGGCGTTCGCGCTGCCGCCGGGATGCCTGGTAGTACCACGCTGGCGGGGGGGTGCCGGGATGGCCGGTGTCGTACCAGGAGTTGTAGTCCCACTCGTGCGGGTCGTAGGGGAGCTGGAAGCCGGTGTAGACGTGCTGCTCGTAGCCGGGGAGCTGGCAGGGCGGCATGTACCGGACGTTGGCCTCGACCCCGGCAGCGGCGCAGATGGCGATCGCCCGTTTGAGGTAGGGGGCGATCTCGGAGTGACGTGCCTGGAAGCTGATCTCGATGTCGCGTTCCCACTCGAAGTAGGGGTTGAAGGTCAGGAAGTTGACCACCCGCGCGCCCTTGTCGGCGGCGAGCGCGGCGATTGCCTCTAGCTGGGTGACGTTGTCGCGGATCATGGTGACGTTGAACCGGAACGGGACGCCGAGCGCCCGCAGGTTGTCCAGCGCCTGCATCTGCCGGGCGGCGTTGTTCTTGCCCCGGCCGTGGATCGCGCCGGCCGTGCCGTCGGTGCCGTGGACGGAGACCAGGAAATCATGGACACCGGCTTTGGCGAACGCGTCGGCGCGCTCGGGCCGGGCCAGGTGCATGCCGTGGGTGATCACGGTGGGGCGCAGCCCGATGCTGGCGGCGTGCGCGGTGATGGCCAGGATCGCCGGGTGCAGGGTCGGCTCGCCGCCCATGAAGTCCACGAACTCGTTGCGGTAGTAGAACCGGAACTTCTCCAGCGCCCGGATCGCATCCGCTGGATCCAGCCAGGCTTTCTGCGCGGCGGGGACGTGCTCGTCGTAGCAGAACTTGCAGCGGACGTCGCAGCGCAGGCCCAGCCATAGCACGCCGCGGCGGGTGAGCTGGCGGTCGCGGGACCACTCGACGGGCGGGCGGGCCGGTGGGCTCATAACGCAGGCTCCCTTCAGATGGAATTTCGTTACGGCTTCACAGGTAGGGCTGCCGGAACCGGATCGCGCCGCTGATGTCGCCGCAGAACACCCCGGCGGCCTCGATGAGCTGGAGCACGGCAGCCGAGGCCGGTCCCGGCTCTCCGCGCAGCAGCCGCATCGCGCTGCCCGGCAGGCTGCTGGTGGCCTGGGCGGCGCGCTGGAATGGATAGGTGTCCAGCACGTACTGCTTGCCGGAGACGTGCTTGTACTTGGCGTACAGCAGCACCTGGTAGACCGCGTACCGGTAGAACCGGCAGAAATGCGCGGCGACGGTGGCCCGGTCGTCGTGCTCGATCACCGCACCCGGGGCCAGGCCGACCCGATGGCCGAGCAGCCCGAGCCGGTAGCACACGTCCACGTCGTTGCCCGACCGCAGCGTCTCATCGAAGCCGCCCGCCTCGCGCAGCGCGCCGGTCACGAACCCGGCATTGGCCCCGGCGACATAGGGCAGGTGCAGGGCGGGCAGGTAGCTGAGCCGATGCTGCCCGTCCACCACGGTGATGGCGTGCCGCTGCGCCCATGTCCCCGGCTGATGCTTAACGATCGGGCCGCCGGCAACGGCGACCTCACCGCCCGCCAGGCGGGCGGTCAGCTGCTCAATCCAGCCGGGGCGGGCCACGCAGTCAGCATCGGTGAGCAGCAGGAACCGGCCCCTTGCCAAGCCCAGCCCGGCATTACGGGCAGCCGCGCTGTTGGCCCGCGCCAGGTGCGCGTACCGCGTGATCCCGTAAGCGCCATCGGTGTCTGCCAGGTCCGCGCTGCCGTTCTCCACCACGATGACCTCATAAGCGTCCCGGGGCAGGGTCTGGGAGGCCAGCGAGACGAGCAGCCGCCGAACCCGGGCATCATCGCGGACGGCGACGACGACGGATGCGAGCAGGTCAGTCACGGAACTGGCGGCACATGCTCGGGATCAGGCCCAGCGTCCTGTTCCGCGGCGAGGAGCACTGTTGGCAGAACGGGATGCGGTCGCGGCGGAACCGCTCGAACTCCTCCCCGGCCCAGACCCGGGCCAGCGGCGTGTCTGTCACATTGCCGACCTCGCCCTGGTGGGCGATCTCGACCAGGCAGCACGGCAGCACCCGGCCGTCCGGCTCGATCAGCGAGTAGTAATCCGGGACCAGGCACGCCTCGCGGACAGTGTCCCGATCGGGCCAGTAGACGCCCCGGGCATAGCTGGAGTCCGGGGTCTCCGGGGAGAAGAAACTCGCCAGCACCCCGGCCGCGTTCGCCTGCACGACCGGGGGCGTGTTCTTGTCCTTCAGGACGGCCAGCATCTGCGGGACGATCTGGTCGCGGAACTCGCGGATCTCCGGTTCGGTCAGCAGCGACTGGCCGGTGGTGTCGCCGTAAACGTTCATCAGGTAGACCGACGCCGCCCCGGTGTCCACGCAGTGGGCCAGCAGTTCCGGCAGGCCGCGGAAGTTGTGCCGCGTGATCACGGTCATGTAGTTGAAGCGGAACCCCGGGAACCCGGCCCCGGCCTCCCGCACCGCGGCGATCGCGTTCATGATCGCGGGCAGCGCGCCTCGGACCCCGCGCAGCCGCTCATACAGGCCAGGGTCAAGGGTATCGACCGAGAAGTTCCACGCGCCCAGGCCGGCCGCGATGATCTGGCGTGCCTTCCCGGCCGTGACCCCGGTGCCCACCGAGTTCATCAAGACGAACACGCCCGGATGCTTCCTGGCGGCCTGGATCACCTCGATCAGGTGCGGGTACAACAGCGGGTCACCGCCGCTGAGCTGTAGTTCTTCCATACCCAGCGCGGCAGCCTCATCGATCGTGCGCAGCGCGAGATCCAGCGGCATATGGCCCGGATTCGGCCTCCGCGAGCCAGGCCCGGCCGCGAGCGGCAACGTCCGCTTGCGGTCGGAAACCATTTCCCGGTAGTAATCCTGGCGCGGATCGCAATACGGGCAACGGTGATAGCAGAACACCGTGGGCTTGAGCACAAACTGCTTGAGCTTGCGCGGCACGGCTGGCGCGTTCATCGCGGCAATGCACCGCCTTCCCGGTGATCGCGGACCTTTATCGCACGTCCATCGTCATCCCAGGTGGCTACACTCTGTCAATCATCGTGCACAGTTGTACGAAAAATACCCGGCCTACAAATGCGGGCACGCCTCCCCGGCAGGGCATGCTCTAACCGGTGGCATCCCGGCAACTGCCTGGCCGGCCTCGTGACCAGGGAGCCCGGTAGTCTTCAAGGAGGCCATAGATGACCGCGTCTTCCCCTCGGCCTGGCATGCGAGCGGTTGTCACTGGCGGCGCTGGTTTCCTCGGCTCGCATCTGTGTGTGCGCCTTCTGGCGCGCGGCTTGCACGTCGTCTGCCTGGACAACCTCATCACCGGATCGGCGGCCAACCTCTCGCATCTCACGGCCAGCCCGTCCTTCACTCTAATTAACTGCGATATCACGGGGCTCTTCGGTATCGACGGTGAGGTTGAATATGTATTTCACCTTGCATCCCCGGCGTCTCCCGCCGACTATCTGCGCTTCCCGGTTCAGACCCTTAAAGCCGGGAGCATCGGGACGATAAATGCGCTGGAAGTAGCCAGGAATAAGCAGGCTAGATTCGTTCTCGCGTCCAGTTCCGAGGTCTACGGTGATCCCCTGGAGCATCCCCAGCCGGAATCGTACTGGGGGAATGTCAACCCGATTGGCCCGCGCAGCCCGTATGACGAGGCGAAACGATTCGCCGAAGCGATCGCCACCGCCTACTCTAAGACCTATAGCGTCAGTATCGCGATCGCCCGGATCTTCAACAGCTACGGGCCACGCATGCGGTCCGGCGACGGCCGCGCGATCCCGACCTTCATCCGCCAGGCCCTGGCCGGCGAACCGGTCACCGTCACCGGCAACGGGCAGCAGACACGCTCGATCTGCTACGTCGATGACACCATCGACGGCATCCTCGCCCTCGCCGGCAGCTCTCACCCCGGTCCGGTCAACATCGGCAGCGACCACGAGATGACCATTCTCAAGATCGCCACCATGATCCGCGACATCGCCGGGTCCGCCTCCCCGATCCAGTTCATCCCCCGACCCGCCGACGATCCCTCAGTACGGCGGCCGGATACGACCCGCGCACGCGATCTCCTCGGATGGGAAGCAAGCGTGCTGCCAGCAGAAGGACTCAAGCGGACCATCGCCTGGTTTGCCGACCATATGCGTTCATGCTCGTCAGGGCGGGAACCGACTGACGACTGACAGAAGGCGCGGCCGGGTCCGGATGCGGTCCGTTCGGTAAAAACAAATTTCGATTACCCCGAACGGACCGTGGTGCTACGGTCCGACGCGGGCAGCAGCAGTACTGACGGGTGCGCCTCGTCCAGGCCGATGTCGTACTGCGTCGGCACGAGGTCCTCGGTGGCCGCGTCGACCTGCCCGTTCCCCGGGTTGCGGGCGAAGCGGGGATGGGCTCCCCCGGCGACCTGGAGCCTGATCCGGTGCCCGCGGCCGAACCGGTGGGCCGCGCCGAGCAGGCTGACCCGCGTGGTTCCGGTCAGCGGCTCGGCCTCGGTGAGCCGCACGATGCCGTCGCAGACGTTCCGCGACCGGCCGCGCGGGTCCACGTCGCACAGCCGCACGAACAGGTCCGCGTACCGGTTGTCCCGGGTGACGGAGAGCTCGGCAGCGACCTCGCCGATGACCTCGACCGGCTCGTCCAGCGGATCGCTGCTGAACACCAGCATGTCCAGCCGGCGTTCGACGGCGCGGTTGTCGCGGCTCCCCGCGTTCACGGCCATGATCGCGCCGCCCGGCGACGGCGTGGGGTCGGCCGGGTCGTAGCGGAAACCGGCCGCCGGGACGTCTGGGGACGGTTCCGCGGTGCCGAGCGAGCCGCGGGTCCCCAGGTACCAGCGCTGCTGCCCGGTGCCGGGTGGCGGCCAGTCCGGGATTTCGCGCCACTCCCCCGCGCCCTCGCCGCCGACCCAGATGCGCACCGGGTGGTCCGGGCGAGCGGCCGGCCGGGAACCCGTCCGGCCGGGGGCGGCGTAGCGGTCGAGCCAGCCCAGGCTCTCGGTGAGCGCGGCGGCGCCCTGGGAGGTGAGGTCCAGGTGGGCCCAGGGGCCGACGACCATCCGGGTGGGCACGCCCCGGTCGGCGAGCGTGCGGTACTGCTCGAGGGTCTGCTCGATGAACAGGTCGTGCCAGCCGCCCACCAGCAGGACCGGGGCCTTGATGCGCTCCAGGGCGGCGCCGCACTGCAGCGGCGTCCAGAACGGGTCGGTGGCCTGGGGGTGCTCCAGCCATCGCTCGGACCAGTTCGGCTCGCGGCCGAGCAGATCCCGGTAGGCGGCCGTGACCGGCAGCCGGTTCAGCGCCGGGCGCAGCCGCCAGTCGGCCGTGGTTATACGCGCCAGCGCGCGCAGCATCCCGATGCTCTCCTGGTGCGCGACCAGGTCGCTCCAGGTGACGTAGTTGTACAGGTCGAAGACGCCGTGGCGGTACGCGCTCCGGCTGAAGTCGTGCGGGCCGACGTGCACGATGGCGGCGACCAGCTCCGGCGGCGGGTCCATGGCCAGCGCCCACTGGACGAACCCGAGGTAGCTGGGGCCGTAGGTGGCCAGCCGGCCGTCGAACCAGCTCTGCTGGCGCAGCCAGCCGACGGTGTCCTGCCCGTCCGTGATCTCGTGCCGCATCGGCTCGAACTCCCCGCCGGACCCGAACGTACCGCGAATGCTCTGCAGCAGCACGTGGTAGCCGCGTTCGGCGAAGATCTGCGCGCTTTGCAGGGCGAACACGCCGCTGCGGCCGTACGGGCAGCGGACCAGCACGGTGGCCGCCGACGCCACGCTGACCGGCAGGTAGTGGTCGGCCAGCAGCACCGTGCCGTCCGACATCGGCACCTGGACGTCGCGCTCGACCGCGACCTGGTTCCGCTGCGGCGGCAGCGACCACGCCCGGGTCGCCACCTTGCCGAGCGCGGCCGCGCCCCAGCTCAGCGGGCGGGGGCGCGGCGGGCGGGCCGTGACCGCCTTGGGGCCGCCCTGCTGCCGCGTCATGACCGGCTGGCGCATTACGCCGTCCTTTCCGCCACCACCACCCCGGTCGGGACCGGCTGAGTGTAGAGCAGTTCGACCAGCGCCGTGCGGTTGGCGAGGACCCGACGCTGGTTGACGTAACCCTTGTCGGTGATCTCGCCGGCGTCAAGGCCGGCCGGGCGGGCGCAACCCTCAGCGTGGTGCCCTCAGGACGTCAGCCGGCCCGGCTGTCGCCCTCGTGGGCGCCGGCCGCGGTGGGACTGGGCTCCGTCTCGAAGTCCGGCGTCGCGGCGGCGGTGCTCTCGCCTGGCTCCTCGGCGGCGAGGTCATCGGGTGGCGCGGCGTCCCAGCCGTAGCCGTCCACGCCGCCCGGCAGGACCGGGGCCGGAGGCGGCGTGAAGAGCATCCACGCGCAGGACACGATCAGCGCGACGAGGAACCCGCAGTAGATCCAGAAGGCCGGCGTGACACCGGAACTGATCGTGAGCCCGAGTTGCGTGGCTTGCGCGGGCGAGATCCCGAACTGGGCGGCCGAGGGAGTCTGGCTGGCCTGCACCAGAGCCGAGACGGCCTGGGCCGCCATCGGGACGGCAGCCCCGGCGAGCAGCACCGCCCCGTGCCGGACCGGGCGCCAGAGCGCGGCCACGATGACCACCGCCGCGAGCGCGATCATCACGGCCACGTCCCCGGCGATCACCAGTCCGGGGTTGGAGAAGGCGTTACCCGCCGTCACCGACTGCGACTGCCCGGCGGCCGTGCGCAGCGTGAAACTGTCCCACGCCGGGGCGAACGCGGCGGCCACGCCGAGGCCGGCCAGCACCAGCAGCACGAGGGGACCGAGCGCGGATCCGCGCGGCCGCGCCAGGGTGCCCGGGTGATCCGGCCGGCCGGCCGGGGCCGGGGCGCTGGCCGGGCGGACCAGGAACGCGACCACTGATCCCGCGGCGCAGGCAAGCCAGCCGACGAGGGCGAGCACGAGCCCCGCGCCGGCGGTGTTCCCGGCCCCGGCGATGGCCGTGCCGGCGTCCGCGAAGAACAAGCCGAACGTGACCACGCTCAGCCCCAGGCTGAGCAGCGCGCCGAGCCGTAGCCGGGCGCCGCCGAGGAGGATGAGCGCGGCGCTCGCGGTCCAGACGGCCAGGTAGATGGCGTGCGGGATAACCTGGTCGGGCTGCTGGGCGAGGCTGGAACCGCCGAGGTACGCCGGGAAGAGCCCGGCGACCCCCAGCACGACGCCCACGCCGAGCAGCGCCGCCGCGGTGAACGCGGCGGCCTTCCCGGTGAGCGCCGAACCGACGCGACGGCCGGAACCCAGCCCGTTCGGACCGGTGTTCTGACCGAACGGACCGGGGTTCTCGCTCTCCCCCGCGGCGCCGGAGCCAACCGGGGGGGTGCGCCGGCCCACCGGGACGATCGTGCCTGGCGCCTCGATGCTCGCGAACCGGGTCCACGCGGCAGACCAGCCCTCGGGAGTCTCGGGCCACCGCTCGAGCGGCTGGGTTCGCGGCGCTCCGGTCATCCAGATGCCGTAGAAGTCCCGTTCCCGCCCGATCTCGTACTTGGCGCCGCGGTACGTGATGGTCACCTTGTCAAACACGGTCCAAGCCCTTTCCTGCTGCTGCCGCAGCCGCCCCATCGTGTCCTGTCCGAACCTAAGCGAAACCATATGAAGCCGGCCTGCAGGCCGGCTGAGCGGTCTCTCAAGCATTCCTGACTCTTTGATCCGCGGCTGCGAGCCGCCTGAGCGATTCCTTTCCGTACGGCCGGCGGTCTGAACTGGGTACGACCACAACGCGGCCTGGGACCGGGCGCTGAGGAGGCTGACGATGCCGCAACAGACGGAGACCATACCGGGCCATGACGAGTTCTCCCGCAGCACCGAGCCGTTCCGGCGCGAGCTGCTGGCGCACTGCTACCGGATGCTCGGCTCGCTGGACGAGGCCGAAGATCTCGTGCAGGAGACCTACCTGCGGGCCTGGCGGTCGTACGCCGGATTCGAGGGCCGGTCCTCGCTGCGGGTCTGGCTGTACCGGATCGCCACCAACGCCTGCCTGACCGCGCTGGAACAGCGGGGGCGCCGCGCGCTGCCGTCCGGCCTCGGCGCGCCCAGCGACGACCCGGCCGGACCGCCGGTGATGGCCGGACCGGAGGTCAGCTGGCTGGAGCCTATCCCGGACGCGCTGGTCACCGGGCCGGCCGAGGATCCCGCGGCCATCACGGTGGCGCGCGAGAGCCTGCGGCTCGGCCTGATCGCCTGCCTGCAGTACCTGCCCGCCCGGCAGCGGGCCGTGCTCATCCTCCGCGATGTGCTGGCCTTCCCGGCCGCCGAGGCCGCCGCCATGCTCGGCACCAGCACGGTCGCGGTCAAGAGCGCCCTGCAGCGGGCCCGGGCGCGGCTGGAACAGGTGGCGCCGACCCGGGAGGAGGTCAGCGAGCCCGCCGAGCCCGAGACCCAGGCCCTGCTCGAGGCCTACATCGCGGCCTTCGAGAACGCGGACCCGGCCGCGCTGGAGCGGGTGCTGCGGAAAGACGCGGCACTGGAGCCAGTCGGCTCCCTGACCTGGTTCTCCGGCCGCGATACCTGCCTGAGCTACGTCACGCAGTTCTTCGGCGCTCCGGGCGACTGGCGGATGACGCCCACGGCCGCCAACGGGCAGCCCGCCGCGGCCGCGTACCTGCGCGGCGCCGACGGTATCCACCGGGCGTTCGGCCTGGCCGTGCTGACCGCGACCGGGACCGGCATCGCCCGCATCGTGGTGTTCGGCGATCCCGGCCTGGTCACCAGGTTCGGCTTCGCGCCCGAGGGGTGATGCCCAGGCTACTGCGATCAGACCGGACCTTCCCCGACGGGTCGGTCGAACTGGTCTACGCGGTGTGAAGGCGGGAATCCTGCCCGACACCCAGGCGGCTAGGTACGGATCGTTTCTTGGATGGCGGCCCAGTGCCGCGTTGAGCGCGAGAAGCGCATGGAACCGTCGTTGATCTTGCCGTGTCGCAGGGTGATCACATCGTGGGCGTAGCTCATGCCGAGCCGCCACGGGGCCCGCGAGCCGGCCTTCGGGAACTGATCGATGGACCGGAGCACGTAGCCGGCCTTAAAGTCGAGCAAAGGCTGCTCGGTGACGCTCGGGTCGTCGTTGACGGGGACGCAGGTTTGATAGCCGCGGGAGTCCATGTACGCGAGCAGCCGGCAGACGAACTCGCTCACGAGGTCCGCCTTCAAAGTCCATGACGCGTTGGTGTAGCCGAGGGTGAACGCGAAGTTCGGGACGCCGCTCAGCATCATGCCCTTGTAGGCCATTCTCTCGGGCAGCCGTACCGGCCGGTCATCCACGATCAGCTCGGCGCCTCCGAAGGCAAGGAGCTGCAGACCGGTCGCGGTCACCACGATGTCGGCCGGCAGTTCGGCGCCGGACTCCAGCAGTATGCCCCGCTCGGTGAAGGAGGCGATGCGATCGGTGACCACGGAGGCGCGCCCATCGCGGATGGCCGTGAACAGATCGCCGTTGGGTACCAGGCACAGGCGCTGGTCCCACGGGTTGTACGCCGGATTGAAGTGCGTGTCGACGTCGTACCCGGCGGGCAGCTGCTTGATCGCCAGCTTGCGGATCCAGTTGCGGATCATGTCGGGCCGACGGCGGCTGAGCTGGTAGATCAGCGTGGTAATCAGCACGTTCTTCCAGCGCGTGGCGGCGTACCCGCGCCGCGTGCCGAGCAGCGTGCGCAGCCAATTGGCGATGGGATCCTCGGTGGGCATCGTCAGGATGTAGCTGGGCGAGCGTTGCAGCATCGTCACGTGCCCCGCCGTCTGTGCCATGGCCGGGACGAGGGTCACCGCGGTCGCGCCGCTGCCGATCACGACGACGCGCTGGCCGGCGTAGTCCAGGTCGGCCGGCCAGCGCTGTGGATGCACCACGAGGCCGCGGAAGTCGCTGATGCCAGGGAACTGCGGCATGTGGCCTTCGTCGTAGCGGTAGTAGCCGCTGCACATCAGCAGGAAACCGCAGGTCAGCGTCCTTGTCTCGGTGCCGTGCGCGGCTTGGACGGTCCACCGGGCCGCCGCACTTGACCACGTGGCCCGGGTGAGGAGGTGGTGGAAGCGGATGTGCTTGTCGATCGCCGCCTCGGCCGCGGTCTCGCGTACGTAGCCGAGTATCGACGGGCCGTCCGCGATCGCCTCGGCCTGCGTCCACGGCCGGAACCGGTAACCGAGCGTTTGCATGTCCGAGTCCGACCGCACGCCTGGATAGCGGAACAGGTCCCAGGTGCCGCCGATGGCGTCGCGGGCCTCGAGGATGGCGTAGGTCTTGTCCGGGAACGCGGCCTGGAGGTGATGTGCGGCGCCGATCCCGGACAGGCCCGCCCCGACGATCAGGACGTCGACATGGTCGCTCATCGCGCCGCCTGCCGCGAGCGGAGCCGCTTCTCGAGCTGCGCGATGACGTCGTAGTAGTGCGTCGGCGCGACCCGGGCCAGGGCGTCGAAGACGTAGGCGTCGGGACCCACCAGGATGCGGGCCTTGCCCCGCTCGACCCCGCGGCAGATGATCTCGGCCGCCTTGTCCGGCGTGGTCATGGTGATCGCCTCGAAATCGGCCGCCATCTGTTCATGGCTGCGCCCGCGGCCTTCCGGATCCTTCCTGACGCGTGCGTTGCGGGCGATGTTGGTCGTGATACCGCCCGGGTGGACGGTCACCGCGGAGACGCCGGTACCGCGTAGCTCCTGGCGCAGCGCGTCGGTGAAGCCGCGTACCGCGAACTTCGACGCGCAGTAGGCGCTCTGGTAAGGCATGCCCAGCAGGCCGAAGACGCTCGAGGTGTTGACGATGACGCCGTCGTCCTGTTCGGCGAGGATCGGCAGGAAGGCACGCGTGCCGTTGACGACCCCGTCGAAGTTGATCTGCCGCAGCCACTCGTCATCGCCGGGGTCGGCGTCGAGGACCGACGAGGCGACCGCCACGCCCGCGTTGTTGAACACCGCGGCCAGCGGGGCCGTCAGCCACTCGCGCACCTCCGCCGCGAACCGGTGCTGGTCCGCAGCGTCCCGTACATCGAGCACCCGCGTCAGGACGAGCCCCGGCAGTGACTTCGCGGTGTCTTTCAGGCCGGCCTTGTCGATATCGGCGATGGCCACCGGCGAGCCCGATCGCGACAATCGCCTGGCGAGGCTCCGGCCGATGCCCGAGGCGGCGCCAGTGATCATTGTCGGCCTGCCCGTGATGAACCTACGATTCCTGGCCATCTGCACTCCTTGCCGCTGCCGCTGGGTGATCGTGATCGAGTGATCGCCGCCGCGCGGGACGGCGCCGCACCACGGCGCGGCCGCCTTTCGCGGGGCACGAGGCGATTCCTCGCGAGTGCCACCGCTCGCCGCGCTCGCTGGCCGGCTCGAGGGTGAGATCGCGGAGCAGCGTGCGCAGCACGACGTTCATCTCCATGTGGGCGAAGGCAGCGCCGATGCATCGCCGCACGCCGCCGCCGAATGGGATCCACTGGTGGGTGTCCGGCCTGCTACCCGCGAAGCGGTCCGGGTCGAAGCTGCGCGCGTGGGGGAACAGGGCCTCGTTGCTGTGGATCAGGTAGATGCTCACCAGCACGATCTGTCCCTCCGGCAGCGTCCACCGTCCCAGCCGCATGCTCGGGGCGCGTACCTGACGGGCCGTCCTGTCGATGACCGGACGCACCCGCTGGACCTCGAGGATCGTCGCCTCGCGCAGGTCTGATCCGCCGGCGTCGGCCTCCTCGGCGAGCCGTCGCAGGACCGCCGGATGCCGCCGCAACCGCTCCACGGCCCAGGCCAGGGTGGTCGCCGTGGTTTCGTGCCCGGCGGTTAGCAGGGTCAGCAACTGGTCGGCGATCTCGTCGCGGCTCATGCCCGCACCGTCGTCGTACCTGCTTTGCAGCATCAGCGCGAGCACGTCGTTGCGGTCGTCAAGCCGCGGATCCCGCCGGGCCGCCGCGATCAGCCGGCCGACGATCGCGTCGTACTCGCGGCGGTAGCCGAGCGCCCGGCCCCATGGGCTCAGCCGGCCGAGATCGGTGCGCGGGATCGGCAGGACGGCGAGCCGTGAGCCGAGTTTCACCATCGCCGGAAGCAGCTCCCGCAGCTCGGCGAGTTCGGCGCCGTCCGCGCCGAACACCGCACGCAGGATCGCGTTGAGCGTGATGCGCATCATCGAGTCCAGCGTGGCGAACTCGGCTCCCTCCGGCCACGTCGCCATCTCGCGGACCGCCTCCTCCTCGACGATGGCCTCGTACGCGCGGAGCCGGCGGCCATGGAACGGCGGAACGAGGAGCTTGCGCTGTTGCTTGTGCGCGTCACCGCTTATCGCGAAGAAGGAGTTGGGGCCGAGGACCCGCCCCAGGTTGAGATCGAGATTGTCAGCGATCTCCGGACTGGTCGTGAACAGCTGCTTGACCTCGGCCGGATCGCTGATGACGACAGCCTTCCCGAAGATCGGGACATCGACGGTGAAGGCTGAGCCATAGCGCTCGCGCAGCCGGCGCATCGTCCACAGCGGAGCGGCCAGCGCCATGCCGCCTTGCACGAAGCGCGGGAGAGAGGGGCCATCAGGCAGTGTCACCGTGGTCATTCGCGCCCTCCGGTTAACGGTACGCATGCGTACCAGACCGACGGTACGCCGGAGTACCATGATGTGCAAGCCTGGATCGCGGGGAGGGATAGCGTGAGACTGTGACTACCGCACGCGACGAGGTCGTGAGCCCGGAGAACGTGGCCGCGCCCGCCGAGTTTCGCCGGCGGCTGCTCGAGGGCATGGCCGCGGCCATTCGCGAGTGCGGTTTCCGCGACTCCACGGTCGCCGACGTCGTGCGCCATGCCCGCACCTCGCGCCGCACGTTCTACGAGCACTTCACGAGTAAGCAGGCCTGTTTCATCGCCCTGCTGCAGGAGGCCAACGCGGCGATGGTGCGCCAGATCGCGGCTGCGGTCGACCCGCGCGCACCATGGGACGCCCAGGTGCGGCAGGCGATCGAGGCCTGGATCGCGGCGGCGCAATCCGATCTGGCCATCACGCTGAGCTGGATCCGGGACCTCCCCTCGCTCGGCTCCGAGGCCCGCCACCCGCAGCGCGAGTGGCTCGAGGCCTTCGTCGTGCTCATCGGCGACCTCGCCGACACCCCCGAGCTTCGTGCCGCCGGCGTCGCCCCGCCGCCACGCCAGCTCACGATCGTGCTGATCGGCGGCCTGCGCGAACTGATAGCCACGACCGTCGAGGACGGCGGTGACATCGGCGACATCACCGAAGTCGCCGTCCAGGCCACGCGGGCGATGCTCGGCCCGCGCCGTCTTCCCGCTCCGGCGCGGTGACCGGACGCGGCCAGACTCCGCGAGGGTCAGCGCGGCTCGCCGCCTGCGCCGGGATACCCTCCTGATGGCCGCGGTTCACCTGCACCGTGAGGATCACGGCCGTGCCGATAATGGCCGCGCCGGCGATCCCGGTCGCGCTCAGCCGCTCGCCGAGCAGCAAGGCTGCGAGGATGGCCCCGGTCAGCGGCTCGAGCAGGGTCAGCAGGGCGCCCGTGCTCGCGGAAGCCGACCGCAGGCCGCGGAAGTACAGCGTGTAGGCGACGGCGGTCGGGCCCGTGCCCAGCGCGATCAGCAGGCCGATGGCCGCCGGGCCAGGCCGGAAACCGATGCCCCCGGCGACCTGAGCCAACGGCATCAGCGCCAGGCCGCCGACGGTGAAGCCGAAGCCGGTCACGGTGAGGTCGTCGAGCCCGGGCACCGGCCGGGAAGCGGTCAGGGTGACCGCGGCGAAGCCCGCCGCGGCCAGCACGGCCATGCCCGCGCTGGCCAGGACCGCGGATTCGCGGAACCCGGACGGCAGGCCCAGGAGCAGGCCGAGCCCGGTCACGGCCAGGCCGGTGGTGGCGAGCGCGAACCGGCCGGCCTGGCGCCCGGTCACCCGGTCCGCGGCGAGCACGATGACCGGGGCGGCACCGATCGTGACCAGGGTGGCCAGGGGCACCGAGGTCAGTGACACGGCCGTGAAGTAGCAGCTCTGGTAGAAGGCGGCCAGCAGGCCGATGACGATGATCCGGATCCAGGCCGCCCGGCCCGTCGGCCAGCGCCTGCCGGTCACGGTGAGAAAGACGACGATCAGCACACCGCCGGCGGTGAGCCGGCAGGCAGCGACGGCGATCGCGGACAGGCCGGCCACCCGGCCGAGCAGGCTGCCTGTCAGGCCGCCAGTCCCCCACAACAATCCGGATATCACCAGGTAAAGCAGGCCAGTACCGGGCCGGCGGCGGTCGGCCGCGGGCCCAATGGTGAACGCACGCATCGGGAAATCGCTCCTGCGACGAGAAGGGAATGGTCGCGGAAGCGGGGCGCGCCGAACTCACCCAGCCGGCCAGCACATGACGGTGCTCGCCGGGTTCGATAAGGCGCGTCAGCTCAGCCAACGGTGCTCGCTGCACCGGGCCCGACGCGCGCGGACTAACGCCCCGCTAGGAGCGGGGCGGAGGGGTGATGGGGAAACACCGGTGCACGAGGAGCATGCTACCCCGGCGTGAGCCGGGCGCGCGAACCGGCCCGGGTCACTCCCCGCCGGCGGCCTGCTCCGGCGCCGGCTCCGGCCAGGTACACGGGCCCGGCGGGCCAGCGTAGGATCGCGCTGACATGCTGCAGACGTTCGGGCACGGGACGGCCACGGCCGAGCGGATGACCGAACTGCTCCGGGGCTCCGGCGTGGTTGTGCTCATCGACGTCAGGACGGCCCCCGGCAGCCGCCGCCACCCGCACGTGGCGCGCGCCGAACTGGAACGGTGGCTGCCCGAGGCCGGCATCTCCTACCGCTGGGACAAGCGGCTCGGCGGCTTCAGGAAGCCCGCTCCTGACTCACCCGATATCGCGTGGCGCGAGGACATGTTCCGGGGCTACGCCGCGCACATGCGGACCGACGGCTTCCTGGCCGCGGTGGACGAGGTGCTCGCCCAGGCCAGCTCCGATCCCACGGTGGTGATGTGCGCGGAGAGCCTGTGGTGGCGCTGCCACCGCCGGCTGATCGCCGACTTCGTGACGGCGGCGCGCGGCGTGCCGGTAAGGCACCTGCTGCATGACGGCCGGATCGAGGAGCACCGCCTCTCCCCCGGCCTGCGGCGGCGCGACGACGGCCTGCTCGTCTACGACACGGGCCAGCCGACGTTGCTCTGACCAAGGCCGGCGGGTCAGCCCAGGTAGCGGCCGAAGCCGCTGGTCTGCCAGGTCGCGCCCGCCGCGGTGATGGCAAGAGCCTCGTATCCGTCCAGCCTCTCCACCCAGTCGCGGGCCGCGGGCCCCATCGCGAAGGCCGCCGTGGCATAGGCGTCCGTCTCGGCCAGCCTCGCCCCGACCACGGTGATGCTGGCCAGGCCGGCCGGGGGCTGCCCGGTGTGCGGGTCGATGATGTGCGCCCCGCGCTCGGCGACGCCCGACGTGGCGACGGCGAAGTCCCGGCCGGCCACCACCAGCGCCAGCCGGCCCGGGCGCACCGGGTCGGCGATCCCCCCCCGCCACAGCCGATCGCCGACGCACTGGACGTCGCCGCCGCCGTTGACGCTGTGCTCGGCCGAACCCGCCGCGGTGAGGATGGCGGCGGCCCGCTCGATGGCCCAGCCCTTCACGTACCCGGAGGGGTCGAATGCTCCGCCCGGCGTGGTGGTGAAATACCCGCCGCTCCGCGCGCTGATGGCTGCGCACGCCTCGAGCACCTCGGCGAGTTCGGGCGCGCAGTCCGCCAGCGGCAGCGCGCCACGGCCGAACCGGCTGACGTCGCTGTCGTACCGATACGGCGAGAACGTGGCGTCCACCCAGTGCAGCCAGCGCACAGCCTGGCCGAGCGGCCCCCCGATCTGGCCAGCAGGGCCGTGAGGCTCCCCGGCGCATGCGGGCACGTCGAACGAGACGACCGTGCCCATCACGTGCTCGGCGTGCCTGCACCGGGCCGGAGCCATATCCGCCCCGCCGTCCGTCATACGGGCTCAGCCGCGCTTGTCCAGCGCGCTCTGCAGCGACTGAATGTAGCCCGCGCTGGTGTAGGTGGCGCCGGACACCGCGTCGATCTTGCCGTTCTGCGCCGACAGCGTCTCGCTGATCAGCTTGGGGAAAGCCATGGCGCCGATCTGGATGTCGTGAAGGGTGTTGGCCGGCTGCACCAGGACCGCGACCTTGACGATCTTGCTGTTCCGCTCGATCAGCTGGATCTGAACCGGTCCGTAGGCGGTGCTGGCCGCCTTTCCGTCGACGGCGGTCTCTCCCGCGGGCAGGTTCTTGGCCAGCGACCCCTGCGGGAATTCTCCAGGGACGGTCGTGGTCTGCCCGCCGGAGGAGGACGAAGAGGAGGACGAGGGCGAGGGCGAAGACGAGCTACCGCCCGACCCGCCGGCCGTGGCTGCCACCGGGATGGACGGGACGTGCGACTTGAACGACAACAGGGCCACGAGACCGGCGATGGTGCCGGTGACGGCCAGGAGCACCCGGCGCATTTTCGCGGATCCTCTCCCTCAGAACTCGAATGACTCGACGTGGATGCGCTGCCTGGGCACGCCGGCGGCGCGCAGCGCGCCGACCGCGGAGGCGGTCATGCCGGCCGGCCCGCAGACGTAGGCCTCCTGCTGGTCCAGGCCGGGCACCAGGGACCGCAGCACCCGCGGGGACAGCGGGTCGCCGCCGATCTCGGCCCGGGAGCCGACCAGGTAGTGCACGCATCCGCCGCGCGCGGCCGCGATCGCGTCCAGCTCGTCGCGGAACACGATGTCCCGCTCGCTGCTGGCGCGGTAGACCAAGGTGACGTGCCCGGGCAGCGTCGCGAAGATGGCCCGCAGCGGGGTGATGCCGACCCCGCCGGCCAGCAGCAGCACCCCGCGGCCGGAATCGGCGGGGGTGAACGCGCCGTAGGGTCCCTCGGCGAAGACGCGGGTCCCCGGCTGCAGCCGGGCGAGCGCCTGGCTGTGGTCGCCCAGGTTCTTCACGGTGATCCGCAGCACGTCGGACCCCGGCGCGGCGGATAGCGAGAACGGGTGCGAGGACCACCACAGCGACCTGGTCAGGAACCGCCAGCGGAAGAACTGGCCGGGCTCAGCGTCGAGCTCATCGAACCGCATGCCGCCGATATAGACCGAGATGATGCCGGGCGCCTCCGCCTTCACCCCGAGGACCTCGAAACGATGCCTGCGGAACGAGAGCAGCGGGACCGCGGCGCGGTACCACAGCACCAGGACGAGCACCGCCAGGTACATCGCTGACCACCAGAACCGCGCGGCCAGGTTACTGACGAAAGCCGCGCCGTCGGCGAGCTGGTGGCTGAACGCCAGGGCGATCGCCAGGTAGGTATACAGGTGCAGGAAGTACCACGTCTCGTAGCGAACCCGCCGTCGGGCGGCGCGCATCGAGACGATGCCGATGCCGAGCAGCAGGAACCCGGCCACGGTCGCCATCAGCACGTCCGGGTACTGGGTGAGCAGCGTGGCGGTCTCGCTCACCACGCTGGCATGCGCGGTGACCGCGTAGCCCCACACGATGAGCAGGCCGTGCGCGACCACCAGGCTGACGATGTACCGCCCGCCCATGGCGTGCCAGCGGGCCAGCTTATCGGCGCCCAGGCCCCGCTCGAGCGGCGGCAGCCGCGACATCAGCGCGACCAGGATCACCACGCCGTACCCGCAGAGCAGGCCGAGAACCTCACCCGCGCCGGTCAGCCAGCCGCCGAGCCCGTGGACGCCGGGCGTGCTGTGCCACCACAGGGCGATGACCACGATCGCGCCGGCGATGATGACCGCCAGCACGCCGCGCGCACCGATCCGGGCGGGACGGTCCCCGGGCCGGACGGGCATCGGTCTCGCCTGCGGACGGCGGGACGGATCCGGACGGGGCGACGGCGCCTGCCGCGGCCCCGGGAACGTCTCCGCACCGGCATGGCGAGCCGGGCCAGATCGCCTGGCAACGCTGGTCACCCGCACCTCCCGTTAGGACGGCCTAGCTGGAATCGTATGCTCAGCCGAGCAGGATGGTCCCGACCTCCACGCACGGTCAGGATTCCGTCCTCATCTCCCCTAGTTATGACTACGTAGCGCGATCTTGCACGGTTCAGCCGGCTCTCGTAAGCGCTTCGTAATCGGCCCGGCCGCCTGCTGTCAACTCAGGTTGACACCAGGCGGCTGTCAACATAGATTGACATCATGGACAACGCACCCGCCCTGGCGGCGGCGGCCGACAGCCCAGACCCGCGCACCGGGCTCCGGGCTGTCGCCGCCCTCCGCAGGCTGCTGGAGCAGCTCGAGGCGCTCCAGGTGGACAACGCACGGGAACACGACTGGTCCTGGCAGGAGATCGCGGAGATCCTCGGCGTGTCCCGGCAGGCCGTCCACAAAAAGCATGCTCGCCGGGCGGACCGCAGCCGTCCCGCCCGCGTCCGCTAACCCGAGGGGATACCGACGATGTTCGAGCGATTCACCGACAAGGCCAGGAAGGTCGTGATCCTGGCCAAGGCCAAGGCCACCGAGCGCGGCGACCAGATCCGCCCGGTGTACATGCTGCACGCGCTGGCATCCGGAGAAGGCGTGGCCGCCCGGGTGCTGGCCAGCCTAGGTGTCGATGCGGACTCGGTGGAGGGTCTGTTTGACCGCACCGCCCCCCTACGCAGTCCGCTTGAGGGCGAAACGACCAGCGCCGACGCCGAGGCGCTGGCCGCGATCGGGATCGACCTGGACGAGATCAAGCGCAAGGTCGAAGAGAGCTTCGGGCCCGGCGCGCTCGAGCGGGTGCCGCTGGCGTCCCAGGGCCCGCTCAACTGGACCGGGCGGATGACGCTGACCCGGGAGGCGAAGCAGTCGCTGGCGCTCGCCCTCCAGGAGACCCGGGCGCTGCACCACAGTTACATCGGCACCGAGCACCTGCTGCTCGGCCTGCTTAGCGTGGCTGAGCGCAACCCGCGTGGGGATTTTACCCTGGATACCCTCCGCGACCTGGGCATCGATCCTGTCCAGGCTCGGCAACGAGTGCTCGACGAGCTGCGGCACGCCTCGGCCTGAACGGTTGGCAAGGGCGAGAGCGACGATGGCCGTCCCGGCCGGCTCCTCCCCGGTACTTACCTTCTGGATAGGTCTTGCTAACTACCAGGACAGAACATACTGACTTTACCGAGAGTATCTATCTGAATACACAGAGCCATAACCTGTCATAGGGAACATCACGGATAGGATATGGTCAAATGCTCAGAGTAAGCGACGTGTGGGAGAGAGCGCTCCACACACCCGCCACGGCTCTCGCCAAACCAGGAGAAGTCATCGTCATCCGCTCCGGCGGCAGCTACGACGGCAGGCAGGGCGTGAGCCTGGCTAATGGCGTGAGCAGCCGGTCTGCGGGCGCCCAGGCCCTGTGCCTGCACCTGGTGACGATTCCTCCCGGGACCCGCGGCGTGCCGCACGTCCACGACGGGCACGAGTCCGCCATCTACACTGTCAGCGGCGAAACCGAGGTCTGGCACGGCGAGGGGTTGCTGCAGTGCACCGTGGTCCACGCCGGCGACTTCATGTACGTACCACCGGGCATCCCGCATCTCCCGGTGAACCGCAGCGACGTCGTGACGGTGGCCGTGGTTGCCCGCACCGACCCCCAGGAGCAGGAGAGCGTGGTCACCATGAGCCTGCCTCCGCATCTCGCCGAACTGGACACGTTCCCTGTCGCCAGCCAGTGACCCAGCCTGAAAGGTAAACCAGCCACCTGCAATACCGCGCCCGCCCCTCTCCCGCGACTGCGAGTGCCGCACCCCTCCCCAACGCCCCATCCGGGGGCGTAGGCGGTGCTCGCAGCAGGGGCGGGCGCGCGCATGTCCACGGTCAGCGAGCGCCTCCGGCTCAGCTCACAAACGCCTCCGGCGGGGGGCACGCGCAGACCAGGTTCCTGTCGCCGTAGGCCTGGTCGATGCGCCGCACCGGCGGCCAGTACTTGGCCCGGCGGTCCAGGCCGGCCGGGTAGGCCGCCTCCTCGGCGTCATACGGGTGCTTCCACTCCCCCGCGATGAGCATGTCCGCGGTGTGCGGGGCGTTCTTCAGCGGGTTGTCGTGAGCGTCGTACTCGCCGGAGGCCACCCGGGCGATCTCCGCCCGGATCGCGGTCAGCGCGGCGCAGAACCGGTCAAGCTCGGCCAGGCTCTCGCTCTCGGTGGGCTCGATCATGAACGTGCCCGCGACCGGGAAGGACATTGTCGGCGCGTGGAAGCCGTAGTCGATCAGCCGCTTGGCCACGTCCTCCACGGCGATGCCGGTCTCGTGGGCCAGCGGCCGCAGGTCGATGACGCACTCGTGTGCGACCAGCCCGTTGCGCCCGGTGTACAGCACCGGGTAGTGCGGCGCCAGCCTGCGGGCCACGTAGTTGGCGGACAGCACCGCGACCTGGGTGGCCTGCCTGAGCCCGGCCGCCCCCATCATCGCGACGTAGGCCCAGGAGATGGGCAGGATGCCGGCCGAGCCGTAGGGCGCGGCCGCCACCGGGCCCGCGCTGCCGCGACCGGGCAGGAAGTCCGCCAGGTGCGCGCGGACCGCGACCGGGCCGACGCCGGGACCGCCGCCGCCGTGCGGGATGCAGAACGTCTTGTGCAGGTTCAGGTGTGACACATCGGCGCCGAACGACGGCAGGGTGGCCACCCCCACCAGCGCGTTGAGGTTGGCGCCGTCGATGTACACCTGGCCACCCGCCGCGTGCACGGCCGCGCAGATGTCGCCGACGTTCTGCTCGTAGACGCCGGCCGTGGAGGGGTAGGTGATCATGATCGCCGCGACGTGCCCCTCGTATGCCTCCAGCTTGGCCTGCAGGTCGGCCAGGTCGACAGCGCCCGCAGCGTCGCACTTGACCACCGCGACGCGCAGCCCGGCCAGCACCGCGCTGGCCGCGTTGGTACCGTGCGCCGACTCCGGGATCAGGCAGACGTCACGGCCGTCCTCGCCACGCGAGGCGTGGTACCCGCGGATGGCGAGCAGGCCGGCCAGCTCGCCCTGGGAGCCGGCGTTCGGCTGCACCGAGACCGCGTCGTAGCCGGTGAGCCTGGCCAGCCGGAGCTCGAGCGACTCGATCAGCTCGAGGTAGCCGCCCGCCTGCGCGGCCGGCGCGAACGGGTGCATCCCGGCGAACTCCGGCCAGCTGACCGGCTCCATCTCGGCCGCCGCGTTCAGCTTCATCGTGCACGAGCCGAGCGGGATCATCGACCGGTCGAGGGCGATGTCGAAGTCCGCCAGCCGCCGCAGGTAGCGCAGCATCGCGGTCTCGCTGCGGTGCTCCCGGAACACCGGGTGGGTGAGGAACTCCGAGGTGCGGCGCAGCGACGGGGGCAGCACGTCGGGTGAGCCATCCGATAGCTGCACGTCAGCGGGCCGTTCCACCCAGCAGATGGCGGCCACGAGCTCGCGCAGCCGCTCGTCGGTGGTGGTCTCGTCGCAGCTGGCCTGCAGCGCGCCGTCCGGCGCGAGGTAGAGGTTGTACCCGGCGGCGTGCGCACGTTCCAGGGCAGCAGCCGCCTCATGGCGACCGCCGTCAAAGGCAATACGGATCGTGTCGAAGAAGTCACCCGTGCTCGTTCGGTGCCCGAAATCGCGCAGCGTCGCGGCCAGGACCGCGGCGCTACGGTGCGCACCCCGGGCGATGGCGGCCAGCCCGTCCGGACCGTGGTAGGCGGCGTACATGGCCGCGGTCACGGCCAGCAGGACCTGCGCGGTGCAGATGTTGCTGGTCGCCTTCTCCCGGCGGATGTGCTGCTCGCGGGCCTGCAGCGCGAGGCGGTAGGCGGGCTGGCCGTCGGCGTCCACCGACACCCCGACCAGCCGGCCCGGCAGCTGGCGCTTCAGCGCGTCGCTGACCGCGATGTAGCCTGCGTGCGGGCCGCCGAACCACAGCGGCACGCCGAGCCGCTGGGTGGAGCCCACCGCGACGTCCGCGCCCGCCTCACCAGGCGGCTGGAGCAGGGTCAGCGCGAGCAGGTCGGCGGCCACCGCGGCCAGCGCCCCCTTGGCGTGCGCCGCCTCGATCAGCGGTCCGGGGTCGCGGATGACACCGGAGGCGCCGGGGAACTGCAGCAGCACGCCGAACAGGTCGCCCTGCCTGGCGATGGCTTCGACGGTCACCGGCTCGACGACGAGGCGGATGCCGAGCGGCTCGGCCCGGGTGCGGAGCACGGCCAGCGTCTGCGGCAGGCAGTCGGCGTCGGCCAGGAACACGTGGCCCTTCTTAGTGGCCCGCCGGGCCAGCGTCATCGCCTCGGCCGCCGCGGTCGCCTCGTCGAGCAGTGACGCGCCGGCCCACGGCAGCGCGGTCAGGTCGGCGACCATGGTCTGGAAGTTCAGCAGCGCCTCAAGCCGGCCCTGCGAGATCTCCGGCTGGTACGGGGTGTACGCGGTGTACCAGGCCGGGTTCTCCAGCACGTTGCGGCGGATCACGGCCGGGGTGATCGTGTCATAGTAGCCCAGGCCGATCATCGAGGTCAGCACCTGGTTCCGGCCGGCCATCCGGCGCAGCTCGGCCAGCGCCTGGGTCTCGGTCAGCGGATCGGGCAGGTGCAGGTCAGCCGGTGGCGTTCCCTCGGGCAGGGCCGCAGCGGTGAGCTCGTCGAGCGAGGAGTACCCCAGGCTGTCGAGCATGTGCCGTTGTTCGGCGGGCGTCGGGCCGATGTGGCGAACAGCGAAGTCTGTCATGGAACTCCCCGGAACGAGCGCGGTCGCTGGCTCCCCGTCTGTCACGGCGCCCTGCGGGGGTGCCAGGGGGGTCGCCCCCCGTGGCTAACACAGCGCTGCCCGCTCCAGAGATGCCTGTCCCGCCCGGTTCGTGTGCCTGAGAGGTTCCGGGGATGTTGCCCCTTCGGCGCCCGCGGGTTTACGCGGAGACTCTCCCGGCCGGTGTCATCAGCACCTGCGATTTTACCCTAACGGGGGGCCCCGAGGGGGGGTGTGGGGGACGGTCTCCCGGACTAGCACCGTCAGCTGGTGCGGCGCAGGCGCCGCTTGGTCAGGTCGTCGTGGTCCCCTGAGGCCACCGCGACGAAGCCGTCCTCGGCCCGTACGGCGGGTAGCACGGCCAGGTCACCCTCGACCTCGCGCCAGACCCGGCCGAGCGCGATGCCGAACACGCCCTGACCACCCTGCAGCAAGTCGACCACCTCGTCGGTTGAGGTGCACTCGTAGACGCTGACCCCGTCGCTCATCAGCGTCACCTGGGCCAGGTCGGCGCTGCCGCGGTCGCGCAGATGCTGGACCGCGGCCCGGATCTGCTGCAGCGAGATCCCGGTGTCGAGCAGCCGCTTGACCACCTTCAGCACGAGGATGTCGCGGAAGCTGTACAGCCGCTGCGAGCCGGACCCGTGGGCGGCGCGCACGCTCGGCTCAACCAGCGCGGTGCGGGCCCAGTAGTCGAGCTGGCGGTAGGTGATTCCGGCCGCGGCGCAGGCAGTCGGCCCGCGGTACCCGATCTCCGCGCCGTCCCCCGCGGACAGAGCCGCGCTGGGCTGACCGGAGACACCGGACTGACTCGGGGCACCGAGCAGGCCCGGCACCTCGCTGTCGTCGAACAGGGTGCCCTGCGAGCTGGCCGCGGCGGAGGGCCTGCTGTCCTGACCCATGTCTCCGTCGTCACCCCTGGTTACCGCCACGCCCACCTCCACGGGAGCTGACTACCCACGGTACTCGCACCGTAAGCCGGCCCAGGCAGCGACGTCAACGACCGCCCTCGGCGCGTCGTGACATTCCAGCGGCTTCGAGCTATACCGGCACACAGCCGGTCAGGTGGCCCGGCCGAAATCCTCGGGCGAGATCGTGTCGAGGAACTCCCGGAATTTCTCGACCTCCTGCTCATCGTCTTCCTGCTCGGCGGGGATGGCCACGCCCACCTCGTCCAGGATCTCCTCGCTGGCGAAGATCTGCGCGCCGGTGCGCAGCGCCAGCGCGATCGAGTCGGACGGCCGCGCGCTCACCTCGGTGCCGTTGGAGAAGACCAGGTCCGCATAGAAGATCCCGTCCCGCAGCGCGGTGATGTTGACCGTGCGCAGCTGTACGTTCAGCACCTCGAGCACGTCACGGAACAGATCGTGCGTGAGCGGCCGAAGGGAAACCATGCCCTGCTGGGCGAAGGCGATCGCTGTTGCCTCGACCGCTCCGATCCAGATCGGCAGGTACCTGTCGCCCTGCGCCTCTTTCAGCAAGACGATGGGGCTGTTTGATGGCATCTCGACCCGGACGCCGATGACCTCCATCTGCCGCACTACAGCTCCGTCCTCACGTGCCTGGGGAACCTCTGCTTGGCCACCACTCCCTTTGCCAAGGTACACCCGTAATCGCCCGGAGGCCGACCGCAGCCCCCCGGCCGCAGGTCCGGTCGCGTCCGGAGCTCGCTGGGCACCTTGGGACGGGCCGGATCCGGCCGGACCCAAGTTCCCCAAGGTGTCCAGGGCCTCCAGCTCGAAAATGCGAGCGTGCAGGGGCGCCGAGGCGAGCCCGGCTTCGGCGAGCGCCGACTCGACCAGCGTCACGTGCAGCCGCAAGGTCAGGTCGGCGATCTGCCACGCGGTCCTGGCCGCCGCGTCGCGTGCGCCCGGGCCGCGCTGCCGCAGCTGGGGCGCCATCACCTGCTCGACAAGGTTGGCTTCCCGGTCGGCGGCCGCCTTGACCGCACGCAAGTGCCTGGCCTGCACGCCGTACTGGCGCAGCGCGGCCACGGCCCGGGCCACCGCCAGCGCGTCCCGGCCGTACTGCCGCCCCACCCGGCGGATCAGGCCGTAGTCCTCAAGCTCGGTCAGCTCCGCCTCGCTGATCTCGGCCGCGTCGAGCAGCTGGCGACGGGTCATGTCGGCGGCTGGCCGGCCCTCCGGGTGCTGGCCGTCGGCCGCCTCGGCACCGTCGGCCAGCCGTTCCCTGATGACACGCAGCGGCAGGTAGGAGTCCCGCTGCATGGTCAGGATGTATCGCAGCCGCTCGATGTCGGCCGCGGAGAACCGCCGGTACCCCGAGCGGGACCGGGCCGGCTCGATCAGTCCCTCAGCCTCCAGGAAACGGATCTTGGACGTGCTGATGTCAGGAAATTCCGGGCGGAGCTGGGCAAGTACCTCGCCGATGCCAAACTGGCCGCGCGCGGGCTGCTCGCTCATGCGTAGTCCTGGGCGCCCCTGCCGCGGCGGTCGGCGGACGGTGCCGGGCCGAGGTCCTGGCTGGTCAGGAACAGCAGCCGGAACTTGCCGATCTGCACCTCGTCCCCGCCGGTCAGCTCGGCCTCCTCGATCCGCTCCCGGTTCACGTAGGTGCCGTTGAGACTGCCCACGTCGCGGACGGTGAACCTGGCGCCGTGCCGGTAGAACTCGGCATGCCGCCGGGAGACGGTCACGTCGTCAAGGAAGATGTCGCTGTCCGGATGGCGGCCCGCGGTGGTCAGCTCGCCGTCGAGCCGGAACCGGCTGCCCGCGTTGGGGCCGCGCATGACCAGGAGCAGGGCGCTTCCCGGCGGCAGCGCGCCGAACGACGCCGAGTCGGGGAACAGGTCGTCGGCGAGGTCATCGTCGGTCCGGCCCAGTGAGATCGTCGAGGTGCTCTCGCCCGGGCGTTCCGGTGATCCGGCCGGCTTCCCGGACCCGGGCGGCACCGGTACGTTCAGCTGGGTCCCGCAGTACGAGCAGAACCTGGCCCCGTCGGGATTCGGCCGGCCGCACCGGGCGCAATAGATGCGTGGCATGGCCCCGCTCGGCCTCCCCTGGTTGTACTCATCGTCTTCGAGCGATCCAGTCCAAGGTACGCGAGAGGAGGCGGGGCGGTCCATGCGCCACGCGAACAGCCCGCGCCGTCCGCGCCGGCTATTTTCGTCGCGACGCTTCCGCCACACCGCCATCTCACCTCCGCCGTGCACCCGCGCCATGCACTCCTGCTGTACCGGGCCCGTCTCCGGGCCCGCCCCGGCGGGCGGTGACCGCCGGGCGAATCGCAATGCGCGATTCTCTCACATTCGCGAATTCCTTTCGCATCACCGCGTGAGGGACACAGCTTACCTGGCCACGGAGTGAATATCCGGGTACCTAGCGTCCCGCCTGTTCCACCACCAACGCCCACTCGTCGAGCAGCAGCTGCGCGGTGTCGGCGTCGTTTCCCTCCGCCCACAGGTGCGTGACGGCGTCCGCGGGATCGGGCAGCACCAGCACCCAGCCGCGATCCCGCTCGACCACGCGCACGCCGTCGGTGGTGTCGATCTCGTTGTCCCCGGCCGCCTCCATGACCGTGCGCATGACGCCGCCCTTGGCCGCCCACGGCGTCGGGATGGACCGGCGGAGCAGGTGCGCGAATGGGATCCTGGCGTCGATCTGGCTCAGCGTGAGCCGGGTCCGGGCCACGAGGCCGAGCAGCCGGACGAAGGCCGCGATGCCGTCGATGGTCCGGGCGCACTCGGGCACCACGAAGCCGCCGTGGCCGTCGGCCGCGAAGATGACGTCGTCCTGGGCCGCGGCCAGCGTCAGCGCGTGCATCGAGGTCGGCGTCCATTCCACCTGGACGCCGTGGAACCGGCATACCTGCTCGGCTACCCGGGTGGTGGTCACCGGCAGCGCGACGCGTCCCCGCTTGCGTTCGGCCGCGACCAGGTCAAGCACGGACAGCAGCGCCCGGTCCTCGCTGACCAGCTCGCCCTTCTCGTCCACGAGCTGGATCCGCTCGCCCACCGGGTCGAACCTGACGCCGAACGCGGCCCGGGACGAGGACACCACATCGGCCAGCCGCTGCAGGCCGGCCCGCTGCTGGGCGGTGGTCTCGGTCGGCGACATCTCGTCCAGGCGGTTGTTCAGGGTGAGCACCTCCACCCCGATCGTGCCGAGCAGGCTGGGCAGCACCAGCGACGTCGTGCCGCCCGCACAGTCCGCCACCACCTTGAGGTTGGCCTCGCGCACGCCGGTCATGTCGACGCACCTGAGCAGCTCGTGGGTGTACGACTCGACCACCCGGGGTGGGTAGCTGAGCTCGGCGATCTCGCCCGGGAAGGCCCGCCGGAACTCCTGCCGGGAGAACACCCGCTCCAGCTTGCGCTGTGCGGCCTGGGACAGCTCGGCGCCGCGCTCGTCCAGGAAGATGATGTCGACCGACTGCGGGTCGCCGGGCGTGGTGCGCAGCGCGATGCCGCCGCTGTAATGGTCCCTGGCGGTCTCGAACCTGGCCACCGGGAGCGGCTGGGCCTCCAGGTCCACCACGTTGATCGCGCTGGCGTTGAGCGCGCCCTGCACCGCCCGCTTGAGCGTGCGGGCGGCCCGGGACACGTCCCGCGAGGTGGTGACGGTGGAGCCCTTACGCAGCGTGGTGGCATAGGCGCTGGCCAGGCGCACCGCCAGCTCGGGGGTGACCTCGACGTTGATCAGGCCGGACACCCCGCGCGGGCCGAACAGCGTGCGCTGTCCCCTGGACTCCCAGATCACGCTGGTGTTGACCACGGCGCCGGCCTCGATGGTCTTGAACGGGTAGACCTTCACGGCGGCGGACAGGTAGGCCTCGGGCTCGATCACGCACTCGTCCCCGACGACGGCCCCCTCCTCGATCCTGGCCAGCCGCATCACGTCCGTGTTCTTGCCGATCACGCAGCCACGCAGGGTGACGCCCTGGCCCACGTAGACGTTGTTGTGCACCACGGCGCGGTGCAGGAACGCGCCTTCCTTGACCACCACGTTGCTGCCGATCACGGTGTACTCGCGCAGGTGCGCGCCGGCCTCGATCTTGGCGTAATCGCCGATGCACAGCGGTCCGGTGAGCACCGCGTCCGCGTCGACCTCGGCACCCGGGGCGACCCAGACCCCCGGCGAGACCTCAAAGCCGGCGATATCGGTCTGCACCCGGCCGGCCAGCACGTCAGCCTGGGCCTTCAGGTAGCTCTCGTGGGTGCCGACGTCCTCCCAGTAGCTGTCCGAGACATAGCCGTACAGCGGGGCGCCGCGCTTGAGCAGCTTCGGGAAGACGTCACCGGACCAGTCCACCACCTCGCCCGGCGGGACCTCCGCGAGCACCTCGGGTTCCATCACGTAAAGCCCGGTGTTCACCGTGTCCGAGAACACCTGGCCCCAGGTCGGCTTCTCCAGGAACCGCTGGATCTGGCCGTCCTCCTGGGTGATCACGATGCCGAACTCGAGCGGGTTCGGCACCTTGGCCAGCGCCACCGTGACCAGCGCGCCCTTTTCCTTGTGGAAGCGGACCAGGTCGGTCAGGTCCATGTCGGTGAGCGCATCGCCCGAGATGACCAGGAACGGCTCGTCCCGCAGCGCGTCCTCCGCGTTCCGCACGCTGCCCGCGGTGCCGAGCGGCATCTCCTCCGTGGCGTACTGCAGGCTCATCCCGAACTCCTCGCCGTCGCCGAAGTAGTTCCGGACGAGGGCGGCGAGGAACTGGACGGTCACCACGGTCTCGTCGAACCCGTGCCGCTTGAGCAGCCGCAGCACGTGCTCCATGATCGGCCGGTTGGCCACGGGAAGCAGCGGCTTGGGCTGGTTCGCGGTCATGGGCCGCAGGCGCGTCCCCTCGCCCCCTGCCATGACGACGGCCTTCAATGGTTTCGCGGCTCCTTCCCGGTTTCCGCCATTATGTGCACCCCGTCACGGGCGGAATCAAGGACGCGCCTTGTCGCTTAACGAACTCGCAGTGTTATCTATCAGGCTCTTAACCTGGACGAGATACAGCATCGCGGCCCACCAGTACAGGACTGTTCCCCAGGTCGCGAACGACCAGCCTAGTACCCGGGCCAGCGTTCCGCCCCAGCCGGGGTGATCCCCAAGGAAGAGCAAGGGGAAAGCATAAAGAAGGCAAGCCGTTGCCGCCTTGCCGACGAAGCTGACTTGCAGGGTGCCGAACCCGGCCCGCCGGCGCAGTACCGAGAGGGCTCCGCCGACGGTGATCTCGCGCAGCGCCAGGACGATGACCAGCCACCACGGGATGATGGCCCGCACGGCCAGGGCGACGATGGTGGCCGCGATGTACAGCCGGTCCGCGGCCGGATCGAGCAACTGGCCGAGCCTGCTGGTCTGGTTCAGCGCGCGGGCGATCTTGCCGTCCAGCCAGTCGGAGAGTCCGGCCGCGATGAGCAGTCCCACCGCCCAGTAGTCGGCGGTCGCGGTCCGCGGGCCGAGGACCAGCCACAGGAACACCGGGACGCCAGCCAGCCGGGCGGCGCTGATCCCGTTCGGGATGGTGAGGACGCGGTCCACGGACCCAGTATCCTAACGAGAGTGACTATGGCGGAAACGGGGGCACCTCCGCGGGCCGCCGACACGAAAGCGCTCTCTTCCGAGGCGCAGGCCTCCGGCGCGCAGGCCTCCAGGGCGCTGGCCTCCAGGGCGCTGGCCTCCCGGGTAATCGGCGAGTCGGCCAGGCGCCGGGCGTTCGCGGTGATCAGCCACCCGGACGCGGGCAAGTCGACCCTCACCGAGGCGCTGGCCCTGCACGCGTCGGCGATCACCCACGCGGGCGCGGTGCACGGCAAGGCCGGGCGGCGCGGCGTGACCTCCGACTGGATGGCGATGGAGCGCGCCCGGGGGATCTCGATCACCTCGGCGGCGCTGCGCTTCGACTACCACGACACGGTACTCAACCTGCTGGACACCCCCGGTCACGCCGACTTCTCCGAGGATACCTACCGGGTGCTGTCCGCGGTGGACTGCGCGATCATGCTGCTGGACTCGGCCAAGGGCCTGGAGCCGCAGACGCTGAAGCTGTTCGACGTGTGCCGCAGCCGGGGCGTGCCCGTGATCACATTCGTGAACAAGTGGGACCGGCCCGGCCGGGAGCCTCTCGAGCTGCTCGACGAGATCGAGCAGCGGATCGGCCTGCACCCGGCCCCGGTGAACTGGCCGGTCGGGGTGGCCGGGGATTTCCGCGGCCTGATCGAGCGGGCCACCGGGGAGTACGTCACCTTCGTGCGGACTCCGGGCGGAGCCGGGCGCGCGCTGGAGACCCCCCTGGACGAGTCCGCCGCGGCCGCCAGGGACGGTGCCGCCTACGCGGCGGCGCGGGAGGAGCTGGCGCTGCTGGACGAGGTCTACGGTGACGCGGTCGACATGGAGACCTTCCTGGCCGGCGTGACCAGCCCGGTGCTGTTCGGGGCCGCGCTGCCGAACTTCGGGGTCCGCCGCCTGCTCGACGCGGTGACCTCGTTCGCTCCCCCGCCGTCCGCGCGCGACGACATCAAGGGTTCACCCCGGCCCGTTGACGCGCCGTTCTCCGGCCTGGTGTTCAAGGTGCAGGCCAACATGGACCCGGCGCACCGGGACCGGATGGCGTTCGTCCGGGTATGCTCCGGACGGTTCGAGCGCGGCATGGTGCTGACCCACGCCGCGACCGGGCGCCCGTTCGCGACCAAGTACGCGCAGTCGATGTTCGGCCAGGACCGGGAGACCGTCGAGGAGGCCTTCCCCGGTGACGTGATCGGCCTGGTCAACGCCACCGCACTGCGCCCGGGCGACACGCTGTACGACGAGCTCCCCGTCGAGTTCCCGCCCATCCCGAGCTTCGCCCCCGAGCACTTCGCCGTGGTGCGCGGCAAGGATGCGGGCAAGCAGAAGCAGTTCCGCCGCGGCATCGAGCAGCTCGACACCGAGGGCGTCGTCCAGGTCCTCTCCTCCGACGCGCGCGGTGACCAGGCCCCGGTGCTGGCCGCCGTCGGGCCGCTGCAGTTCGACGTGGTGCTGCACCGGCTGGAGCACGAGTTCGGCGCCCGGGCCGAACTCGATCACCTGGACTTCTCGATGGCCCGGCGCACCGACGCGGACGGCGCCCGCGCGCTGGCCGGCCAGCGCGCGGTGGAGGTGCTGACCCGCCGCCACGACGGCGCGCTGCTCGCATTGCTCAGTGACAAGTGGCGGCTCGCCCAGGTCCGGCGCGAGCACCCGGACATCCTGCTCGAACCCCTGATCGCCGGTTAACGCCTCAGCCCTGACGGGCGCCGTCGATCTGGTCGAAGTCGCCGAACGGGTTGCGGATCCCGCCGCCGCCGGACCACTGCCACATGAGGGCGTTGCCGCTCGCACTGCTGACGCCGCCGAAGAACTGCGCGCATCCGCCGGACTTCAGGCACCAGCCGAACGGGGCGTTGGACAGGCTCGCCGTCTCCGGCCAGTAGGTCCACTCGTCGGTGTGCGGGATGTAGCCGGGGCTGCCGGGGCTGGCGCTGTTGCCGCCGAAGACCGAATTCCATACCTGCGGGGCGGAGTAGACGCCCGGCTTGAACCTCGAGTGCGCAGCGATGTAATCGTAGAACCCGTTGAAGTCCGCGCGGTCCACGGCCGCCCGGATGCCGCGGGTCTTGACGACTCCGCTGCACGGGGAGGTGTACACGCTGTTCCAGCCGTTGTCGGTGGCGGGCGCGACGCCAGGCAGTTCGATGTCCATCCACACGACCGGGTAGTCGATGGGCCCGCTGGCGATGTCGGCCAGCGCCCGCGCTGCCTGCCGGGCGCCCCAGGCGTACGCCTCCGCTGACGAGCCGTTCCAGTGCGGGTCGACGCCGGGCCCGCCCATGAACCAGTACACCGCGTCGCCGATGCCCTTGTGGTACGTGGTGAAGTTGGTGTGCGCCTGCGCGGCGTTGGCCGACGAGAAGGCGATGAAGCCGCCCTTGCAGCCGAGCCAGTACGACCAGCTCCCGGTCATCCCGATGTAGCCACCGTAGGCGCCACCGAGGTGCGGCATGCTGTACGGCGCGCTGCCGGGCACCGTAACCGGAAAGCTGTCCGTGCCCCACCAGAACCCGGGCGGCCCGTCACCGGCCGGCAACCGCTCGGCGGCGGTGACGGCCGGGCGCGCGCCAGCCGTCACGGTGGCCGAGGCCGCGGCCCCGCTCGTTATCACCAGCGCTAGGCAGGCCACCAGGGTCAGCCCTGTCCGTCTCATGATGCCTCCAGGTGTGGATCCCTTAACGTCCCGGGTGTGGTACGTGTTCCTGGCGGCAGCGCTTCAGCGTGGCCTACTGAGGATGCCCAGGCCCCCGCCTGGGCCCCGGGAGGCCGAGGGCGGGCAGGGCGCCAGGATCGTGCAGGATCGCGGTGCCTAGCTCGTTGACCTGCACGGCGGCCAGGCCGTCGTAGCGGGACAGGCTTTCGTAGGCGTCCGCGCCCCACAGTTCTCCGTAGTCATTACGAGCGCCCCGCGCACTGGTGTAGGCGACGTCAACCACGCCGAGGGTGGCCGCGTACTCGAAGAGCACGCACAGCGCATACCGGCCCTCGAGGATGTCCCACGTCTTCCAGCCCGCCGGGCCGAGCGATCCGTAGCGCGGATCCTCGAGGTACAGCCGCCAGCGTGCCAGCGGGCTGGTCGCCACCGCAAGCGGAGCGGGCTGCGCCCGCAGGACCGCGAACAGGGCGTCGACCTCGACCCAGGCGCCGGGCATAAGCGCGGCGAGCCCGTCGGCCACCGCGCCGCGGCGGCTGGCGACGGCGGTCAGGGTGGCGGGTTTGCGCTGGCCCCTGATCGCCTCGATCCGGCCGAGCTCGTCCTGTGACACGCTCTTGAGCCACCGGTCCCACAGCGCGCCGAGGGCCTGGTAAGACGGCTGGGCCAGCACTGCCTCGCCGCGCGGGGTCAGCTCAAGCCTGGTCCCGGCCAGCCGGGCCAGGCCGCCGGCCTGCAGCAGCATCGGCCAGGCGAACGCCGCGATGGGCTCCCCGCCGTCACGGTGATCGCCGCTACGGCCAGCGCCATCGTAATCAGCGCCGTCGTAGTAGTCCCCGGCGACGAGGACATCCTCGACCAGCCTGACCGTGGCGGTCAACGGGCGCCTAGTGGCCGCGCTGCAGCGTATCTGTCCGTCTGCGGCCAGCTCAAGGACGGCGACGAGGTTCGACAGCGCGTCCGGCCCCGTGTAGCGGACGATAACCGGGCCGCGAGGGAAGGCCGAGACGCGCAGGAGGGCCGGGCCGGACCCGCTCTCCTTGGCATACGCCGACCGCTCACCAGTGACGCCGAAAGTACCCTCGGCCACCAGGAAACCCTAGCGGCTCAGCAGGCCGTCTCGCGGGAGCCTCGCCGGAAAACACCAGAGAAAGTGCCGGGAACGGGCAGATGTGTCACGGTGACGGTATGCGCGTAACCGGAGTGGACGAGCACGGCCGCGAGATCGCGATCCGCTACTGACCGCACGGTTAGGGGCGCCTGGCGCGCAGGCCGTCGAAGGCCATCGCGCACACCGGGTCGGCGAGTGAGACCGCGCCCGCGCGGCGGGGATCGCGGTTCGGCCTGTACCACTCCACGATGGAGTTGACCAGGCCGAACAGCAGCCGGGCGGTGATCATCGCGTCGGCGCCGGGCCGGATGTCTCCGTCCCGCACGGCCTCGGCCACCAACTCGGCCACGAACCGGTCGAAGGCGCGGCGCTTGTCCAGCGCGGCCCGCTCGACGTCGGTGTTGCCGCGTACCCGCAGCAGCAGGGTGACGTAGGGCGACTCGGCTTCCAGCACCTCGACGCTGCCCCGGACGAGGTACTCCAGGCGCTCGATGGCCGGAGCGGGGAGCGCGCGGGCCCGGTTGGTCACCGCCGCCAGGCCGTCCAGGGCCCGGTCCAGGGCCAGGCTGAGCAGTTCCTCCTTACCCGCGACGTGGTGATAGATGGCCGACTTGGCGATGCCGAGCCTGGCCGCCAGGTCACGCATGCTCGTGCCGTCGTAGCCGCGCTCGTTGAATAGCTCGACGGCCACCGCCAGCACGGACGCGAGGTCGTAGCCGGGCCGTCCGCGGCGCCGCCCCCCCGGTGGGAGCACAGCCGAGGGCACAGCCTCGTCGCTGGCCATCATCGCCTCCACGCTGGGCCGCCGCAGCACCGTCGTCGCCTCCCGTATTATTGACCGAACGTCCGGTATATAATACGACGAACGGGCTGGCTCCGAGGACTCTGAGGCCGGAGGGATGGTGACGATGGCGGCACTTCCTGAGACGAAGCCTCCCGCGACGACGCCCGCCCAGGACGGGACGGCCGAGCTGCGGGCCCACTTCGACCGGACCATCGAGCACGGGCGGCGCATCGAGCCGCGCGACTGGATGCCGGATGCCTACCGCGCGACGATGATCCGCCAGATTGCCCAGCACGCGCACTCGGAGATCATCGGCATGCAGCCGGAGGGCAACTGGATCACCCGGGCCCCCTCCCTGCGCCGCAAGGCCATCCTGATCGCAAAGGTGCAGGACGAGGCCGGTCACGGCCTGTACTTGTACTCCGCGGCCGAGACGCTCGGCGCCGATCGCGCCGACCTGACCGGCAAGCTCATGAGCGGACGGCAGAAATACTCCTCGATCTTCAACTATCCGACGCTGACCTACGCCGACGTTGGCGTGATCGGCTGGCTGGTCGACGGCGCGGCGATCTGCAACCAGGTGCCGCTGTGCCGCTCTTCTTACGGCCCCTACGCCCGGGCCATGGTGCGCATCTGCAAGGAGGAGTCATTCCACCAGAGGCAGGGATATGAGCTCCTGCTGACCATGATGCGGGGTTCGGCGGCGCAGCGCGCGATGGTGCAGGACGCGACGAACCGGTTCTGGTGGCCGTCGCTGATGATGTTCGGACCGCCGGACGAGCAGTCGCCGAACACGGCGCAGTCGATGGCATGGGGCATCAAACGGCACACCAACGACGAACTGCGGCAGCGGTTCGTGGACATGACGGTGCCGCAGGCGGAGAAGCTCGGCGTCAGCCTGCCCGACCCCGAGCTGAGGTGGAACGCCGACCGCGGGCACCATGACTTCGGATCGGTGGACTGGGACGAGTTCATGGCCGTGGTCAAGGGCAACGGGCCGTGCAACGCGCAGCGGATCGCACGCCGCCAGGCCGCCCACGACGAGGGCACGTGGGTGCGCGAGGCCGCCACAGCGCACGCCGCCAAACATGACGTGAGGAAGGACGCCGCGTGATGGAGGAGTCGCACGTGCGGTCGGGCTGGCCGCTCTACGAGGTGTTCCTGCGCGGCAAGCGCGGGCTTAACCACGTGCACGTCGGGTCGCTGCACGCGGCCGACCCGCAGATGGCCCTGCGCCACGCCAGGGACCTGTACACCCGCCGTAACGAGGGGGTTAGCATCTGGGTCGTCGCGGCTGCCGACATCACCGCGTCGAGCCCGGATGAGAAGGACCCGTTCTTCGCGCCGTCCGGTGACAAGGTGTACAGGCACCCGACGTTCTACCAGATCCCGGACGATGTCCCGCACATGTAGGGGGCGCCGGTGACCGAGGACGAGTTCGCCGCGTACCAGAGCCTGAGCGAGGAGACCGAGGACCACCGGTGGGCGTTCGGCACCGGGTTCACCGACCCGCTCGAGGGGGTCGACGCGACGGTCCCGGACGGCGTCGACGCGCAGGCGCTGGCCGCCTACTGCCTGATGCTCGGCGACGACGCACTGATCTACTCGCACCGGCTGCAGCAGTGGATGACGCACATGCCGGAACTCGAGGAGGAAACCGCGCTGGCCAACATCGCCCTGGACCTGCTCGGGCAGGCGCGCATGCTGCTGGCCCGGGCGGGCCAGGCCGAAGGCGCCCTGCTAGCCGAGGGAAACGGGCGCGGCGAAGACGAACTGGCCTTTTTCCGCGACGAGCACGAGTTCCGCAACGTACGGCTGGCCGAGCACCTGGACGCCGACTTCGCCGAACTGGCCGGCCGGCTGCTGGTCTTCTCGGCGTGGCGGCTGGCGCTGTTCGGCCGGCTGGCCGGGTCGAAGGATCCGGTGCTCGCGGCGATCGCGGCCAAGGGCGTGAACGAGCTCACCTATCACCGGGACTACGCCGCCGGATGGGTGATCAGGCTCGGTGACGGAACGCCCCTGTCGCACGACAAGATGCAGGCCGCGCTGGCCGCCATCTGGCCCCTAGTGGAGGAGTTGTTCCGCGTCGACCCGGTAACCAGCGGCCTGCCCGGGGTGGCGGCCGACCCGGTGGACCTGCGCGCCGAGGTCGAGGCGGTGCTCGGCGCGGTGCTCGCCGCGGCCACCCTGGACCGCCCGCAGGCCGCACCGCTGGCCCAGGTCGCGGGCAAGTCCGGGCGCGACGGCGTGCACACAGAAGCGTTCGGCTACCTGCTCGCTGAACTGCAGAGCGTCGCCCGCGCCCACCCGGACGCGACATGGTGACGCAGGCCGGCCAGGCCCGGCTGGCCGGGACCGGGGCCGGGGCCGGGACCGGCCTGGACCCGGTTACCGTCGCGCGCGCGATCGCCGCGGCCGTGCCCGACCCCGAGCTGCCCATGGTGACGGTGGCCGACCTGGGCATCTTGCGCGACGTGGCCGCTGAGGGGGAACGCCTGGTCGTGACGATCACCCCCACCTACTCGGGATGCCCCGCGCTGCGCGAGATCGCGCACGACCTACGGCACCGGCTCCGCCAGGCCGGCTTCGCCGAGGTCACGGTCCGCACCGCGCTCGCACCCGCCTGGAGCAGCGACTGGATCACCGCCGAGGGCCGCCGGAAGCTGCAGGCGGCCGGCATCGCCCCGCCGCACGCGGCATCGCGGAACCCGGGGCCGATTCCGCTTACTCT
>Ga0137383_10000005_pt1 | contig 66186 bp, 68 predicted proteins | sample SagtaG_19_FD_104817 | JGI IMG/M metagenome (GOLD analysis project Ga0137383, IMG submission 104817) | Vadose zone soil microbial communities from Sagehorn Ranch, Mendocino, California, USA - Sage2_R_40_16 metaG | ecosystem: Environmental > Terrestrial > Soil > Vadose zone | place: USA... | reverse complement strand
GCGCACCGCGCAGACTTCCACGCTGCCCCTCGGAGGCGGGGGATGGGAGTGGGCATGGAACTCTATGGACTGCGAAAAGACGGTACGGAGTTTCCAGTTGAGATTAGCCTTAGCCCTCTTCAGACAGACGCTGGAGTCCTTGTCTCAAGCGCCATCCGTGACATCTCAGAACGCAGGCGTGTTGAGGAAGAGCGCGCCCGTCTCGCCGCCATTGTGGAAACCCCTAGCGACGCCATCATAAGAGAAACTTTGGACGGCATCATTGTCAGCTGGAACAAGGGTGCAGCGTGTATCTTCGGCTATAGTACCCTCGAAGCTGTTGGTCAGAAGGCGGGTATCCTAATGCCTTCCAGCGAGAGTGGAGAGTCCGAAATCCTCGAGCGGCTCAAGCGCGATGGACGTATTCTTCCGTACGAGACGAGGCTTACGCGCAAGGACGGTGCCAGTATCGACGTATCATTATCAGTGACCTCTATCAGCGACCCCACGGGCCGGACAATAGGCGCATCCATCCTTATTCAGGACATCAGCGAAAAGAAGCTCAGAAGATTGAGCCCTAAAGGACAAGGCTAGAACTTGAAGAATCGACGGCTTAGGCTATAGCTCGATTCTATTGAACTGGAGGGCAGGAAAATCGATTGATCGCTTTATTTGCGAGAAGCAACTCAGGCTGACTGCAATGCAATCTGCTCGGCTTGAAACAAGCCCGAGATCGCAGGTATTTGTGGACGACGCCTCTGAGGATCGTGTGATATGAGACGTTATACCTACATCATAAGCTACGAAGGTCTCTGGCATCAACCGGATATCTGTCACAAGTGCAAAGTCGAGATTCACGGGGAGTGTGTCCCAACCCAGGTCGGTAGGAAGTGCAAGTGTCGAAGAGGAAAATGTCAAGGCAAGAAGTGACCTTTCAGGGACCGAATCTACGTTGGCTTCTGGCCCCGCTCGCAGCGAAGTAGAACAACGCCCGAGCTGAACCTCCTCGATATCTTTGCCTAGCATTTCTTTTGATCTCCTTCACTTCTTCTCCGAGTCTCCTTTGATGGGATGAGAATTGTTCCACTTGATTTCTAAGTTACTCGAAACCAGGTACTTCGGGAGATTGTCCATCCGATCTGTAAATCCTTGCTCGTCTTTTACAGATGGCCAGGCTTTGCGAAGCATTGCTAGGTCCCCTGTCCTGGCAGTAGGGCGTCGGTCGCGAATAATTCGTCGAACTTGAACTTGCCGATCCCTTCAATCCAGTAGGGGCAGGTCCAACCACCATGCTCGGATTTCTCGGCTCCGCCAAGGTCCTCCATGGCACCGTCCAGTGTAGCAAACTCCGAAACGACCGATCTTCTCGGGGATGGTTCCTCCAACGATCCCGCTCGCTTGTCTAGAATGCTCCGTCATGGTTTGGAGAATCTCTAGGCACCGGCTGGCCGACGTCCCACATTTCTACGATCTTGTCACCATCAAAGCGGAATAGATGAACGGTGGCAACCCCCGGCTCCCCCGGACGAAGCACGATCTGGGAGTGCACTGCTACAAGGTAGCCATCATTGAGGACATTCTTGACGAGAAGCTGCTTGTTCGGAAACTGGACATGGTTCTCAATCATAGCCTTCTTCAACGCGGGAAAGCCTTCCGCAAAGAAGGGGTTATGGTGCTTGCCACTAAGGTCGACATGCCTCTGGTACGCCTCGTCGATCTCTCCTGCCACGACTAGTTCGAGGAATTGCTTCGCTGCTTGTCTCCGAGCCTCAGTCTGGCTGTCGAGCATGATACTCTCTGCCATGAAATAGTCAACGACCCAGAACTGGATATGCGTTTCCCTTGGGCGTCAATTTAGCCTAGGATGGCAGCTCGACGACATTCTCTGCGATTCGCATATCGATCGTACAAGGCCCCACAGTTGAAGACTTACAAGGCATCAATACCGACAGGCCAATCGAAATTCGGGAATGGGGTGAGTGGACGCTGATTCGTGGAAGAATCAAGCATTGGACAGAGACACTGTTTGTCGACCATCCGGAACTGTTTCTTCCGTGGATGGAACAGATGAAGACGTTCGCTCAACCCCAGGTGGAGGGGTTGCGGAAAATCTTCCAAGCGCATGGGGTCCCGAGTGGCGGCAGAATCTTAGACTTAGCTTGTGGACTAGGAAGGATCGCGATTAATCTAGCCAAAGCAGGGTACGATGTTGTTGGCGTCGACATTTCTCCTTTGTACCTGAGGTTAGCTCAGAAATGGGCGAAGAAGGGGGGTGTAGATGGCGAGACAATTTTCTACAGAATAGATGCGAGAAAGGCTACGCGGCTGCTAGCCAGTGAAGAAGACAGGTTTGACGCCGTAGTCAATATCGGCACCTCGATGGGATATTACGGCGAGGCTGATGACAGACGAGTCCTCCACTCATTACGCGCTATCACCGGTCGACATGGAGTTTTAGTTATCGAGACAGTCAACCGCGACTATCTGGTGAGGCACTTCCAAGAGCAGAACATCTCGGAGATGGGCAAGATGGTATGGAGCGATGCCAGAAGGCTCGACTTGGAATCCTCGTTCATGAGAAACAGTTGGAAATTTTATCGAAGGGAGAGGAACTCAATTCCACTGATAGCCGACGTCCCGGTATCTCATCGGGTATACTCACTACACGAACTAAAGGCGTTGCTCTTCTCGGCAGGGTGGGACTATGTTGAATCATACGGTAGTCTAGTAGAATTAACTCCGCTCACCATAGACTCCTTTCACATGACTGTAGTAAGCCGAAGGCTCGCGTCCACTTCCAAGGTCTAGAGTCGCAAAGATATTCTTGACGAGCTATCTTTAGTGAATGGTAGTGTTAAATTCCATGGACCTCTTAAGAGGGTTGCCTTGCGTTGATTGACATATCCGACCCAGTATTCTGGAGCACTATTGCTCAGACGATCGTTCTCACTCTTACGCTGGTAATCTTCATCCTCTCGTTCCGCAGCCAGAACAATGCCACGAGAGAGGCAGCCTACCAGAGAGCGTTGGACGATTATACTGACTCGATGAAAATGCTGGTTGAGAATCCCCAGTTGAGCAAACTTCCCATGGAGATGGCGAGAGCAAACATGCCCGCGCGCGCGGAGCTCCAATCTCAACCTCCAGAGAGCATGGTTGTCCGAAACTACATGCTCCTCCTCTACGGAATATTTGAGAGGATTCACCTGCTCTACAGGAAGAAATGGATAGACAGTGACACCTGGAACCAGTGGAGCCTCTTTCTCGAGGCCGTGACGAGACACCCCGCATTCCGCGATGTTCATCGAACCTCGGAAGGAATGTTCGACAAGCCCTTTCAAGACTACGTTTCCAACATACTGAGTCGAAAGAGCTGAAGCGGACGATCCCAGAAGAAGCGTCAGGATCCTGTTATGGAAGAACACGACAGAACTATCGGAATACAGAACATTTCTAGTTTCCATATACTATTCGGGACTCCAATGACCTGGGTGGGCGCTGGTAACGGAATACTTGTAAGAAAAGTTGGACTCCAATTGCTCCTGATTCTCAATGATTACTGAGGGCAACCCCTTCGGCCCAGAACTGGAGGTCCCAGATGTTGAAATTGGGACCCCGCTTTCAGACCAGTCTGGAAGCGCTGACCTACTCGGTCTCATCATGAAATTTTTGGAGTCGACCGGGAATGTGCTGCTGATTCAAGGTCCGCCTGGCACTGGAAAGACCACTCTCGCACTGGAGCTTCTTCGACGGATGGAGGGACCGCGGATCGGATCCCGCACCGTTCCTCCCAACAGACTTTACATTTCGAGCCGTGTCTCGCCTCCCAGGCTGCGGAAACATTTTCCCTGGTTAAACGAGGTGGTCGATTCGATATCGGGTAGATCAGCAAAAGGCAATGTGCCTGAAGGAGTCAACGATTTTCGCGTCTCGCAGGCTGACAGTATCCTCAGCAAAGTTCTGAATATGAAACACTCCTCACAGAGGAGCCTCATCGTCATAGACAGTTGGGAAGGGGCTCTCAGAAACACGACCGAAGAAGGGCGTCGCATGCTCGAGTCAGCTATCCTTTCCGAGCCTGAAGAGAGCAAGGTCAGCGTTGTGCTCGTGAACGAGGGGGGACAGACGGGCGACATGTCTCATCTCGTGGACGGAGTCGTCAATCTCTCCCTATCTCAGCTGGGAGGCCGCAGGGTCAGGACGCTGTCTGTGAACAAGCTACGGGGGCTGAGAGTAGAAACCAGCCAAGGACTATTCTCATTGGACAAGGGCAGGTTCACATTCCTATCGGATTCCGAAATACTCGATGCTACGCCGACCAGGGCGAAGATGCCCGAGTCTATTGCTCCCTCCGCAACATCGTTTTCGACTGGCAGCTCCGACCTGGACAAGATGCTGAAGGGTGGGATCAGGAAGGGCTCCTCGCTATTGTTGGACCTCAACAACACCGTTTCACCTGTCGAAGTGAGACTTCTCCTGAGGATCATTATAGCTAACTTTGTAAATCAGGGAGGCACCTCGATCATCGTTCCCACCAGCACTATCAGCTCTGAGAACGTAGCTGAAGCGCTGGGTCGATGCGTCGGGCAGAAGGCTCTCGAAGAAAGGGTTCGGATCGCAGAGTTCAACCAGACTCTCCGCCCTAGGAAGTGGAGGTTGCTGTTGAAAGGGAGCCTAGAGGATGATGCATTGTTGTTCGGTGCTTCCTGGAAAGAATTGACCAGTGTCTCCTCATCGATCGTTCTGGCGAGCGATTTCGACAAGATAGTCCAAGTCTATGGAGAAGAGCTATTCCTTCCTGGCCTTGCCGACATTGGTGCGAGTATTCGGGATTCGGCGGCCCTAAGCATCGGCTTGGCCTCCAGGCCCACCAAGCTGAGGGAGGACTTTCTAAGAATAGCCGACTATCACGTAAAGATGCAGAATATTAACGGCTCATTGATCATCTACGGCATCAAACCATTTACGAACATTCATGGTGTCAGCTTCTCATTCGAAAAAGGATTTCCCGCGTTAAGACTCACCGAAGTAGTGTAACCAGCGCTGACACGACTGGAATCTGTGTTATGTGAACGATCCGATATCATGCTACGAATATGCAATCCGGGGGAAGGACCTTTTGGAAGATCTCAAGGGCGTCCGCTGCGTATTCTCGTAGGATCGTTTCCCTGCTCTGGGTCTGTCTCCTGGGCTTGAAGTACACACCTAGAGGAACCATGTAGAATTTGACCGTGGCGTCCTGGTGCGGGCCCAGCCTGTATTTCATCTCGAAGTCGTATACCTGGAATACTTCCCCTTGCCTTCTCATCACCAGCCATAGGAAAAAATCGTGTCTACGGCGTTCATGCTCTTCCGCTCTCATCGCTAGCGAGACAACCGCCTCATGTGGAACGGTGAGATTCGAGTCATCCGCCATCAATGATTCAACGCTGGTTTGCTCAAAGTCGTCAAGGGTCTTCGGTATCACGTCGGTCACCAGCGCGGTTCCAATCCTCATCTCGTAGCGAAGTACAAAGCTCCTTCTCGTCTTCCTCTGACGGATGAAAACTGATCGGCGATCCGTCACTAGAATTGCGTACTCTTTCGGATACTCCTTGTCAGGCACGATGACTCGGTGGACCAGCGCCAGCCTCCTCTCAGGTACCCTTTCGGGTCCCTGCCTGACTTGGGAAATCATTGACAGGTCACTCGGGCCCCAGAACTAGTCTCACAAATGGAATTCCCCACACGAGAGCTAGAACAGCCGTTGAACGTTGTCATTGTCTCTCCATCCTCGGTAGAGCGACTCTTCCTATAAACTGCCGCGCACGAAGAGTACACTCAAAACGAAATCAACCGTTGTGACCTCCCCCCACTTTCTAGAGAATCCCAAAGAAATACCCGGTCCCGTGACGGAGTCGATTAATGGAAAAAAGGGGGAAGTATTGTTCTGTGTCGCGTTTGGCTATGCTTATCCTATCGGGAGAGCTGGACGCAGCGTCCCATCATGAAGCTGCTTGACACTGTGTTGCCCTTGCCATCAGTGAACTGGAGGAATATCCATGGGTTTCCGCCTACACCGCCTAGAGATGGTTGCTTTGCGAACGAGATTGTCTGGCCAGCTGGGATGAGGACTACGCTGACAGTTGTAGACTGTGTGTTCTCGTGGACTAGGTTCACGGAATTGGCGAAGATGAGGTTGGCCTTAATCCCTGATAGGGCTAGCTGTCCCGAGAGAGTGATGTGAGACCCGGTGTTGCTGCAGTCCACTGCTGATACCTGTGCCATGGCCGTGGATGGGATGGTAAAGTCCGCTGATGTTGTGAAGAGACCCTGGACACATCTTCCGAGGAAGGTCGTGCCGGAGAGCGGGTTATCGTGACTGTCCATGAACTGTAGCCAGATGTACGGGTTGCCGCCGACCCCACCAAAGACGGGCTGCTTGGGGATCTGAATACTCTGTCCTTGCGGAATGACTGTTGCGCTAGCGGTCGACTCTACTGTGTACGTATGTGTGCCTTTGACATTGTTTTCGAACAGGAGTTTGACTCCCATTCCTCCAAGGGACAGGGCTCCTTGCAGTGTGATGGTTGGCCCGGGCGAATTGCTGCAGCCCGAGGTGGACATCGATGTCTGGATATTGACGGGCATCTCAAAAGCCGTGCTGACAGTCGAGCTGCCCTGAGCTACTGAGACCAGTCCGATGCAGAGTAGGATTAGCGAAGCTCCGAATAGCTTCTTCATGAGATTTTCTCCCCCCAAGATCCGATCCGGTTATTTCATCCAACGCATTTGAACGCTCATCGAGAGAACACAAGATGCATCACACAACACATTGAAGAACACAAATGACTCGACTTGGTCAAAGCACCAAGAGTTCGAATATATCTAATTCAAGCCCTCGGATCGTGAGGGAGAGGACGGTTTATCGCATGAGGCATGATCCCACTGTGTTCGCCGAAATCGTCGACGCAACGCCTGTCTCCTCAAGCACCCTCTCGAGTCGCCATCTACCTCTATCGGATCGGAAGGCATTCCGATGAGCTGCTGTCGGCTGGCTACTCCAAACTGTTGAGGTATTGCAAAGGCAATAGTATCAATCTGCAAATATCGCCCTCACGCTTTCGGCTTTCACTACAGTGGAACGTGTTCCGGCGGAACAAGGTAGTTTGGTGAAGACTAATGTCCGTGACGGCCGACATTGGGCTGGCAGTATTGTTCGTCCTAGCCTTTGGGAACGGAGCGAATGATGTTGGAAAGAGCATTATCGCTCTTATGACAGACCCTGAGACAGCAACCTTTCGGCCTCGATATTCGCCACTTGTCTGGGGGGGCATATTCAGCGGGCTTGGCAGTGTCGCTGCCATTCTCATCTCGGTCAGACTGTTCTCCGCGTTCACGCCCCAGAGCTTCCTCCAGACCGCTCCCGGGTCCTCCTTCATACTAGCAGCGCTTGCAGGTGCGGCGGCTTGGATCCTGCTCGCAACTCTCCTCAGGATTCAAGTCTCGACAACGCATGCAATAGTCGGCGCGATCATTGTACAGGCGGTCTACTTGCTCGGTGCCTCGAGTCTACAATGGGACTTTCTCATCTGGAGGATCCTCCTTCCCCTAGCCGCTGGTCCGTTTGCTGCATTGGTAGGAGTCTACATACTTAGCCGATTGTTACACAGGCGAGGGGCTGAAGCGAGTGAAACTTCTTCGGGACGTGTTGGGTTAGCCGATTGGGGCTCCGCTGCAGGTGTCGCCTTCGCGAGGGGCGTTAACGACGCTCCCAAAATGGCAGCGCTGGGAACATTCCTCCTTCTAGGCACACCAGAGGACACTGTCTGGTTGCCCTACGTGATCGTAGGCGTCGCCGTCGTCGCCGGATCCCTAGTTTGGGGGGACCGGGTGGCCAAGACGTTGATTGGACACACCCCCCAGCAACGCGGGCACCGTCTCAAGGCCCATGCTGCGACAGCAGTCCTGATCTCTGCGGGAGCATACTTTGGTGACGCTTTCTCAACAACTCACGTATCGGATGGCGCCGCAGCCGGTCATCACGGAAAGAAGGGAAGACAGTTCCTAGGGTCCGCGCTACGCGGGATGGCAACGGCCTGGATGGTCACACTACCCATGGCTGGATTGTTTGCGATTGCCGCGTCTATTCTGGGCGCAAGATTCTGGGGCTAATCACAGCCACTTCCGCAAAAACATACAAGGCTAATAGCTGCGTAGAAACGGGAAATCACGTTTCCAAAGATAATACCGATTCTAGTCAGACCGATAACTATCTCCGCAGTGCTGGCTGGAGCCGTATCCTCAACGCTCTTCACATCGGTCGCAGAGAAGCGGAATCACCTTATAGCAAGAACAAATCTGTAGAAGAGCTGGAGAATAGACAATTACCCTTTGCAGGAAGAACCGAGAGGATTCCATGAAGGAGAACGAATAGCAAAAGTCTCCGTCTGGACCCTACTAGCCCTAGGCATCGTAGAGATAGCGTTCAGTGCCGTGACCGGGAGCGTAGCATTACTCGCCGATGGGATCGACTCTATCGGTGACGCTGGGGTCAGCTTCTTCGTCTGGACCGGACTCCGCTTTGTCCGCCGCAAGCCGAACCGCCGGTTTCAATACGGCTACTACAAGGTCGAGAGCTTCACCGCATTCGTCACAGGAATAGTGCTGATACCCATCTCAGCATACATACTGTTTAGATCTTACAGAGCTCTCCTAAGCCCTGCCCCACTACGGTTGTCTGTCCTCGCGCTGGTCGTCCTAGCCGCAGCTGGCCTAGGCAGTCTGTACAGAGCGCTCCAGATGCGCCGAATCGCGAACAAGTACAACATACTATCGCTCAAGCTGGATGCGAAGAACTCGATCAAAGATGCCACGTCGAGCTTCGTCGCCTTCGCCAGTGTACTTGTAGCGAGCTTCGGAATCTATCATGCGGACGCCATAGGAGGAATGCTGGTAGCGGTCTACATCCTAACAGTCGCCTACGTCACCATCAGAGAATCAACCCTAGTGCTCTTGGACGAGTTCCACGAGCCGGAACTCTCCAAGAGGATAGAATCCGTTATCAGGTCCCATGCCCATGTCAAGGGAATCAGAGACCTGCGCCTCCGAAGAGCCGGACCCTTCATAGTAGGAGCACTACAAGTCGAAGTGGACGGGAGCATAACGCTCGACCAGGCGCATGAAGTCGCCACCCAACTCGAGTCCTCTGTCAGAGCGACCATCAAGGGACTCAGACGATTCGTCGTGACACCGGTACCTCATATTGATCCCCACAAACCTCTTCACGAAAGTTACGCATGCTGACTAAGCATCACATCTTCGGCATACTTCCTCTTTCGCATCCAGCAAAATTGAGGTGAGGCGCTATCTCGTCTCCCCGCATCTATCAACTATTTGGCCTGCCAAATATCCTTGAGAGCCAGACCACGGGAACCACGAGTATCCAAATAACGATTCTCCAAGAGGTCCCGAGGACGGGTGCGGAGAAGACTGGAATCGCTGAAATAGCGAAGATTAGCCCTACTACGAGAGCATAGTTTCGACTGGGCTTGAATCTTCTAGTGAGTTCAGCGGGTACGAGCTCCTTCTTCTCTCTGGTCGCCAGGTGGATGAAGTATGCCATGACGAGGTTCATTCCGGATAGATCCACGGCGTAATAGGCGCTGACATCCTGTCCAAACTGTATCGCTAGATTCGCCCTAGTCAAGATGTTGAACGTGTACGGTTCGAGCACGACTAGGAACAGAAGAAGAATGTTCAGCCTCACCATAGCGGTTGTCTCAACTGGCACCACTGACGCGATGGAAGTGTACCGAAGCCACACGTTGATCAGGATTAGAAAGCTGAATCCAAACCAAGCCAAGGCTCTGATTAGATCCCCGCTGTCTTGTGGAAGGTTGCCTACCAGCTGAAAAGCGCCGATCGATAGTGCAAGCCCGAATACGAGGTCTGACAGCCCTTCAATATGAGGCCGTGGAGCGGAGGGTTTGACTTCCGACAAACGATTCTTCGCGAACGGCTCGAAGAGGAGTAATAAATTCTGAGGTGCGAAGCCGTTTCGCCCCAAACAAGTGATCGGAGGTCCAGCCAACAGAAAGGAAATCAGCTAATGTCAATCAAGATTCGAGAAATGGATACCTCGTTGTATCTGAAACGGATAGGTTATCGAGGTCCGCTGACTCCGCACATTGACGTTCTACGCAGGCTGCACCGTCGACACTTGCTCTCAGTGCCGTTCGAGAACCTCGACATTCGCCTGGGCCGACCGATAATCCTCGATCAGAGACTATTCTACAAGAAGATAGTCAAAGACCGTCGGGGCGGCTACTGCTACGAGCTGAACGGATGCTTCGCTTGGCTGTTGAAGCGTCTCGGATTCAAGGTCTCAATGCTCTCCGCCAGAGTGGCGAGAAAGGAGGGAGGCTTCAGCCCGGATTTTGACCATTTGACACTCCTCGTCCGTCTTGGAGAGCGCTGGCTAGTCGATGTCGGATTCGGAGACCTGTTCACAGAGCCAAAACGGCTCGATAGAGCTGTTGCGCAGCAAGACAAGGGCGAAGTTTATCGGATCCTTAGCAAAGGAAAGACGAGGCGACTGTTACGCCGGAGCGCGGACGAAACTACTTGGAAGCCTCAGTATGCGTTTACTCTGCGCCCACGAAAGCTCGCAGACTTCGCAGCCAGGAACAGGTACCAGCAGACCTCCCCACGATCCCACTTTACCCAAGGACGATTAATCAGCAAGCTCACTCCCACAGGGAGAGTGACACTCACTGATGAGAAATTGATACTAACAGAACGCGGGAAACGCGTTGAGCATTTGGTGAAAGATCAAAGAGAGTTCAACAGGTTATTGGCAAAACATTTCCAGTTACTCCTTCCTCGAAGAGGGCTGTGATCTGGCTCGGAGCCGAGTGAGGGCCTTGTCGAAGATCTCGTATATGCTGTTCCAGAACAGTTTCCTCTCCACCTCCTGGGTCGTCTCCACGTTTAGCCTCCACTTTAACGGATCTGCGAGATAATCCCGGCCTTTCATTGTGATCAGAAACTTGGTCTTCACCGCCACGAGCCCTTCATTGATGAGGCTCTGCAAGACAATCCGGACCCCTTCCCAGAGACCCGTCCCAAGAATATTCCAACCGACAACCTTGCTACAATCCCTGACGAGCTGATTCATCGTTAGGCCCTTCGGGGTCTTCTGTAGCCTAGTCAAGAGCAGAATCCGTCTGATCTCAATCCCGGAGTCAGCTCTCCCTTCCATCGAGAGGATCCCGCATAGATTAGCATCAAGGCTTGCTCATGAACGGATCGACACCGACCGTGACCCATCCTAGAACTGTTGGGTTGGATGTAGACTCCAGGGTCTAGGTAGAGAGACCGATTCTCAATAGCGTGCTGAATCTTCGTTATTGGTGTCCCTGTTTGCTCGCTGCCTTGAAAGGTTAGCCGCCCGGTTACTCGGCGGAGACTCCGCTTTACGAGGCTTCAACTGCTCGAGCTCCACGTCAACCTTGAACAGCTCCTCACACTCCCAGCAATAGCCAAAGGGGAGAGCAGTGTCGCCGCTGGAGCCTATCCCAGGTTTGTTGGCGCGCACGGCGTAGAGGCGCATGCCGCACCTCGGGCACCTGGGAGTGATCGTCACGGGCAAGTTGCTCTCAAGCCTCCAGACAGGCTTCTCCTAGTAACCAATGTTATCTCCTGCAATAAGTCATCCGTCCACAATTGACCTCAAAACACTACAATTCACCTACCCTGAAGAAAGATGCCTACTATGCGTGCTCGTCTATTGTGGGAACGGATCGACGTTTGTGGATGATCTATCTTTATGTGAAACTCCCTTTGTCGATTTGGCTAGGGCGATGCAGATGAAGTATGCTCCCATTGGAGGTACCGGCGTTCACGCGTCCCTCCTTGCACTGGGAGCGATGACGTTTGGAGAAAAGAACGTCTGGAAGCTAGGCGGCCTGGGTCAGGACACCGTCAACAAGATGGTAGCGAGGGCAATTGATGCAGGAATCAATCTCTTCGATACGGCCGACGTCTATGACGAGGGGGAATCGGAAAAGAGCCTGGGGAGCGCACTGAAACCGTACAGAGATCAGATCCTCATCGCCACAAAAGTGAGAGGACGGACAGGGGCGGGGATAAACGAGATAGGCCTATCACGACATCATATCGAGATCGCAATCCGGAAGAGTCTCGAGAGGCTAGGAACCAGCTGGGTCGACCTCTACCAGTTCCACTCCTGGGACTCGCACGTCCCCCTTGACGAATCTCTCGAAGCAATGCAGGACCTAGTCGAGCGGGGCCTTGTACGATATCCCGGAGTCTCAAACCTTACCGCCTGGCAGATGAGCACTCTCCAAGCGAGATGCGAGGAGAGGGGATACTCAAGATACGAGACAGCGCAGATGAACTACAGTCTCTTGAACCGGGACATCGAGCATGAGATCCTTCCCTTCATGCGGTACAGCAGGATGACACTGCTCGTCTGGAGCCCGCTACATGGAGGAACGCTCTCAGGCAAGTACGCGAAAGATTCGAAGCCTCCGGGAGGCACGCGGGCGGGGAACAGGGGATTGTTCTTCCCATTCTTCGACGAGACAACAGGATTCGGAATTGTAGAGAAGGTTAAACAGATAGCCGAGGAACAGGGCGCTACTCCTGCTCAGATCGCTCTATCCTGGCTTCTCTCCAAGAGCCACATCGTCCTACTCGGAGCCAGAACAATGGAGCAGTTCGAGGAGAACCTTGGCGCTCTTGACGTGAACCTGACGGCGGGGCAGTTGGAGAATCTGGATAGAATAACAAAGCCCCGGGTCCAGTATCCTAATTGGATGATCGAGCGGCAGAGTTCGGGACGCACGTTTCCAATCGTAGAGCCGTCCTAGAGAACTTGGCCTCGTCCCTCGTAAGTGATCGTTCTACGGGAGGGTCAGTTCTACGGCGGCATCGAAGACTGAATAGTATTTTTTGACGTCGGCGGTGCCATGTTTCTTTCGAAACTTGTCGGCCACAGTCGCTACCTTCTTGGGGTCTGTTATGGGTCTCGCGGAAAGGTCAAGGGATAATTTCCCGGAGGATATCTTGACCCGGTTCGACTTGAGGACGTTCTTGTACCACTGGTTCTTGGAGCCGCTCACGGGGAGGAGGAGGATAGTTTTTCCTTCTCGGACAAACCAGACTGGTGTGGAGTGTTCTCGCGCGGTCTTTCTTCCTGTAACGGTTATTCGTAGTTCCTCTGAAGCATCTAGCGCTCTCTGAAATTCGGAACTGTCCATGCTCGCTGGTTTCTCTTGACGTTCAATATAGTCGTTGTTTGTTGGGAGTCCTTCGACTTAGTCTATTCTCGGCGGCGAGGACTCTTGTCCGTGTTCTCTATCCGGTTTCCAATAACTATGAAATGGGGAGGGTGTTTCGACCGGGATCATGAGCCGCGTCTCACTAAGGTTATTAACGTAGTGCGTTCTTCTCGTTCGTATACGCAATGGGAGGTGTACTAGGCCGATGAGTCGTAGTTCGTATGGCAGTCCTCGGACGATGCACAAAGTTGTCTGTTCTGACTGTGGCAAGGAGACGGAAGTCCCCTTCCAGCCAACTGAGGGCAGACCTGTCTATTGTAGGGACTGTTATCAAAAGCACCGCAGGTACTAGGAATCCCTAACCGGGGAGGCCTAGTCACCCCCTTTCTTTTTCTTTCGTACCTCTTGGTTTTCGTCAGCTCGGGTAAAAACCCCGAGAACCACTAGGGCCGAATGATGATGATTATGTCTTTGGCTTTGCTTCTTGAGAAACGTTGACTGAGCTTGGCGAAGGTTCCCTGGAGGCCATACCTCTTGTAGATCCGCAGGCGATACTTCTTGACCGTTTCTGGATCTGTTTCTAGTTCAGCTCGACCATCGATATAGTCTGCTTTTGGTTTTCCTCTAAAGTGAGACGGGGCGATCCGAACCTTCGGGTTTCGCATTATTCGTTTCACCTTGCCTGTGCCGTCGTCCGTATGCACGTACAACAGCCCGTCTTCTTTCAGAAACCATACTGGTGTCCGGACCGGCTCCCCGTTTCTCCGATAGGTTTCAAGTGAGATCACTTTTTCACCGTCAAAATGAGAAAGCGTGGCAGGCATCTCTGTCAACAGCTTGTCCCGCCAGCGTTGTCATGGTTGCTCATATAAGCCCAGGGAAGTTCCCGGCAACCGAGGTGCAATCTACTCCGTGAGTCTCGCGCGTCGCCATCGTTTTTCAAATCTTCGAATGGCTCTTTGCCTGTGCCTCTAAGGACGCGAGAAACTTGTCTGTGTTGCTTCGACTATCACTAATCCTCCAAGAAGAAACTCGTGAAGCCTAGATGAACCGAACTCGCGCTCAGCCAATATCGTGAGGTTCTGATTCGTTGAAAGTCGATGAAAAGTGGGAACGATCATACGAAAAGGATTCCCTCGAGCGCGTCCACCGATGAAAAACTTGGCAACAATCGGCATCACCAGAACGATGTAGAGGCTGATGAGCCTTTGAAAGAATGGGCTGTCAGGTTTTCCGACATCGACTACTTCCAGAACACCCCCCTCTCTGACGACTCTGGCAAACTCCGCAACTGAAGCCTCTCTGTCCCGGACGTCGCGTAAGGAGAAACATGTGATTGCTCCGGCCATGCTCCCGTTTCGAAACGGTAGGTTCTCTGCAACGCCGCGGACTGGATAGAAACCGTCACTGAGACGGCTTTTGGTGGATCGTAAGAGGAGTAGAGAAGGGTCTAGACCGATCACCTTCTCGAAGCCATCGTCGAGTAGCATCCTGCTACTAACTCCTGGGCCCGTTCCTGAATCTAGAACCCAGTCGTTTCTCCCAGTCTCGAGTCTACGGATGGCTCGGCGCCTCAGAGGCCCGGCCAGACCGAGAGAGATTATTTCGCTGATCGATTCGTAGAACGGGAGCGCTTGTTCAACAGCCTTCTTAACGTCGGTCCACTCGTCCCTAGTATGGCTCGACGTCTCTCCCCTGATTGGCTGTTGAGAAATCCAGTCCTTAAATAGCCGCCCGGATAGGATAATTCTTGGAATACTATAGACTCATCGTTCGGAGTTGAATTCTGAGAACGGAGCCGCCACAAACCAGCATAGGAATCTCTGAGGGACTGGATCGAAGCTTCAACTTCAGCGAGGTCTTCCAGCTCGTCAAGAAATCGGTCAAGACGAGCATTGGAAAGAGGCGGACTGGGCTGATGCTTGGCCTCGCTGACCTTCCCGAGTACATCGGCGCGTTTCACCAGATGGGCTCCAACTTTATAGTGATGAACCGTAGCCTCCTCGACCAGGTCACCCACCTAGCGAAGGACCGCCGGTATCTCAACGCCTACGTGTTCTACACACTACTTCACGAGTATCTGCACACGTTGGGATATGTTGACGAGGGCGAGGTTAGACGATTGACGCGTCAGATCTGCGCGCGGGTCCTGGGACCCGACCATCCGGCCACGAGGCTAGCTGCTGATGGACCCGCTATCGTCTTTCCGGAAATAACCTTCCAGCACCACACCGAACTCCGGTCCCGGAGACTGCCAAAGTTCGAGATCGTCCGCGAGTTTGAGAAAGAATACAAGAGCTACGTCGCCTAGCCGGGCTCGGCTCTCCCACAAGCCGTTTAAGCTTCGAACCAGCTTCAACTAGAAGCCGCCAAGTCCTGAAGTCAATGACGCGTCCAGTCGTTCTCTGGCCCACTCTCATCCTCATGGGGACCTTCCTTACTCTGGGCACTGTGCTGATCGGCAATTGGATCGGCGGGTATGGCTTCCCCCTCGCCTGGAAGACCGGCGGATGCCCACCACCTGGCATCGCAATCTCCACATCGTGCCTGCTCGCTATCGCTTATGACTGGTTAGGTTTTGGACTTGACATTCTATTCTACACAGCTATTGGGTATGGGCTGCTCCTCGCCTACGCCAAGTACCGTTCTAGACAAGAAGAGGTTGAGAGGAACCACAGTGACAGGTTGTCTCAAAGAATCCTCAATAAGGCCGGTCCTATGCACAGAGACTTGTACCTGGCTCTTTAGTGCAAGAATCCTTACCAAACGTATCAGGAAAATCTGGATCTCACCGAGAAACTCATTGAGAGCTTCGGACACAATTCTACTAACGGGAAGCTTTGCATTCGACAAATCCTAAGTTCATGCTGATGGTAAGCACTGAGACGTTCCGAAGACTTGAGACGAAAGCCAAGAAGCGAGGCGTCTCAATTCAGGAACTGCTTAGGGCCGTAGTAATTCCTGACTGGCTAAGGTCGAACCCAGAAGCAACCACGAAAACGCACTTCTAGTCATACCTACCCTGACGAAAATAAACTCGGCTAGTCTATGTATCGAACATGAACAGGGTTTACAGACATCGCCCCGGCATTTCATTGCTATGATTCTCTGCCGATAAAGTCCAGGAATCCTTTCAGCTTCCAGTAAGCATCGAGAAATTCGAGTCCCCGATGTGTGATCGAGTAGCCTGAGTCTTCGCCCGTCTGCATGACGACCAGCCCAGAAAAGGATAGGTCCTTGAGAAAGTTCTTGGTCCGGTCGACAGGCAGGCCGACCGCGTAGGAGACACGTGTTATCCGGGTCAGTCCCTTCCGTTTCAAAGCCTCTAGAATCTCTGCGTAGATGTCCATCCGGGACCTTTTGACAGGCTGCAATTTCTCAGAGTGGCGGTTTGGGTAGCTCGTTGACTTTGGATGGTTGTTTTGCGAATCTCACGTCGGGCGAGGATTCGATCGTGTCCGTGTACAATACTTCTCCCTCGATGTGGACTCCTGCTTCAATTTCGCCCTCTCTGAAGTAGAGATTTCTGGCTCTGGACCCATGTTCCAGCTCTAGCTTGTCCGCGTAGACATCCTCGACCTTGCCGCCGTGTCCGACGTTCACGATGCGCGCAACGATTGGACCCGTAGTTCTGGAGCCGTGTCCCAGTTCGACGCTGTCTCCCTTAGCTCCCTTGATGGTCTTGAGGTCTCCTCCCACCTCTATGCTATTCTGGGCAACTATCTGGTCCGCCTCCATGCTACCGCCGACCTCGAGAGAGTCGAGTCTGAGTTCTGCACCGACGTATGCTCTGCCTCCAATGTCAAGATCCTTCTCGAGCGTTAGGCTTCCTGATACGCGTAAGAGTCCTCCTACGTCCACCTCAACCCCTTTTCCATTTCCATTGATCGACGCGAGACCTCCGACGTCGAGGGAGTTGAATGATAGGTCTGCTCTGCTCTCGAACTTTCCTCCCACGTCAATATCTCCTCCTTCCCCCCCTTCGCTGAGTGTTGCAAGGCCACCGACATCGATCTTGGAGAACTTGAGAGGTTTGGTCGATTCGAATTTTCCTCCCACGTCCACGTCTTTGCTGACCTCTCCACCGCCGATCCGGGCCATTCCTCCGACGTCGAGCTGTGCGCACTTTACCGGGCCGGCTATGTCGACGCTACCTCCAACATCCACTTCATCGACGTCGGCTGCTCCCTGGACTTTGAATGAGCCGCCTACGTCCACTTTCTTTCCCATGATGTTTCCTCTGACTTCGAGGACCCCTCCAACGTCGAAGTCGTCTGCTCGAGCGTTTCCGCCGACCCAGAGGGCCTTGTCGATATTGACTGTGGCTGCGTCAAGTGAGCCGTCGATGGATAATTGTCCGTTCTCGACCCTGACCTCGCCGATGACCTTGAGATCGCCGTGGATCTTGATCTTGCCCCCAAACCCCCATGCCCCGCGAGCCGAGAACTCTGAGCATGACAGGCTCCCCTGGAACTCTGCTTCGCCTTCGCAGATGACCCGTCCGGTTACCTCGATTACCGCGCCTTCCGGTTCTACTCTTGCTCCCTGGCCGACTCGGAGGTCGCCCTCAACACGGCCGAGCTTGGCTACCGCGTCCTTGGGGACGGACACATCTCCCATTCTCTGGAAGCCCCTATCGGAGAGCCAGTCTCAGACTGTTCGCAGCGACCCAGCTCTTGATCGTTGCTCGCTCTATTCTCTCAGCGTCTATTCTTACGTGACACATCTCTCGTCAAACGGACCAAAGTCCGCCGCCGCTTATAACCGCCGTGCACGTCCAATGGTCACTTCTAGTAATCACACTGACCTTTTCAGAAAGTCGCTCAAGGGTCGAGGAAGCGAAAACTTCTCACTGATCCCTCTAGGGCCTAGAGACTTCCGACATGGACTGAACTGTGTTGGCGTGGTGAACCAGAACTGTATCGTAATAGTCCGAACGACGATATTCGTCTACTGGGATCTGGGCGGGTCTCTTGGGGGAAAAGAGGGGGACGGGTCCTGCTAGGGACCCGAGCTTTTCCATGTTACTGAGAAACTGTCGCCGCTGCCGGATAGAGACGATGGTTGGGCTTTGACGGCTCCCGAGTTGGAAACCATTGTGATCACTTGGACTGAGGACCCGAAGGATCCGATCGTTCCTGGAGTCCCACTGACGATGGCGGTGCACGCCGAGAATGAGACTGTTCCGAAGTCAGCTAGAGGCAGAATGCCACCACTAGAGGATGGCGCTTCAGCGATCCATTCTGCTGATGATCGCTGGGCAGAGTGTACTCTTGCTGATGTGCTGAAGGAGTGGCCCGTTGTCGTGTCGGTTATGGTCACGGTGAACGATCTTCCGCTGAAGCTGGCTTCCGCGGTGATATGGTCACCAGGAGTTATGGTGAGGCCGTTGATGAGGAAGGCAGGGTGTGGGTAGAATTCGTACCATGCGTAGTAGGTGGGGGCGCCACTCTGGCAGTCCGAGTCTGTGCCTGTCTGTTCCACAGTACCAGAGCTGAACCCGTCTATTCCAACCCAGAAGGATGAGTACCGGTTAGTACTGGGGCACGAGCCTTGAATTGCCGGGACGGTCCATGATCCTTTGGCGTCGCTTACCGATCCAGAAGGTCCGGTTACTGCGTAGCCGCTCCAGTTTGTACTCTGGAAGCTACCGTCATGTGTCCGCGGCGCTAGGGTCAGCTGTAGAACAGGAGCTGCTGAGGCTAGAGAGAGGCAGGAGAGAACGATGAGACCAGTCGCGCTGGCAGATGAAATGGTTAGGTGTGTGTGCGATTTCATTTTCAGAGACGGTTCGGCGACAGATAGTCCTGATAAGATTTGTGGACACAACTCATCACAAGTGAGTCGCAATGTGTGAGTGGCTAGATCGTCAAGGATACTCCAGATATCTCGCCGGGAACACATAAAACACCAGTGGAAGACTACTGTAAGAGGAACTCCTCGGCAGGCTTAGGGAAACATCCTTCTATCATCAACCAAGGTCGTAGTGCCGGAACCGAGCATGTCGTTGGCAGGAAACCTGGGACTTTACCTGATCTCGTGGGTTCGAAGTCTTCGAGCCTCTCTCCTCGTTGTGGAGATTGATCCTCTTTAGCCGCAACCGCTGGTGTTGCCGCAGTTGAGACACTTGTAGCAGGACCCGGCACGGACCATTATCATACCGCAATTGTCACAGGCAGGCGCGTCAGACTGGGGATCGAACGTCAAGAGATCCGGCTCCATATGAACAGACGACCCGCGCCCGACAGAGTTCTGCCCGGCTGGTTTCTGGGCTGGCTCGACGAGTTTGGCTTGAGTCTCATGATTCTCAACCACGGTCTTGGCGAGGCCGAGCGCGTCCTGGTCCTCCTTCGACAGATACTTCAGCCCGAGATACCTGAAGATATAGTCGACGACAGATTTTGCGAATCTGATCTCAGGGTTGTTGGTCATGCCTGCTGGCTCGAACCGTGTGTGGATGAATTTGTTAACGAGCACCTTCAACGGGACACCGTATTGTAGAGCGATCGACACGGACGTGGCGAATGCGTCCATTAGGCCGGAAATAGTGCTGCCTTCCTTGGACATCACCACAAAGATCTCGCCAGGCGTCCCGTCGCTGTACAATCCCACCATCAAGTATCCCTCGTTGCCGTTCATGCTGAACTTGTGAATCGTCGCTTCTCGTTGGTCGGGCAGCCTCCTCCGGAGCGGCTTGTATACGACCTGCTCAACCGATTTGGCCTTCTCCTTCTCTTGCATGCTCGTAGTGAGCGGCTGGGTCCTCTTCGAGCCGTCCCGGTAGATGGCGATAGCTTTCAAGCCCATCTTCCAGGCATTGACGTAGGTCTGCATGATCTCGTCTACCGTCACGGAATTCGGCATGTTGACTGTCTTGGAAATTGCTCCGCTGATGAAGGGCTGGACCGCACTCATCATCTTGACGTGTCCCATGTAGTGGATGCTGCGCGTTCCTTTGGAGGGTTTGAAGGCACAGTCGAAGACAGGGAGATGCTCAGGCTTCAGGTGGGGCGCTCCTTCGATTGTGTCGTTGTCGCGGAGATACTGGAGGATCGCGTCGGCCTCTTCGAGCGGGTATCCGAGTCTCTTCAAGGCTTCCGGAACAGTGTTGTTGACTATCTTGATGACCCCTCCCCCCACCAGCCACTTGTACTTGACGAGTGCGATGTCAGGCTCGATCCCGGTCGTGTCGCAGTCCATCATGAAAGCGATGGTGCCGGTTGGCGCGATGACCGATATCTGAGCGTTCTTGAACCCGAAGCGTTCGCCTAGCGACAACGCCTCATCCCAAGACTTGACTGCAGCATCGACCAAGTCTCTCGGCACATCGCCGCGTAGGACCTTGTACGCGTGGGACCGGTGCATGCCGATGACGTTGAGGAAGGGCTTCTCGTTGCTCGTATATCCTCGGAATGGTCCGAGCCTCTTCGAGATGAGCGAGGAAGTCGAGTAGGCGTGGCCGGACATGAGCGCGGATATGGCCGCGGAATAGTTCCGGCCCTTGTCGCTGTCATAAGGAATGCCCAGCGACATTAGCAGCGCACCGAGGTTGGCGTATCCCATTCCGAGCGGTCGATAGTCGTGACTGTTCTTCTCGATCCCGGGAGTCGGATAGCTTGCATTGTCGACCAGAATCTCCTGTGCTGTGATGACTATTTCGACGGCATGCTTGAACGACTCCACGTCCAGCTCTCCGTCGGGTGTTCTGAACTTCACCAGGTTGAGCGATGCGAGGTTGCAGGCTGAGTCGTCGAGGAACATGTATTCGGAGCAGGGGTTTGACGCATTGATTCGGTCCGTGTTCGAGCACGGGTTCCACTCGTTGACCGTAGTATCGAACTGTATGCCCGGGTCGCCGCAGATGTAGGCCGCTTCGGCCATCTGCCTCATGAGATCAGCGGCCTTGTACGTGTCCGCGACCTTGTGGTTTGTTATGTAGTGTGTCTGCCATTCCTTGTCGTCCGTGACCGCGTGCATGAAATCGTCGGTAACTCGGACACTGTGATTGGCGTTTTGGAAGAAGACCGATCCATATGCCTCGCCATCAACGCTTCCATCGTAGCCGGCGTCGATGAGCGCCCATGCCTTCTTCTCTTCGTTAGCTTTCGACCAGATGAACTCGACAATGTCAGGGTGATCAGTGTTGAGTATGACCATCTTGGCCGCCCTTCGCGTTCGTCCGCCTGATTTTATGACGCCGGCGAAGGCATCGTAGCCTTTCATGAAGGAGACGGGTCCGCTAGCTTTCCCGCCGGTCGAGAGGTGTTCCTTGGACGATCGGAGATTGGACAGGTTGGAGCCGGTTCCCGAGCCATACTTGAACAGCATTCCTTCCGTCATGGCCAACTGCATTATCGATCGCATATCGTCCTTGACGGAGTTGATGAAGCAGGCAGAGCATTGCGGACGCTCCTCTACTCCAACATTGAACCAGACAGGGCTGTTGAACGCGGCCATCTGGTATAACAGAATATGTGTAAGCTCCGCCTCGAAGGTCTGAGCCTCATCCTCGTCCTGGAAGTATCGTCCCTTCACCCCCCATCTAGTGATGGTCTTGGCGACCCTGTCTAGGAGCTGTCGTATGCTCGACTCACGTTCATTTGTTCCGAGCCTCCCTCGGAAGTATTTCGATGCGACGATATTCGTCGCGGTCTGAGACCAGAAGGAGGGAGTCTCGACCTTCTTCTGCTCAAATATTATCTGACCGTTATGGTCGGTGATTGTTGCGTCTCTAAGTTCCCATTTGACGGTGTCGTATGGGTGGACGCCTGGTTTAGTGTAACGCCTCTGGTAGCGGTACTCCCCAGGAGGGACCTTCGGTATTTGATGTGTTTCCAATACTTGATCTACCTTCTCGCTCTGTTTTCGTTCCGAAAACCGAGGAAGTATGCATACACCACGCGTGTTCGGATTAAAGAAATCTGTACTGATTGGTATAAAAATCTGAAGTATGCATGCCCGCGTCTGTTCGGGGGCTCTGACTCATCAGATGCAATGGTCTCAAAGACAGCCGAAGTTGGGCTATTCTTTCAGACTGACCAGTACACCGTCACGGAGAGGCAGTATGACGGTCGACATTCCGGGAGACTCTGTGACTAGCCTGTTGAATTTGATCATCGCCTGAGTGTCCTTCGACTTGCCGCCTTTGGCGACGTCTCCACCCCAGAGAGCATTGTCGGCGACGAAGAGTCCTCCTTTGCGGAGTAGTGGTAGGGACATTTTGAACGCGTCTGGATACACATCCTTGTCTGAGTCGAGAAATATCATGTCGTATGACTCTTTGAGAGTTGGGAGAATGTCGAGGGCACTCCCCTCGATTACTTTCACTGTCCGGTCGAAGCCTGCTTCGGAGAGATTCTTCTTTGCGATCCTAACCCGTTCTGGGTTCAGGTCGATGGTGGTTAGACTCCCCTTCAGCGGGGCTATTGCTCTGGCCAGCCAGATTCCTGAGTATCCTATGGCCGTTCCAATTTCTAGGACTTTTCTGCTCTGGCTGGTCTTGGCTAGGTTGTAGAGCAGTCTGCCGACTAGGGGCCCTATGATTGGGACAGAATTGGTCTCTGCGTACTCCTCCATCCTTTCTAGAAGATTGTCCCTTGGAGGTGCGATTCTGTACAAGTAATCGTCGATGTAGTCGTAGGTTATCGACAAGATGTGATCTGGCGGGATATTTTTGGAGGGCTACATAATCCTTAGCAGGACCTAGACCACTGTCTGGGTTATGTTGAAAGAATCAAGATGCGTCTTATCAGATATCGATCCTATGGGGAGGAGATCGTAGAGCTGGTAGGTTACGGTGATTCGGAGCTTGTGGAGGGCGGAGGTCTGGAAGTTGAATACGCCTGTGGCTTGAACCGCGTCGGTCAGGTTGTTTCCAATTCCCCAAGGTGATCTTGACCCATCATAGTTGTCTTGCATTGTGATCGAGGTTACTCGCAGCCCGAAGCCTTTGACGAACGATTCTGTCGTGCTCTGGTTTAGATTGCTTATCGTCAACGTGTAGTATGTTTGCAGACCAGTTCTGGGATAGCTCTGGTTTGCAATTGAGAAGGCTACGTAGGCTCTTCCATAGCTCATGTTCTCCAAGATTATCCATGTCCCCCGGTTCGTGTAGACTGGCTGTGAGGTGTACTTGTCCCCGACCGAGGGCCGCTGCTGTGGGCTCGTGAATTGCCAGACGGCGACTATGACGATAATAATCAGGAGTATCATGATTGCGATCTTGGCCTTAGGGCCCATGAGCACGATTGGATGATGGTCGTCTTTCGGGCAGGTGTTACTTGCCGATTTTTTAACGGGTTACACTAGGATTAGTAGCTGTGCGGGACAGGGAGCGTGAAGGCGCCACTCAAATGGCAGGAGCGAAGCCTATGCTTCTCTGGTACGTCTGGATCCGCCTCGTGGATGGAGCCTGGCATAGGCTGGACGACATCTCCAAACAGCTGCATCTCCCAAAGAACGCGGTCGAGTGGGCGGCCAAGTTTCTCTGCGACAAGGGAATGGCAGAGTCCGGCTTCGAGGAGGGCGAGATCCGCCTCCACCAAGGAGGCGCGAGGTTCGAGGACGCGGTGAAAGCACTCGTCCCGTCCACGAAGCCTCAACATTCGGGGCGGTAGTTGGAAATGTTGTCAATCCCCGTGTCGCCGATCGTACTCGCTCCCCAAACGTGAGTCATGCATCTCTCTTAGCCTGCAGATACTCTGGGATATCGAGTTCGAGGAAGACCTCGCCAATGTCGCCAATTGTCTGCTTGAAATGATGCTTTTCGTATGATCTCTTAGCGAGAGCGTGTATCGTCGAGGTTTCGACACCCACTGCTCCACTTTCTAGAGAATCCTCGATTGCTGCCTCTAGGAGAAGAGTTCCCACTCCAGCTCTCCGATGCACCTTGGAAACGTAGAACGCTGATATGAACGAGTTTGGGCCTCCATCGATGAGATCTTCATGGATCACATAGTGGATGAACCCAATAATTTTGCTACCGGCTTTCGCTACAAGCAGTTCTCTCTTTGCGATTCCTCTTTGAATCGATTCTAGTCGTCCGGAGGTTGGCTTCCGGTCAAACCATTCAGATAGAAGAGAGTCCACCGCGGAGGCATCTCTCATTGCGGCTCTCCTTACAAAGATACGTCCCGTCAAGTCTCATCGAGACCCCTCCAGTACGGAGATAGGCGCTTTCGACGGATGGATAAAGTCTCCGCAGGTTCAGGATGAGTCATCACATCTTATCCAAGAGCCATCCCGAGGTTCAGCTTAAACCCCTGAAGAGTCTGTTATGCTATGATTGGCCTTGGAATTCCGAGATCTCGGAAAGACCGGGAAACAGATTCCTGTCGTCGGGATGGGCACATGGGAGATAGGCGGAGGTATGATGAACAATGCTTCGAGGGACGAAGAGGCTGTCGAAGCCCTCATCCTCGGCCTAGAACTTGGAATGACACTTGTTGATACTGCAGAAATGTACGGGGCTGGTCACAGCGAAGAGGTTGTCTCAAGAGCGCTGGATGGAGGGCGCGAGAGGGTATTTGTTGCTTCAAAGGTCTCGCCATCCCACTTTGCATACGATGATGTGCTGAGATCAGCTAAGAGGAGTCTTGAGAGATTGAAGATTAAGGAGATGGACCTGTACCAGCTCCACTGGCCAAATCCTCGGGTCCCGATCGAAGAAACTATGAGAGCGATGGAGAAGCTTGTCCGGGACGGTATTATCCGACACATCGGCGTGAGCAACTTCTCTGTCACCCAGATGAAGGAGGCGCAGGCGTCTCTATCCCGGGAACAGATCGTCTCGAACCAGGTGGAGTATAGTCTGCTCGACCGGTCGATCGAACCGGACGTGCTGCCGTATTGTCAGCAGGAGGGTGTGACCGTAATCGCGTACAGTCCGCTTGGCAAGGGGAGGATTCCGAAAGGTCGTGGAGGATCGTTCAAGGTCCTAGACGAGATAGCGGCAAAGTATGGAAAGAGCCGTAGTCAGGTAGCATTGAACTGGCTTCTAAACCACGAGTCGGTCGTTGTAATCCCGAAGGCCATAGACAAGGAGCATGTTAGAGAGAACGCTGAGGTCGTCGGCTGGAGACTGAGCCCAGAGGATTCTAAGAAACTCGCTACTGCATTTGCCCCGGAATGATCGTCTAGTCTTGCAAAGACGGAGACTGGTCAGTCTCATCCGAGAAGGCCAGTCTTCATGGTTACGAGCTTGTTGTGGGACCTTCTCAATACAAGGATCATCGCCACATAGCAGATTGTGGCTCCTAGCCCGTACCAGAAAAGCTCAGAATAGACCCCGGAACTATCTACCCCAGCGTTCTGCAACAACGAGACCCAGCTAAGGGTCAGGAAGAATCTTTCCCCGAGCCAGTAGCCCATGAAACCTGAGAGGACGAGGGCTGAAAAGACGTAGACCCACCTCCAGCCCTTCCCGATCAAGCCGGAAGCCGCTAGGGTCAGAACGAGAACCGCCAGCAACGCTTGAAAGATTAGAAGCGTCCAGAGAAACTCGAACGTGAGGCCGAGTCTAATCCCGTAGGATGAGATGAAACCTGCAGTACTGCCCTCGAGAGGCAAGTAGGAGAGGACCGCTGTCCGAACCGCCAGATATTCAGGGATCGAGAGAAACAGGTTGGAGGCCGTTGCGAGAACATAGACACTCGCATGTTCTCGCGAGTTGTGCTGGCTCAAAAGCCTCCAAGGCTTTGTCAATCTGCTACGCTCATCAACAAGTAGCGAGAAAAGACTATCGGGTGGGACCGTCGGGTTCTTATCACCACATCGCCCGGGCCATGGGACATGAACGATTCCGACAGGGTCCTCCGCGATATGGAGGAAGGCGGAGACGGAATGACAAAGTACGGCAACATGCTCTTGGAGTTCATCAAGAAAGAGATCTTCCAAGAACGGAAAAATGTGTCAGTGGAGGAGATCGTGACACTTGTGGCCAGTCTAACTGACGTGTCGGTCGGTCTGCTCGCCAAGTTCCGGAAGGAACCCGTCGACGAGTCACGCGTGGCCGAGATCGGCCGGGACGTTTTCAAACACATGGTTGGGAAGCTCGGCTTCGATATCGGCCAGTTAGGAAGGCCGTCCCTCTACACCTAAACAGCCCCATTTACAACGGAGCAAGCGTTCACGCCGAATCAAATAGAAGAAACGCCTTGTTTGAAGAACAATCGAATTGGCGACCGAGGGTAGAAACCGGAAGCGACTCGGTCCGGACCGGACCCATAATTTAAGCAGATTCCTAGGAGAACAGCCATCTCCATTTGACCGAGGCTAACTAGCGATGACAGATGTGGCGCGAAGATGGACGCCAGGGTAGTGTCAGTTTCTCTCTATACTCTGTGCTGTTGATGGCTCTGATAATCGGTCTTGGATACGGCTTGACGCTCACAGGACTGGTTGATGATCTCGCCATAATCCGAGAATTGTTCAAACTAAGATAAAGAAACGTGTTATCTGCTGACGTAACGATTGCAACCAAGTAATCCAATCGAGGTGGCAGGTAAATCACAGCCATTCGAATAGGAGAGTTACAATTATGTTATAGACAGAGCGGCCTAGCCCTCGGCAGAGCCCGATGCAATGATCACAAAGAGGATCTTCTGGCTATTTCTGTTCGGAATCGCTTGCTACGGCTTCGGGGCATTGTCTGTCACGGCGGACGAACTCTACGGAATCGCCCAACTATACGGACCCAGTGCCGTCTACTATTTTCCCATCATAGGAGCCAGAGGCCTCTGGGACGCATGGGTCCTTGTGTTCTCAGGCATGGGAGTCTGCTTCTTCGTCGCTGTCCTCTCGATTCTAGCCCCTCAAACGCCGTCAGCGAAAGGCTAGATAATGGACCGGTCCGGTCTGAACCTCTGCTCTGCTTCAGACCACATGATCCATTTTCGACCAGGCTCTAGTTAAAGCGGGCCGGAGAGCTTGGACATAGTCTTCAAAGCCTAGATGATGGTCTACCTAATACGGACGGCTGTGCCGAAGCTCAAGTTCAACAAGGAATACCTTCAACGCCTAACGAAGCCCATACCTAAGAAAGAACCGGGCACGAAAGAGGCGACAACAGCCGAGGTCCAGGCTCAGCCGAGACATCCCACCGGATTCCTCCAGTACTGCACGAACTGTGGGAAGAGTCAGATGTTCAGAGTCGATACTCTCGGCTGGAAGACCTGCACAGTCTGCCACGGGACGGCACCGGACAGAAGCCAGAGCCCGATATGAAGGAGTGTCCACTCGGGCTCGAGGTTCATCCGCGTTTTGTCCAAGGGTTTCGGCAGATGGGTCTATCGTCTTACTCTGGCTAGGTGGTACTACAACTATGCCTGGGGCTGGATAATCGGGTACTTTCTCAGCACCTTTTCGATGATCGTGACAATCTACTATCTCATCCCGGGTCTACGAGATTTGTTCTCGTTTCCTGTCTTCCTCGGCGGCTCAGGCATTCTACTCGTCGGAGGGGGCTGGGTACTGGGGAAACTCCTAGCGAAACGGTTCAAGATCCAGCCGATAGAGACCTACATCTCAAGCGAGGTTAACCCGTTTACGAATGCCGCCCTGACTGCAAAAGAGAGAGTGTACTGGAATGCGATGGTTGTCTTCTTGAAGAAGGAGCATGCCCGCGCCCCGGACGCGGAGGTCGCTAAGTGTGTCGAACAGATGAACATATCCATCAAGGGCAAAGTGCCGTTCAACTTTGACGAGCTGGACAATTTTGACCTGGGAGAAGAACCGGAACCGCAGGGACCGCTTACGAAGGACGCTACCAAATGGTCCCCTCCCGGAGAGATCAAAGATGGCGTTAGCGAAACGCCGATATGAGAGTCTGTCAGGTCTCCACCTTCGATCTTCCGATAAGATAGATTAGTCGACACTGACTCGTCCTTGATCGAGAAGCCTTTCGATCTTGGATGTCTATCTGCTCGATGGGACCTACGAGTTATTCCGCCACTTCTACGCCATCCCACCGCACGCCAACCCTGTGGGAGAGGAGGTTGCCGCAACTCTGGGGGTCCTAGCTAGTGTCGTATCAATGTTCGAGTCCGGGGTCACTCACCTCGGCGTAGCAACCGACCATGTCATCGAATCCTTCAGGAACGATCTCTGGCCGGGTTACAAGACAAGCGCCGGTGTGGACCCGAGACTGCTCGCGCAGTTTCCTCTAATGGAGGATGCGCTGATGGCGTTAGGTGTTGTTGTCTGGCCGATGGTCGAGCTGGAGGCTGATGACGCCCTGGCGGGGGCAGCATCGCGTCTTGCCAGATTCCCGGAGGTTGACCGGGTCTACATCTGTTCTCCTGACAAGGATCTGGCTCAGTGCGTTAAGAAGAATCGGATCGTCATGCTCGATCGACGTAGAAAGACGGTCATTGACGAGAAGGGAGTGATTGAACGATTTGGCGTCGCGCCAGCGTCTATTCCCGACTATCTTGCGCTGGTAGGAGATAGTGCAGATGGGTATCCGGGTCTGCCCGGGTGGGGAGAGAGGTCAGCCAGTTCGGTTCTCAGCCGCCACGGCCATCTCGAGAATATCCCGGCAGACCCTTCGGACTGGAAGGCGAAACCTCGCGGAGCAGACAGGCTCGCAAGAACCCTGCGAGAGAACCTCAAACTGGTTTTTCTGTTCCGTGATCTCGCGACCCTGCGGAAGACAGAGCCCACCATCAAATCACCGGCTGAGCTTTTCTGGAAGGAGCCTCACGAGTCATTCGTCAGGATATGTGACCGACTGGACGCCCCCCAGCTTGTAGAGCGCGTCTCCAGGATAGCGCATCTTAGTTGATATGTGCGCATTCCTCTACCAGAGTGTAAATTCGGTGGAGCTTTTACTAAAGAGGGTCCCCCGTCACTTGGGATTTTCATAAGACATCACGCTTCTTAGTCTTCGCGAAGATGGGGTCTCCAAGAGGTTCCGGCGTTGCCTTGCTGATCGGGCACCGAATGAGAACTTTGGCTGTCAGAACCTGAGACGTTTCTGGAGGTCTCGGCTATCTGAAAGTACTGCATCAGAAGCGGGAAGGCTCGGAATTATTTTGTGGGTCGTCCCGTTCAGTATGGCCCACCCGGCGAGTCCTCCGGCAATCATCGGGAATAGAAGGATTGCAAACCCTGTCGTGTCTAGGCTTGACTCTGATAGTCCAAGACTGAACCTACCGTCGACGAGGGCAGAGAAGGGACCGATGAGCGTGGATAGTAGGACCATTCTGCTTCTTCTCAACGAGATTCTGGTTGAAAGGTCGAGGACGAGGACCGGAATCAGGGACAGGAGGTAGATGGGGATGAAGAGTGCTATTCTTGCTCCTTGGTCAGGGGAGATGTTTGTAATGTACCAGCTTCCTGGAGGATTCGAGAAGCTCAGCTCAAAGGCCGAGAATCCGAGAACGGCGGCGGAGTAGACTGCCGCGATGATCAGAGCAATTCCGGTTGTGACTCCTCTTCGACGGAAGAGGCTCTTGGAGGTCCAAAAGATGATGGTTCCGGCGGCGGCGAAGATTCCTGACGCGACGAGGAAGGAGACGAGAGAGGCGAGGCTGTCTCCGTTTACAGGAGAGCACTGGAAGGCGCGGAATTGCGGTATGGAGCAGTAGCCGAAAGTGTAGGCCATCCCCGTAATATCAGTAGCCCAGTAGCCGAGGAAGTTCAACTGGGCCCAGACCGCGGCCAGTCCGAGAATCACGATCGCCGGCACCAGATTGACCAGTCTTGGCGGGCCTGGGAGCTCTTCACCGGCTCGTCGGGCCCCGATTAGTCTCATGCTGCCGATCAGCATTCCAACTCCTCCGATTATCATGCCAACGATGAGAAGTGAGTGTGCGGGCGTGAAGAGGAAAGGGTCGAAGCCGTATGTGCTGTGCCACCAGAAATCTATTGGTGCGGCTATGATTTGGAGAGCGGTGCCGAACGCGGCTATGCTGACGCCTCTGAAAAAGGAGGGAGATATTTTTCCCCGGGCGGCCGTATTCGTCCGGAGTACGAGTCCTGAGAGACTGGCGACGGCGACCATTCCTATGCCTATGTAGAGTACAGTGTGGGCCGGAGTGAAGAATGTCTCAACTATTCCGAGAATATGGGCAGAAACGTCCCATTGCGCTCCCGTGATCTGGAGGAAGGCTCCCACCACACCTAGAGCGTAAATCGGGATTAGCCGCTCAGGGGCTAACCATTTCACAAGGACTCCCGGCAGCACGAATCTAATATTCCTTGCCAGGGACCCGCTTGATGTCTAGATGCGACGCGAAGGACCTGTTGCCCACCGAGAAAGATTGAGCCTCTTGAAGAGTTCGGGAAATCGCGGGTCTTGGAGGCCTGTTGTCCCCTGCAGAACGCCCTGGAATCCCCTTGGAATCAAAAACCTTGGCACTGTCATGTTAATCCTACCAAATGGTCCATGAAAGAACCAACCATCCGACTAGCATCTTCCCGTTAAGACTCGCCGGACCCGCAGATGTGGAATATTCTTGAAATCCATAGACCTCGAGTGTCAGATCCCTGAGTCTTGGTTTCCTGTTCTAGGCTAACATCTATAAAAGACCCAGCGCGTCGAACCGATCCACATCTGACCTACCCAGTAGCGCGGCTCTTCTTCCGAGTCCTCCTAGGAAGTCTTCCGGCTACCCGCATTACGTCCTTGGCCACTCGGGGCGTTATCTCGAAGTCCTCCTTCTCAGTCTTGAAGTGCATCGTCTGGTCCGAAGCGTAGACCATCAGAGCCTTTGCTAGAATCACCCGGTTGAGAAGTTCGGCCTCCGATACGACATTCTCTGGTGTCCACTCTTCCCCGATACTCTTCCTCTTCCAATATCGTCGCGAGCGCCCGCCAGCCAAGCTGTCCTAGTTAGAAGCTTTCGAAGAGACCTGAACTTGAACTCTTTCGCATCCACGGGGACTCCTCTTTCTTTGGAATCTGCGCTTCCTTGATGGCTTGTTCCTTGAGAATCTCTAAGGCTTCAACGTAGGACTTGACCAGCTGGTCCCAAGTCTCCTGGTCGAACCCGGGATAGAGGTATTCGCGCTTTGGCATTGGAAAAGCGTCTGGTAGGGCTGATTCGTACTTGAGCTGGATTTCCTGGTCCAGCAGGTTTCTCCAGATCCTGTCTCGAAATGAGTCCAACGCTAATCATAGAACTGGAGGAGCGAGATTTACGATGCAGAGATCGATGAAACTGGATTATCAGGAGAAAATCGAGGCTTGAACGGGTCCCAAACTGAATGTTTGCCAGCTCGCAGGATTTACGGGAATGATCAGGCGAGCCGCTTCCTCATATTGTAGGCTCTAACATAGAACCCCAGCTTCTTGTAGAGTTCAACAGCCGCTTCTTGTTCAGAAGGCACGTCTAGATTCACAATATCAATGCCGTTTCTCTGGAAATGGTCCAAGAGAATATTCATGAGGGCTCTGCCAATACCTTTTCTTCTGTAGCGCGAGTCGACCGCCATCAGTTCGACGTAGCCAACCCTCTTGGCATTCCAAGTTCTGAGGACATTTTCTGGGAGTCCTTTTCTCTCGTAGCCAGCTATGAAACCAGTAACTCGTCCCGAATTGTCTTCGGCTACAAAGAAATAGTCGGGGTTCCTAGAGTACATCCCTTCAATGTCTACAAACGTGGGGGTCGCATCGAATGAGGTGTATTTCTCAGCGATCTCAAACACTGACTGAAGATCGTTAGAGGAACAGGGCCTTACCTTGACCATCAGTCATCCACGAATAACTCTTCTACCGAACGGTTGACAGTGTAGGTTGCTTAGTCGAGGCTTGTCCGCGGGACAGAGCAGTGAGGATTGCGTCGACAAGCTTTCTTGCGGAGGCTGGATTCAGTTCCACCGCAACTCTCGCTCCGGGACCATCCTTCGGATTGACGAAGTCGATGTTCAGCGCATGCTCCAGTTGAGCGTCGCTGGGGTGATCATAGGACACGTTCACCTGTTCGAGCTTGAACCATCCCTGCGGACCTTTTCCGCTACCTGACACTTCCGCGGTCTCAACTATGCCTGTGCACATAGCATTCCTCTCCTAGCTCGGGGCCCTAAGGTACTTTTCGAAGAAGACGAAGAGTTTCTTCCAGCCGTCAACCGCCGCCTCCTGACGATATGCCGGACGATCATAATAGAAGAAGCCGTGCCCCGCCTTCGGGTACATGTGAAACTCGTACATCTTTCCGTACTTCTTCAGCTCATGCTCCAGCAGTTGGACGTGTTGCGGGGTGGGGTTCTGGTCTTCCTCGCCAAAGAGACCTAACAATGGACAGGATAGATCCTTCGTGTATTCAATCGGCGAAACAGGCTGATTAGGCGTGAGCTCTTCCTTCGACAAAACGATGCGCCCGCCCCAGCAGTCTACAGCCGCATCAAAACCCTTTAACCGGCACGCCGCGAGAAACGCTTGTCGACCACTCGAACACGTGCCGAAGACGCCGACCTTCTTGTTGGAAATCGGAAGCGATCTTAGTAGCCGAAGGGATCCTTCAGCATCTCCCATGACGCTGTCATCAGCCACTCCTCCCGAGCCGCGGACCTTCGCCGCCACATCTTCCGGGCTACCATGGCCGAACCTGTAGTAGATGTTCGGGCTCAGCGCAAGATAACCGTGGTGGGCAAACTTCCGCGTCATCTCCCGATACAGCTCATCCCAGCCCGGCATGTGATGTATCACTATGACCCCTGGAAACGGGCCTGGGCCGAGGGGTCGCGCAAAATACGCGTTGATAGAATCCCCACTGTATCCCTGTAGCATTACAGTCTCAGCGAGCATTCCCTCATACATGTCCGTCGTATACGGATGCATGGCTCAGCGCTTGCAGCTTGCACGGCTTAAAAAATCCTCGACGGCCCATCAGGGGGTCCATTCATGGAAAATGCGCATAGGAACAAATTCTCGAATAGTTGGCACCCAGTTTATCATCGCCTTTTACATGAGCCAACAAGGCTTGGCAGATGCCTCCCGGCATGGACCGGTCCGAAATTGAGGATAGAGGAGTCGATGCCTTTCAGAGCCGCTATCTGATTAGCCGACTCGCAAGAAACTGGGCAAAGCAACACACAGAAAGAAGAGCAACTCGAACGCGGTGACTAGGTCAGTTCTTGCAGCGATATTGGTTCTATCTTACGATAGATCTGGGACGGACCACGAAGTTTGCCATCAACAGTTAACAGATCTTGCTCAACTGATATCCCGAACAGTTTTGCGTTCTCTTTCAAGCATGGCAGAATCAATCCCCAATCTTTCGTGGTGAAATCTGCCAGTCGTCCACCGTTGAGCTGGTCCGCCGAGACTTTCATGTGGGGATCCCGTATGAATATGGCTCCGCCGGAAGCTAGTGAGAACAAGTTGCTCCCAGGGTAGGGGTATTCCTGTTCTGTGAACCTACCGTCAAAGGAAGGATTCAAACCGTTAACCACCACAAATCCGCCTCCATTATACGGGTCGCCTGCCATGAATGACTCTGCAAGATAGTCCAGACACGTGCCGTTGATCACAACTCTCGGCCTACCCACCGCGTTGATTAGCGGACGTCCTGCCGCGTTACCAAGCACGTACACGTCACCCCCCTTCGCCGCGTACATGAAAGCCTGACCCACATCACCATGAACCACCAGCTTCCCATACTTCAGAATCTGCCCAGCCTGATCCTGAGCAGCACCATGAACTGTCAACTCGCAACCATCAATGCCCGACGCGACATAATCGCCCACATCCCCGTAACAGTCAATCCTCAAACCATTCGTCCGTGGACCCAGCCCGCTCCCGATGAACCTGTGTCCTCGTAGATTGTAGAGCAGGATATTTTTCCAGCCGTGATCGTAGGCGTCGACTACGAACCTGGCAGCACTCTCGTCTCCTTCAACTGGAAATTCCAGAGCATCAACCATGAGCACCTGCGAGTCGAGTCCCGGATGGACAAGTCTGGCCCTGCTCTTCCAGTCTAGCTGAGTGTAGAGGTCGTAGTTTGACAGTGGGGAAGAGAAGATCTCATTCAGAGCCTCATGATACAACTGCAACAGAGAGCTACGCTTCTTGTATCCAGTATCATAGACTCGATCGAACAAGAGTGACAGGGATTGTATCGCGAAGCGTCTCGACTCCTCCCCCTTCAACGCGACCCTCTTCAACTCCTCAAGAATCTCTCCTGCATATTGGAAGCCGGCGTCCCTCAATGCGGGACGAACGTACTCGTAGAATTCCAAAGGGTCCTGGGACCGGGGACTCTTCTTTGGCAATTGCAGTGCGACGCTGATGTTTAGAGCGACGGCCCTTCGGTGTCCAGGCAGCCAATCCTGCTCTGGAAGACTGGTTACCCGTCCAAACTTGTCAGCACATTCCATCTCTTTCCCATCCTCTCCGTCCTTTACCGTGAAGAGGAATGCTCCGCCGTCAGTGTGGCTCCCGCCACGAGCGTTCCAGTAAGAGTCAGCAAACCTGCTGGGAATCCTACCATCCTCCTGTAACCGTCCGAGCACAGCGTTGACCGCCTGTCTCTCCGACGCGATTATCCCGATTTTGACCGGACCCTCTTGCAGCGCGAAGACTTGGGGTCGCAGCATCGACGTGTCCGTGATCCCCAGCAACTGCCAGGCATTCTTCTCCACGTCATTCCTGGCGACAATGAAGAACCAGGGACCGTCCGGAGACCCATGGATGTGAGAAGTCTGAATGAGCCGATAGATCTTCCTCTTCTCCTCCGGCAGCATCTCAAAGTCCCGCTCGGTCGTCGGCGCCAGCGCCTCGATCAAGTACTCCAGAGGATACTTGTAGACCCGGCTGATCAGATCGAACAATAGAACAGACACTTCAGTGTCCGTCAAGAACAACGGATGTATGTTCCGCTGTGCCAAGTATTCCATTATCGAGTGGTAATTCGCAAAATCACCGTTGTGGACGAGCGCCTCATGCAACCCGACAAAGGGGTGTGCCCCTCCTGGATGCCAGACCCGGCCCTTCGTTGGATAGCGGTGGTGGCCGATCCAGATGTGAGCCTTGAAATTCTCCAGCCGGTAGTACTTGACAACATCATCTCCGTAGCCGACCAGTTTCAGAACGATCAGGTTCTTGCCGTGAGAGACAACGAATGCTTTCTTCTCGCCCAGTGACGAGTAGTATTGGAGATTTAGCCGGTAGCTATTCTGGTAGATGAGCTCGTCTTCCAACTCGCTATTCTTCAATCTGCCAAGATTATTCTTCCGCGCGAAATCAGCCAAGACCTCCGGCTTGACGCGCACAAAGTATCTGTAAACTTCGGGCGGCTCCACTTCGAGACCCGGAATCGAGAGGTAATCATCGACCGCTTCAACTCTCGACTCGTGGTCGACCTGGAAGAAGCGTCGAATATGCTCGTCTTCGACCTGCTTCCTAGCAGCCCTGTCGAGGTAAGCGACTTGCAGAATGTAGTCTTCGCGCAGAATCTTCTCTGAAACTCCCAGCTGCTCTGGGACGAGGCCCAGAGCAGCGATGCCTCCGCCCTTGCCGTTACCTCTGTTCCGCATCTGGACAAGCGACTGCAGGAGATACTTTCCCTCCAACGGGACGTCGCAAGCGAGTCCAACGACCCCGCAGCCACCCTCTGCCTCCTGCTTCAGGGATGACAGGTCCGGGACCCTCAACGTTTTTCTAGAGTCTATAATCGCTTGGCCGATCATCACTTTCTCACTTGTATCGTACGAGTAGGTCCTTTCTGCCGCGAAGGTCTCGAACGCTCTCAAGTCCGAAACTGGCGAGGATAATTCGCAGACGTTTCGACCAAGCGTTGAACAGGTCGACGATCCTCTTCTCGCCCCACTCGGGATCAATGAACTGCGAAAGCTCTGGATCGGTTGTCGTGATGCCTACCTGGCAGCCGCGTCCCCGTTCGCAGTTCCCACAGTGCGTACATCCGACAGCTACCGCTTCCGCTGTCGCCACAACACATCCGTCGGCTCCCAGAGCTATAGCCTTCGCAATATCATCGGCAGTCCTAATACCACCGCTCGCCATTAGCGTGATCTCGTCACGGACTCCTTCTGACACCAGATAATCGTGGACCTTTGGAATCGCGTACTCTACTGGCATTGCAATGTTCTTCTTCGCAATCTCGGGGGCAGCCCCTGTCCCACCATAGCCGCCATCAATGTGAATGATGTTTGCGCCAGCATAGTAACTTCCAATCGCCACCATGTCAACATCGGTGGGCGTCGAGACCTTCACAGAGACGAGTGCTCGGGGATTAACGGTCTTGATCCAGTCGACATGCTTCTTGTGATCCTCCACAGAATACACACTGTGAAACGGAAACGGCGAGTATAGACTCGTGAACATCGACGACTCTCGCATCTTCGCCACTTCTGAAGTCACCTTGTCAGCGAGAAGGTGACCCCCTAGTCCCGGCTTCGCTCCCTGAGCATATTTGAACTCGACAATCGGCGCGTACTGGATAGTCTCCTCCCGGACCCCGAACATGCCCGTAGCAACCTGTGTAATCACATGATTCCGATAGGGCACAATCTCGTCAGGGTAGCCTCCTTCACCGGTCGAAGTGTAGGTCCCGAGTCTCCTTGCGGCTCTGGCCCGCGCGATCATGAAGTTGAGACTGATCGAGCCAAAAGACATGCCTCCACCATAGATCGGTACCGGAATCTCGATCTTCTCGCCCCCACGTCTCTTGTTCAATGGAATTGACAGGTCAACCTGATCCTGGTCGACCTTTGCAACTCCATCATGGCTCTTCCATCCCAGTACGTCGAAGCCTCCGCCAGAATTCCCAGTCTTGTACTCTAGACCGTTCTGCGGAATATCTCCGGTCAACGCCTGCTCATAGGTGGCAAGAATTAGATCGCCTGTCCACCGTTTGTTCCCCAATCCTTCCGGCGAGCCGTGCTTGAGCGTAGGGAGCACTTCTAGGCCACGGTGAATCCTTTCAGTGTGCTTCTCGATGATGATTATTTCTGAGTTGCCCATGCGATCCCCTTGAACGATTGTTCACGCAGTTCCGAGTCCATCATTGATCGGCCAATGTCTCCTCGCAGCCGTCGTACGTCGCGCATTCCCATTGCGCCGAGAATCTCGATCAGCTGATCATGCCAGACTCCCATGAGGTTGACGAGACGCTGTGCTCCCCACTCTGGATTGATTTTCCGCGGTCTGAATCCGCATTTCGCCCTGTTCCGAGTCTCGCCTAGGAACTCTGCCTGCAACGCAACCAGTATCGTCGTGTCAATCCCAACTAGGTCCGCCCCGCTGATGATCGCTTTCGGAACATGCTCCGCTAGAGTGATCCCTCCGCTCGCGATGATCGTGACCTGGTCACGCAATCCATCCCGGACCAGCTGCTGATGCACATCCCGCAGGGCTGTCGAGATGTGCCGAGGATCTCTAGAATAGTCGTGGCCGTGATAGTCAGCGTACAAGTGCATCCCGTGCACGCCTTGACGGGCTAGTTCGGACGCAACCCTTCCAGAATTCTCTTTGAGCGGCAGCCTGCCTATGATAATTGACCGGTCGAAACGTGTCAGCAGCTTCCTCAGCATACCGGGCTTCTCGGCGTCAAACTCGAGAATTGAGGGTTGCTTCTCCCCATAGTCTTCGATTCCCTCCTCGTCGATTAACGGTAGCAGATTGTCAGGTCCCGGTCTACCTAGCCTTGTTTCCCTAGCAACGTCTAGTGTACCGATCTTCCCTGCTGCCAGTGTTACAGCTGTTTGAACATCATCGTTGTCAGTACCATTCGGTAGTTCATCGAAGATTATTGGGACCGGAATCTCGATCGTCCTAGGCGTCTCAATGACTTTCTCGAGGTCGATACTTGTCGGCTTCCGTCCAACATCGACGCGTGTCGAAATATACTCGCGCCCGTAGACACCGTCCCTGGTTGGACGAACAATTTCTGACATGTCAGTCCAGATGCCATCAAATCCCTCTCCGCCAAATGCGCCTTTGTAGCCCATTCCTTTGACCGGAATTTTTCCCGTAGACGCTTCGTTCCAGACAGTGTAGACCATCTCGGGAGTCCAGAACGAGTCGCCCAGTTTCTTGTACGCCTCGGAAGGATTGACTGTCATGATGTGCGGATACTCCTGAACACATCTCATGCAACCTACGCACTTGTGTTTCAGCGGTTTGAACCCGCCGAAGTGTCCGCTGAAGACCCCGTAGATACAGGGGCGACTCAGAACGACCTCTTTCTCGAACCTGTACTCGAATGCCTCATGTACCAACATGGCAGCAAGACGGATCTTGCGAGCTCTAACATCGAACCTGTTGGGGATCGCGTAGACGTGAGGAGCAGGCCTTGATTCGATCTTGAAACGTCGGTACCCTGTCTCTTGCACTTGCACCCCTCTATTCCTCGCCTGTACGAACTCTCAGTTTGAGGGCATAGAAACCACCGAATTTAAGGTGTATCTTCTGACAACTGGACACATATCCAATCACAATCTACAGAAGAATTACTGGACGTGCCGAGTTCTAAACGGCTATGGGCGTGTGGGTCTGAGACTGGTTTGTTTGCGCCGTTCTTCTATGAAGGCGCTAGGAAGGCCTTGGGTGGTTTCAGCTGGGCCAGCGACTGGCTCTTCGGCTTTGATGAGAACCTGATCTTCCGTCTCGGTCACGGAGGATGGCATGTTGAGAAGTTCACATATGGCCCTGGCGTATTCTGCATAGTAGGCTGATGCGTGGCTACCCATTTCGTGTCTCACGACCACTGTGTGGACCCGGCCCTCCTGTGAATGTTCGAAGACGAATGTGCCGCTGTATCTGGCAAGGATGCTTCCGAAGACTCGAAGGACATTTTCGAGGTTGAAATTTCCAAACCAGGAGATGACCATATGTGGAGCCTCTTCTCTCCCGTTCCTTCTTCCAAGCTCTCTCGCCTTTTCTTCAGGCAAGTTGTCAAAGAGTTCTCGCAGAAGTCTCTTTCCTGTAACCGCTAGTCCGGCATTCTGGTAGACAGCGCCCCACTCTGCATATTCGCGTAGACCACTATTCATTACATGGTTAAGGGAGAGATCTTCCTTTCTCGATAAACTTTCAAGGCGTTCTCTCACATCATCGTCGAGTCGGACCATCAAGCGATCCTTAGATTTTCTGGGGAACCCTGCTCACTAAGGCCAATTGTTTCCTGGGCACTGCTATTTTACGATTTCACGATTCAACGGCTTGCTAATCCGCTGGTGGGATTATAGCCTGTCGAGGACACGGTTCAGCTCGCGAGTATATGGACCCCCCTTCATAGGCCACAGACGGGTAACGTGATAGTACTGTGGACTCAGCTCCACGGTTTCGATTCGCTTAATCTTCATCAAGGTGTTGGCCATTCTGGCGAGACGGAGAGTCGGTCAGGGGTCTGATATGAGGTACATATTGACCGTCGACTTCGAAGACGATATCGACATTGACAGCTTTCTGAGATTCGTCGCATACCACAGCAAGCGGCTCAAGTGCACGAGCAAGGACGTGTTCATTCGTCTCGCTCACGAGTGGGAGAAACAGCTGGTGAGTACCCATGAGCCAACAAGCCCAAATGGAACAAAGAAAGAGAAGAAGAAAACACTCAAAGAGACTTCAGAGTAGCCACTATAAGATCCGCGTCCGCTACAAGTACCACTACTACCGCTGGATCGCAACAAAAGACTACGGCAGCTTCAAAGACATATACGAAAAATACAAGGACAAAGGCTACACATACTGGTGCGCTGATTTACCCCCGGAGTTCTCAAGCCAAGATGGGACATGGACGGGATACCGGCTTGATGGGGATAAGACTCATACTGCATCTACACTGAAACGATATGGGCGACACAAAGCGTGGATCGACAACAGCTACAGATTCGAAGGAAAACCAGTAATCCTCGTCTACAACGCCTCGCAATCTAGCTAGTCGTTTCTTAGAAATCTTCTTCTAAGATCCCAGATGCTAATTCATCTCAACACTGCATGTGACTCTCCTATGTGACTACTTCGAGTGCGCGACCCTTATTTGTGACAGTAGAGTCCAGCATTGCATGGAGACGACGACCGTCCAGAAGGAGACGCTCTGGCGGAATCCCAACTTCCTGAAGCTTTGGACCTCTGACACCGTCTCACAGTTCGGCAGCCAGTTTACCGGGCTCGCTCTACCCTTAACCGCCTTCATCATACTCCATTCGAATCCGACCGAGCAGGGGTTTCTCATTTTTGTGGGGACGATTCCATGGCTCCTTTTCGGACTGTTCGTCGGCGTCTGGGTCGACCGGCACAGGAAGCAGCGGATCATGGTCACGTCCAACATTCTCCGAGGCTCATTGCTGGCGCTGATTCCGATAGCGGCAGTCTTCGGATGGATCACCCGGCTCGGAATTCTCTTCCTCTACGCGATCAGCTTCTTTATCGGATTCCTACAAGTCTTCTTCGACGTCACATACCAGTCTTGCCTCCCATCCCTCGTAAGGAGGGAACAACTGGTCGAAGGAAATACCAAGCTCCAAGCAAGTGCCTCAACAGCCCAAGTTGCTGGACCCACAATTGCCGGGATAGTTATTGGAATACTCACGGCACCGATTGCGATAGCAATTGACGCCTGCTCATTCTTCGTGTCAGCGTTCACTCTCGGCCGGATCAAACATGACGAATTCATTGATCACAAGATCTCGAAGCATTCTGTTCTCGCGGACATACGCGAAGGCTTGAGGGTTGTACTTGGTGACAAGAGGCTCCGGATGATAGCAGGCTCTACGGGGACATCAAACTTCTTCAGTACCGGCCTCGGCACGATACTACCGTTCTTCCTGGTATCCGTCGGAATCTCGCTACCCAATATAGCCCTAATCGAAGGACTCATTTTCAGCGTTGGCAGTGTCGGCGCTCTTGTTGGAGTTGCCCTCGCAACTAGAATAGCGCGAAGGATAGGGGTGGGACTGTCCATAATTGGAAGCATGATCATAGGAGGACTCGGCGCTATTCCCTACTACCTATCAGGGTCCCTTACAGCTTCCCCGTTATTCGCTCTGTTCGGCTTAGACGTCAACTGGTACCTTCTCACCATTATGGCGGGCCAGTTCGTGAGCTTCGTCGGAGTAGTCGTCTACAACATCAACCAGGTCAGCCTAAGACAAGCAATCGTCCCCATCCGTCTTCAGGGGCGGATGAACGCGACTATGCGATTCCTAGTCTGGGGCACGATACCGCTCGGCGGTCTCGCCGGCGGGTTGCTCGCGACGCTCCTCGGAGTAAGGAGCGCTGTCGGTATAGTTGTGCTGGGAGGATGCCTCGCGTTTCTCTGGGTTCTACTGTCGCCCGTCCGTTCTCTCAAAGAAATTCCCGAGTCAATGGGATAGAACCTTGCAAGAAGCTAAAATCGAAAATCAACGCCGCGCAAGAACTCGCCCTGAATAAGCTCTGATCTGCAATCAGGGAGGGGGTCCCACAGAGCACCTTATTCACTCTTGAAGGGCTCTCACCAGCACTTACTGAAAAACGCCAATCAGCCGGTTCTGCCCGATAAACCGGAGTTCTCGCCTAGAAACGTTTCAGACAGCGGAAGGACCCTTTCCAGGATTTAGAAATAAACAAATTCCCATGACACAAGAGTGCTCTTTGGAGTACGATCCTTGCTAGGCAAATCGTTCGGAATAAGCCCGGATCGCGAATCTGTCCGCCGGAGCTATCTCTCATTCTGAACCGGAGCCTAACCAGACCCACCATGATCTCTCGAACCGAAAATCTCAGTCCCAACAAACCAACCGGCAAACTAGAACCTGTAATCCTAGATCACTGGTGTGTTTGAGAATACTATTCCTTGCTGGGTGATCTGGTAAAAGTATCCCCGAGACGCTACGGGGTTCCGACCAATCCGTAGCACCTTCATCGTCCCACCCTTCAACAAGATCTCCCCACTCCTCTTCCTCATCTCGATCACACCATCCGCTAGGTTCGCCGTCGCATTCTCCAGCGACTCGTCAACCACTTCAGTATGGAGGATCGCGATCGTCACAGCACGCGCAATCCTAGTCGCAAACCGCATCACCTGGACGTACTGGAAGACTTTTCGCGCCTCAGTCAAGAGGAAGAATGGCGTGATCGAGTCCATCACTATAATCTTCGGACCCAGACCTGGCTTCAGCGCAAAAGCACGACCGTAGCTCAATAGGTCTTGAAACTTCAAAGTCTCATCCAGTATCTCCGACGGGTCCATCTTCGGCAACGACTCCGCCAACTTCTGCGCCCCGAGCGAGAACATGTCAACAAACTCCAACCGGCCCTCCGACTCGACCTTGTCCACCGCGATATGGTGATCCTCAAGTCCAAGCTTGACGATGTCCGCCGGGTCATCGATACAGTAGTAGAGTAGGCTGCACCCTTGACGGATGAAGTTCGTAACCAACTCCCGGACAAGCATCGACTTCCCACTGCCGATAGGACCCAGCAGAGCAATCGCAGAGGGCCTAGGAAAGCCGCCCCCGGTCACCTTGTCGAGAATTGGAATCCCGGTCGGCTGGAGGGCCTCGACCCTATGATCATCAGCCGCCCTCTTCAAGAATGCACGCCGCACTAAACGGGTTGTGCAGTGGTTCGAAAGGCGGCGTGTAACCGGAACGAGAGTCGGAAAGTGACACTCCGCTCTGACCAGTCGAACCTGCTTATCTTTAGGCAGTCGGAGAGTCTCCGCCCGCTTCTGGCTCAGCTTTTATTAGACCCTGGCCACCACGCTGGTCTTTCTCTATGATAGTAATCGGCGGCTCAGCCTCCACCAGCCTCGCAGAGAAGGTCGCAAAGCAACTCGGCCAAGAACCCGGGCGAATCGAGATCAAGAGATTCCCCGACGGCGAAAAATACATCCGAATACATGAGGAGGTCAAAGGCCAAGACGTCGCGCTGATCCAGTCACTCTACCGGACACCAGACGAGTACGTCTTCGAATACCTCCTCATCGCAGACACACTACGAGACATGGGCGCCGCCTCCATAACCGGAGTCACCCCATACCTAGCCTATGCCCGTCAGGACTCCCGCTTCTACCCGGGTGAAGCCCTAAGCTCGGCCTCCCTCGCAAAATTCTTCGAGGCAGCCGGCACAACATCCATCATCACGATCGACTGCCACCTCCACCGGCTAGGAGACGTCTCCAAAGTCTTCAAGATCCCGGCCCAGAACGTGTCAGCAATGAACCTCCTCGGCAGATACGCACGCGAGAACCTGAGACCGAAGAAGCCCATAGTCGTCGGACCAGACGAGGAGGCCGAACAATGGGCCGGAACAGTCGCAAGAGAGCTGGACGCGGAGCACACCGCATTCACCAAGAGACGGGTCCGCAAGGAAGGAGAGACAAAATCCAGACTCGAAATGGATACTGGAAGTGTAGACGTGAAGGGTCGAGACATTGTCTTCGCAGACGACATCATAAGTACCGGAGGAACCATCGCAGAAGCCGCAAGGGCCTGCAAGAAAAAAGGCGCCAAACGAATCTTCGTACTCTGCACTCACCCCGTGCTAGCGGACGGAGCATTGAAACGGATCAGAGCCGCAGGAGCCACAAGAATAGTTGGAACAGACACGATTCCAAGCCCCATCAGCACCGTCTCCGTCGCCCCCGTCATAGCCGCCGCCCTCAAAACAAGACCATAGACGATGCTGAACCCAGACCAGTTCACGGCTTGAACATTCATTAGGACAATTGTTCGCGATCGCGCGGGAGATCATTGCCGCCAGAACTAGCCATCACCGGCGCCCTCAACTGGGACATCAACCTCTTCGTCAAACAGATCCCCCGCTCCGGTCAGGAGGTAGTCGTAGAGAAGATCGACAGAGTCCCGGGGGGTAAAGGAGGCAACGTGGCGGTCGCCGCCACCAGGATACTCGGCCACGGACACGTCGCGCTGATCGCGTGTCTCGGAAGAGACGATGTGGGGAAGAAGCAGATCTCCATCCTAAAACAGGAGGGTGTTGAAACCTCAACGGTCCAAGTCCTCGACAGATTCGAGTCCGGACAGGCCTACATAACAGTCGACCAGAAAGGCAGCAACGTCATCGAGACCCACTTCGGCGCAAACGCGGGATTCAACCACGACCATCTGATGCTGCCTTCAATCCAGTCCGTCCTCGCAAACATCCAGATGCTCGTCGTCATCGACCCACCGCGACAAGTTGCTGGAAAGCTACTGGCCGAAGGCCGCAGGCTCCGAAAGTCCATCATCTGGCACCCAGGGGTTCTTACGAGATTCGGGCTGGGTGAGTTCGAGGACGGCATGGAGGAGGTAGACTACCTAGTCCTCAACGAGCATGAAGCGCTTCTCTTCGCGGGCGTCAAGCGACTTGACGAAGCATTGTCCTCGTTGAAGAAGGCTGCGCCTCAGGCAAGAATTCTCGTCACGCTGGGGAATAGGGGAGCCGCGTTCTACTCGGCGGGGAAGCTGTCAAAGATTCCAAGAATCTCGCTTGAGAAGCTTGGTCGGAAGGTGGTCAACACGACCGGGAGTGGTGACGCGTTCGTAGGAGCCTTTGCAGCATACAAGGTTCTCGGCTTCGGCGACATGGAATCGTTCCGGTACGCTAACATGGCAGGAGCTTTGAAGGCTTGCCATCCCGAGACGCGTGGAAGCCCGACGAGGCAGGACCTGGAAGAGTCTTACCGCAAATACTTTGGTTGAAAGACTAGGCTAGGCTGACCGAGCCTATCTCCGACAGGTCCGTCAAGCTGTTCATCTTCACCATACCATTGCTGACGGTGTAGAGTACACTACCGATGTAGAGTGACCTTGTCACGAAGAGATGGCTATTGTAATAGCTCGGGAGTTCACCGTTGGGAAGGTGAGTGATTCCTCCTCTAAACACTAGCCCGTTCTGGGCCGTGACGTCAAACACGTAAGCTCCTTGCCAGACCAGAGGATTGTAAGCCCATGGATAGTTCGAGCTCTGCGCAGCCTGCGCGATTTCGACGGGGACGACAAGCAGATTCAGCGAGTGATCGAAGAGTACTGCTCGATGGTCGGTCAATGCCGGTGAGTCGCTGCCGCGATCTCCAGCCAAGAAATTGCTAGTATCTATCGGATGGTTGGGATCTGAGACGTCGAAGAAGGTGAACTTGAGACCTTGGAATAGCGCGGCGTTTTCCCATGTCACGTTCGTCGAGGATTTTCCGAGGCCTATCAGGTGCGTCTCATCGTAGGGTTGCAGATAGTCTGACACTCCGGTGATGTTTAGCTCACCTAGGACCTTTGGCTGGGAGGGGTCTTGGAGACCTATTACAAATAGTGGATCCATTCTCTGGTATGTGACGAGGTAGGCTCTGTCGCCCATGAACCTGGCTGCGTAGAACGCCTCTCCCGGTGATAGTCCCTCTAGACTTCCAACGGTTTGAAGACTAGTGTTCAGCACGTACAAGTTGGTCTGCTGTTGTGACACTGTAGAGGTTGTGGTCGTTGTGGTCTGAAGAGCGAAGGCCCTAGCGTAACCGTATTCGCTGGTTGCTATCCGGAAGTAGCCGTTGTATTCGTCCATCGAGAACTGGTTGAGTACATGTCCTGGGACTGTCCCGGTGGCTTCGTAATTTATGGATGACCCATTGATGCTGATCCTGTGAATGGTAGTCTGTTCTGTCTGGCTCCAGATCGGCTGTGTGAGGTAGATCTGGTTGAGTGAGACGTAGATGTTGCTACTTGTTCCGATCAGGAATGTCTTCGCAGCCGGAGCCGGGTTGATCTGGCTGACGTCAACGGCGATGACTGTCGTAAAGCTCTGAGCGTAGTCCGCAATGTCAGAGTGGTAGATCTGGCCGGGCATTATTGTCAATGCATGGCCATCGAGAATGTTTTCTGGAAGTGGGACTGGCTCTGAGCACCCGATGGGCCGGGTCGAAACCATGTACACGTAGTCTCCAATCAGACGAGCCCCAGACAGTGTTCCATTAGATATGACCGTGGTGGTTAGGACCGGATTGGAGTGGTTGGAGACGTCGAAGATCCACACTGAGCTGGTCTGGTCGTAAGAGTGGGCGGGCACGGCTATCGTGCTTACTCCTCCGGCTACTGCTGGACCCCCCGTGGTGTAGTAAGGCACTGGATAATACTGGAAATGTTGGGTGATGATCACCAGCCGGCTGCCACCGATGAAGATTCCTTGGATAGAGCCGTTTACGGAGATCCTCGCCACTTGTTTTGCGTCGACAACCGGATAAGCGAGGACTATGGCGACCGTGTTGTTTGTGACGGTGTAAAGGTATATCCCATCATTCTTCACCGTGTCCGGTTCGTCGACCCCCGCGACTTGTGCGTTGGTCTCTGAGTGGGTTGGAATCGAGCCCGAGTAGGAGGAACTGGATGCGGCAGTTGCGCTCAGTTCATTCCCGGACAAGGGTTGGGGAGCCGGGTTGGGATTGTATAGACCACGGACTTCAAGGCCATTACAGCTTTTTGTGAATATGAACTGTTGTAGCTCCTCGTAGGATGAGAAGGGAGTTAACGAGTGAACTGTTGGAGTGGCTGGGCTATGAGTCAGGTACATCGTAACCGGGACCATGGTTAGCGCTATCAGCGACAGAACAGAAACGGCCGTACCAAGGCTTAGGGGTCGCATGGTAACATACTCTCTCTGCTGGGGCTTAATTCCAGTGTTTCGAACGGGGCGTTCAGAGAACAGAACACCTCCCTAAAGCGTAAGATTCTATCCTCCGGCAATGTTGTCTCTTCGGAGGATCGGCATTGGAGAAGGACCGTGACAAGATTGTAGAATCAGAACTGCGAGGGGTCACGCTGAGGGTCTACTGGCACATACTTGGTTCGAAGAACCGGTCTGTCGGAGTGAGGCCTGTGCAGCGGGCCCTCGGATTGAGCAGCCCTAGCGTTGCAATGCATCATCTAGAGAAACTTCGGACGCTGGGATTGCTGGAGAAGGACTTGACGGGGGAATATCATCTCATTGAGCATGTAAAGGTGGGTGTGCTGCGAGACTTTGTCGGCGTTCTCGGGTTCCTTCTGCCACGCTACCTGTTCTATTCGACCATGTTTACTGTAATGCTGGTCCTCTACCCCATCTTCTATCCGCCCAATTTTTCAGCCCATAATATCATGGCGTTCGTCTTTGGAGGATCCGCGGCGCTCGTTTCATGGACTGAGACTTACAGGGCGTGGAGGCTGAGACCGTTCTGATAATGGTACGGACCGTTCTAACGTGTGGGATTATGCCGAGGACACGACCAATCAATACCATAGAAGGCCGCAGTAGAAGAAGGCGAGTCGAAGCTTGAAGCTAGGCGCGAGAACAAGGCTGACATTGGTCGTTATGCTCGGAGTCATAACTGGATTAGGGTTCATCGCACTTCCAGGTATCCTAGCAGTCCCCTCCCAATCTTCCCCGTCAACAAGAACGACGGGCACAAATTCGACCTCCGGAACAACGACCACCGCATTCAATCCAAATGCAACCGTGCAACTCGCGAACAGTACGAAGACTCAGACGCCAACAGAGACCACAATAACGCCGGGAGCCCTCCCCTTCCTCGTGTCTCTCATAATTCTTCCTGCTCTAACCCTCTCGTTGCTGACTTCGACACTGGTTTCAAGGCGTACGAGAAAGGGTCTAGAGAAGGCGTCAGAAAAGGATTCTTCCCCGAGCTAGCTCTAAAGATTTCTAGTCTTGAGAGAATGACGCAAGCCTGACGCGGTGTTGGCCTGTATAGAAGAAGCTATCTACTCAATTAGAGCTCCATCACTACCGTGCCAAGCGCTAGTCTGAACAGATCTCTCGAGTACATATCGAAGAACAAGGACCGGTTTCTTCAGGACTTTCGAACCCTCCTCAAGCAGCCGAGCGTTTCGGCCCAGAAGATTGGGATTGAGGACTGCGCGAGGATAGTAAAGAAGCAGATGGAGATGGCTGGAGTAAAGACGAAGATTCTGCCCGTCAAGAACGGTAATCCCGTGGTCTATGGCGAGGCCAAGTCGAAGTCCAGCTCGAAGACTCTCCTGATCTATGGCCATTATGATGTTCAGCCTCCGGAGCCTCTGGAGAAATGGGTCTCTGGACCTTTCGATGCGAAGATGCAGGGTAGGAAGATCGTCTCGCGGGGTGCGGCGGATAGTAAGAACAACGTGACGTCTTTCATCAAGGCCACGGAGAGCTTTCTGAAAGCGACGGGTGATGTTCCTCTCAATCTCAAGTTCATTGTCGAGGGCGAGGAGGAGATTGGTAGTCCGCATCTTCCAGGGTTTGTCGAGGAGAATGCTGAGCGGTTGAAGGCGGATTCTGTCGTCTGTTATGATGGTGATTTTGACGAGACTGGCCGGGCCAAGATCAGCCTCGGAGTCAAGGGTCTACTGTACGTCGAGCTTCGCTGCAAAAAGGCTCGCGAGGATCTGCACTCATCTTATGCTCCACTAGCTGAGAATCCGGCCTGGCGGCTTGTCTGGGCAATGTCCACGATCAAAGGCCCTGATGACAAGATTCTCGTCAAGGGCTGGTACGATGACGTGGAACGTTTCTCGCCGGCCCAGTCGCGTCTGTTGGAGAAGGTTCCGTTTAGGGGCCAGAATCTGTTGAAGGAGTGGGGTCTCAAGAGTTTTTTGAAGGCGAAGAGCAACCGGGAGGCGTTGAGGCGTTACATGACTGAGCCGACGTGTACGATCTGCGGCTTCAAGACGGGGTACATCGGCGAGGGCTCGAAGACTGTGCTGCCGGGGAGTGCGATGTTGAAGATAGACTTCCGGCTCGTCTATAACCAGAATCCGAGGAAGCAGCTGCGGCTGTTGAAGGAGCACTTGCACGGTCACGGGTTCGACGATATCCAGGTCCGGGGGCTCGGCTTCATAGAACCATCATTTACGAGACCATCGGCCCCGATAGCATTGGCAGCGGAGGAAGCGGCGAAGATCGCCTATGGGAGCAGTGCGGTAGTTATTCCCCGGAATCCGGCGTCGGGTCCCGACTATCTCTTTACCAAGCGGCTGGGCATGGAGTCTATCTGGACGGGCAGCGGGCCACCCTCGGCCTACTCTCACGCTCACGCGCCGAACGAGTATACGACGACCGAGGATTTCATCAACGGAATAAGATACATCGCTTCGATAATCGACTGCTACGCAAGCATGCGATAGCGACGTTTCCGGGGGGCCTTTCAGGCAGACGAGTGTTGTGTCGCTGGGACCCGGTGGTCTCGAGTCTCTTGGGCAGAGGGGATAGTCCTTCAGGTTCTCTCGGCTTTCTGAACGATTTTCAAACATGAACTTCTTCCAAAGAGTGCTTTTGTGTCGTGGGAAATTTTTTATTTCTAAATCCTGGAAGGGGTCCTCTCGCCATCTAAAACCGTTCTGGGCGAGAACTCCGGTTTATCGGGCAGAACGGGCTGATTGGCCGTTTTCTATAGTTGCCGTGTGGGGTCCGTCCAAGCGTGCGAAACCCTCCGCGTGGGACCCCCCTCCCTGATTGCTGATCCGCGCCTATTCTGGGCGAATTCTGTCGTTCTCAGCAGCCAGTCCAGTCCAGAAGACTTCCGAAGTTCATGGTTCAGCGAACGGGCTGACATCTCTGAAAAGGATCGTGGCGGGCAAAGCCCCTAGGGAGCTGATTCTCCTCAGACCAAGAAGATTGCCATTTGACCGTTCAAATATTTCCTGGTAAAGGATTGGGCAAGTATGAGGGTAGGGTCTATCCTAGCCGGACCTGTTTGCCCTCGGCGGGCTTAAGGTCTGAGAGCTTGACGCCCACGAGTCTGATTCTTCGGCGATCCTTCTCGAACTCGCGGAATAGATGGTGGACGTATTCGCGGACGACGTCCTGGTCGTCGACATAGCCGGTATGGGTCTTGTCCCGGGTAAAAGTCTGGAACCCTTCGAACCGGACCTTGATGCTTACTGTCCGAAAGAGTAGTCGTTCCGCGAGGAGGCGTTCGTGTACCTCTTTGACGAGAGATTCTAGGGCTTCGAGGACGACTTGCTTGTTCTGTACGTCGCGTTCGAAGGTCTGTTCGACGCTGATCGATTTTCGCAAGCCTCTCTCCTCTACAGGGGTTTCTTCGATTCCGTTGGCTATTCCCCAGAGCCACACGCCACCCTTGCCAAACCAGTCAGTCAGCTTCTTCGCAGGAATCTGACTCAACTGCCCGATGGTCTGGATTCCATGCTCCTGCAAGTACTCAGTTGTCTTCTTTCCAACACCACTGATCTTGTTGACAGGCAACGGGTCGAGAAATGTCCTGACCTGTTCTGGTCTAACCACTGTCAAGCCGTCGGGCTTGTTCATGTCAGAGGCCATCTTCGCAATCGACTTGTTAGGCGCGACCCCAACACTGACAGTGAGCCCTTCAGCCGTCTTGAGTCCAGCCTTCACCCTTCCGGCATGTTCGAGGGCCTCATCGAAGCTCTTGCAGCGAATGCTGACGTCCATGTAGGCTTCGTCGATACTCGTCTGTTCGAACTTGTCAGCAAACCTTCGCAGGACTTCCATGGCTCGATCCGAGGTCTCTCCGTACAGCTCGAAGTCTGGCCGTACGTACTCTCCCTGGGGACAGAGCTTGTAGGCTTGGGAGATGGGCATTCCTGATCGGACCCCGAACTTTCTCGCTTCATAGGAGCAGGACATTACCACACCACGTCCGTGACCACCCTTCGGGTCCGCGCCGACAATGAGTGGTTTCCCCGCTAGCGAGGGGTTCCGCTCTATCTCACACGACGGATAGAACGCGTCTAGGTCACAGTGGAGAATTATCCTGGGACCCGCGTTTGCATGCATTCGAGGCCTACGCTCCTAGAGACTATTTTAGAGGAGACTTTTTCACTTCAGCCTTTCTGCAGCACGAGCCGTTGTCTTATTAGAACGATAGAGGTATTTTGTTTAATCGAGAGTATGAGCAAAAGCCCTTGGAAACCCGCGGCTAAGGGTCCCGTGTTCCACGTAGTCCTCCTAAGATTCGATGGCGAAGTGCGAGATTCGTGGCAGGCAAGTTTCGAGAGTAAAACCAATGATGCGATCGTTCTTCGTGCGGTTGCTACGAAGAGGTTGGAATTTGATGATTTCACTATCGAGCGAGGCGACCTCGTTCGGCAGTATTTTCCGTTTAAGGACTGGTTCTACATTCAGGAGTACTCCGACTCCCGAGGACGGCTCAAGGGCTGGTACTGTAACATCGGAACTCCGCCTTCGCTGAAGAACTCTACTGTTACCACACGAGATTTGATCCTAGACATTTTCGTAAAGGCTGATCGGAGCTACACGGTGTTAGATGAGGATGAACTGGAAGAAAAACGAGAACTCATCCCTGTTCCAACGTTCAGAAAGATCATGGACGCAAGAGACAAACTTGTCCAAATGGTTGAAGGGGGAGAGCGGCCTTTTGACCGTGACGGACAAACTCGTGACCCCAACATCTTTGCTAGAAGTAGCTTGGTCAGAGAATCACGATAAGTAGCGCTAGGTGCCAAGGGAGAGAGACGACAAAGGTTGCAAATCCCAGTATACCGCGTCGTTCATGGCTCATTGGAAGGCGAAGGATACAGAATGCCCCAGCAAATGATATGAAAGCCTCGATTGAAAACAGGAGATAGATTGGCGGTGCTGAGTGATCCACTGGTAGGGATAAGATTTTCATTGTGGCGATCATTCCTCCGACGCCGCCGAGGCTTGCGACTAGCACCGTAATCTTCAACGGTATGTCCAAGTCTCGCCAATACAGTGCAGTTCTCAACGTCATTCCACTAAAGGAAGATTGCGTCCTTCGGATTAGTTTATCCCGGTTCGGCTTCTTGAACATTTTCACTTTCACTATTCAACTTGACAAGTTCTCGGACCACAATTCACTGAGAAGAAGGTCAAGCATTATTACCTCATGTGGAAACCCGGGCCACCGATCTGAGTGGACCCTCTCGAGTACCGACAAAACAATCCTTACGCCAGACGGTTGCATGACGAGTACAATCGTCAGTACGCCATTGCCAGTCTAGCTCGATCGAAGGGACTGGACCCGTCTTCGAAGGTTGAGTCCCAGACGACCTATGACTTGGCCGAGAGGGTCGAGAAGGCTGTCGGCCCAACTGGCGTGGCTGAGAGAATTCGAGAACTCAGCAAAGTGATCTCTCGCGAAGAAACCGCTCTGAAGATCAGCGAAGAGATCGTCCTTGGCCGTTTTGGCGGTTTTGAAGAGGAGAAGGCCGCTGAGCAGGCCGTCCGGACTGCATTAGCGGTCTTGGATGAGGCTGTGACTGTTGCTCCAATTCAGGGAATTCACGCTGTGAAGATTCGAACGAATCCTGATCGTACGAGGCATCTTGCGGTCTATTTTGCGGGTCCGATGCGGTCCGCGGGTGGGACGGAGATGGGGATGACTATGATCGTAGCGGACTATATTCGTCGAAACTTGAACTTGCAACCATACCATGCGTCGGAGGCTGAGGCACGCAGGTTTGTAGAGGAACTCCGGATCTACGAGCGGGCTGTCGCCAGGTTCCAGTATCGCAACTCTGACGATGCCTTGCATGATGCTATGCTGAGGCTACCAATAGAGCCGAACGGGGTTGAGACTGATCCGGTCGAAGTGACGGTCAACCGGAACGTTCTGAGGGTTGAGACGAACCGGGTCCGAGGCGGAGCGCTCCGGGTGGTGAATGATGGACTTCTCGGTCGTTCGCAGAAGGTTCTCAGGATCGTCGATCGTCTGGGTCTTGATGGGTGGGAGTGGCTGCGGTCGCTGAAGAGCTCCTCGGCGGAGGGCGAAGAAGCGAAGGAGTTCATGTTCATGGAAGACGTTGTGGGAGGCAGGCCAATCTTCGCCTTTCCGAGTACTCCTGGCGGGTTTAGGATACGGTATGGTCGGGCGAGGAACACGGGCCTCGCATCGGTCGGAGTCCACCCCGCCACTATGGAGATTCTCGGCGGATTCTTAGCCATCGGCGTTCAGATAAGAACAGAGCGGCCTGGAAAAGCCGGGATTGTGACGGCAGTTGACTCGATCGAGCCGCCGGTGGTTAAGATGATGGATGGTTCTGTCGTAAGGATTGAGAGCCCGAGCGAGGCTCGAACGGTCAAGGACCGGATCGAGAGCATTCTCTTCCTAGGGGACCTTCTGGTGGGATACGGCGAGTTCCTAGAGAACAATCGAACGCTCGTCCCCTCAGGCTTTGTAGAAGAATGGTGGGGCCAATTACTCGCCGAGAAACTGGCAACACCTCAATTTGGTAGTCCCATTCCGTCAATCTCGATATCGTCCCAACGTCTCCAGACACTAGCCACGAATCCTCTGTCGGCTAGACCCAACGCGAAGGAAGCGACCGAAATCTCCCTAAAATTTGGTATTCCACTACATCCCTACTACACCTTCTTCTGGGACCTGATCAAACCCGAGGAGCTGGAATATCTACGGGAGAGAATCCGCGAATTCTCAAAGCCATCCGAAGAGACCATCCTCATTCCCAACGATACGAAGATCAAGTCTCTACTCGAGAAGCTATGCCTTCCTCACCGAGTCGAGGGCACGTCGCTACGGATCCTGGAGGCTGAGACAGTTATCCTTCGAGCCCTCTTCAAACCTGAAGCTCAAGAATTGCTGTATGTTGGCTCGACCACTCTAGAGAGATTGTCATCGCTCGCAGGATTTCCCGTGAAGAGCAAATCCCCCAACTATGTCGGGGCGCGCATGGGACGGCCGGAGAAGGCGAAAGAGCGTGTCATGACGCCCAAGGTTCACTGTCTCTTTCCTACCGGCCAGTTCGGGGGAATGCGGCGCGATATTGTCGAAGCCTCCAAGAAACTAGCTGTGAGCCTAGAAGTTGTCGACAGGTCCTGTCCCAATTGTGATACATGGGAACCGCGCGTCAAGTGTCCAGCATGTGGAGGTTTGACTGTAGAGAGTTTTTCGTGTCCGCGTTGTGGTCTGCAGGGGCCCGGCGTGTGCAAGAACTGTAATGTGGAGACGGTTGCGTATAAGAATAGTCCGCTTGATCTCAGCCGTATCTTGGAGGACGCCGGGAAACGTTTGGGACTCACGAAGATTCCTGACTCGGTGAAGGGGGCGAAAGGACTGCTGAACCGGACGAAGACTCCTGAGCCAGTTGAGAAGGGATTGTTGAGGGCACGGACCGACGTGTCGATCTTCAAGGACGGGACGATAAGGTTCGACTCGACCAACGCCATTCTCACGCACTTTCGCCCAGGCGAAGCGGGACTCTCGATCGAGAAAGCACACGCCCTAGGCTATGAGAAGGATATGGATGAGAAGCCGCTAGAGACGCCGAGCCAGCTTTGCGCGCTTGAGGTTCAGGACCTCATAATCCCGGAGGCGTGCGGGCAGTACCTTCTGAAAGCGTCAAAATTCCTGGATGATCTGCTGTCATCCTATTATGGGCTCGATACGTTCTACAACGCGGCCAAGAAGGAGGATCTGATAGGGAGCCTTGTGGTTGGACTTTCACCACACACATCCGTCGGCGTGGTCGGCCGGATTGTGGGATTTACGAAGGCGAGTGTCTGTTATGCCCATCCATTCTGGCACGCGGCCAAGAGACGCGACTGTGACGGGGACGAAGACTCGGTGTCTCTGCTTCTGGATGTGTTGTTGAATTTCTCTCGCGAGTTCATGCCTGACAGAATTGGAGGATTGATGGACGCGCCATTGCTACTGTCGCCGCTTCTAAATCCTTCCGAGGTTGCACGCCAAGCGCTCAATATCGAGACCGTGTCCCAACTTCCAGTCGAGTTCTACGAGAAGACATGGCAGGGTGCGCATCCGAGCGAGGTCGAGAATCTAGTTCCGACCCTGAACAAGCGTCTGGGCGAAGATCACTGGAGCATTGGTTTCACGCATCCAACCGAGGACCTAGACCGTGGCCGGTTGATCAGCTCCTACAAGGAGCTACCGACCATGCTTGACAAGGTAAAGGAGCAGCTGAAGTTGGCGGACCAGATCGTGGCTGTGAACGCTGCGGATGTAGCTGTCAAGGTTCTCTCTACACACATTCTCCGTGATCTCGTTGGGAATCTGCGGACTTTTACTTCCCAAAGAGTCCGGTGTATGAAGTGCGGGTCGAAGCCGCGACGGGTCCCACTCGGAGGCGTCTGCCATCGCTGTGGTGGGAAGCTTGTCGCCACAGTGTTTCGGATGGGCGTTGAGAAGTATCTAGATGTCGCGACGGAGATGGTTGATCGATACCAGATTCGGCCGTATTACCGTCAGCGACTCGACTTGATAAAGCTGGAGTTGTCCGAGACGTTTAGGCCAATGCCGGAGGAGAAGGCGCAGCAGAAGCTGTTGATCAGCGACTTCGCTTGAGGAAGACGATCTGAGTCCCGCCTACCATCCGAGAGCGTATCTGTCAGGGATGAGGAATGTTAGCAGAGGGCTGGAGTCTCGGACGAAGGTCTTGGATGTGATGGAGAAGGGCAGGACGAATGTCCAAGACATTAGCGAGAAGGCAGGTCTCAGCCCGGCCTGCGTCGGTTATCATCTCAAGCTTCTCCTGAAGCAGAGAGTGGTTGCAGTGTCAAAATCCGGCCGTGCAGGCAGATGGACCCTAACGAAGTATGGACAAGAGAAGCTGTTCAGTGGCTAGCGGAAGATGAGGGACGCTGGCGAAGTCATCGCCACGGTTATTATTCTTGTTATCGGGATCTTCTTTGCCATTGGGGGCTACGAGTCTCTTCCTGACGGCTGCAAATTTTTCCACCAAGGAATCGAAGCATGCCAGCTGACTGGAAGCGACGGCGACCTGTCGCTAATCGAGCTGGTCTGGGGACTTGCTGCAGTATCCCTTGGGTCTGTCTATATCGTATTTCTAGTTAGGCGGGATCATAGCATCCACTAGCTTCGCACGTTATTGTTGGAACTGGGATATGCTGCTCTGTAGCGGTCCGGGTTCTGTCTTGATTGCCTTCCAGTCCAGCTCTGCTAGTCCGGCCAGTCTTCGGAACTCGTTGACGCTGCCGGGCCCGAATCCTGCGAAGTGGTTGTTGAAGAAGATGTAGCCTTGTTTGAACAGGCTGGATTTCTCCTCGAGCGCGGTGTACCATTTCTTCATGGTCTGTGTCTGGTCTTTCTGTGGTGCGCTGAAGTTGGTGATTGTCCGGTCGCCGACCATGCGGAGATAGGCGATGTCGCTGGTTGTCTCTGTCGGCGTACTAGCGTATTGGTTCTCTGACCAAGCGAGAGCGACGTTGTTCTTCTCTAGTAGTTTGTAGGTTTCGGGTTTCCACCAGGACTTGTTCCGGAACTCGATGGCGTGTTTGTACTTCTGGTCTATCTGTCCGAGGAATGTTTCGAGCGCGTCCTTGTCCTTTTTGATGTTGAACGATGGAGGTAGCTGGATGACTAGTGGTCCGAGCTTCTCGCGGAGTTCGCTGATCGACTTATAGTAGCGTTCGAGCTGGGCCTGGCTGTCGCGTAGCTTTAGTTCGTGGGTTATCTTCTTGGGAAACTTTGCAGAGAAGATGAATCCGTCTGTGGTTACTTTCCGCCAGTTCGCGACCATCAGTGGCGAGGGTGTCCGGTAGTAGGTGGAGTCTATCTCGACGGCGTCGAATATGGTCGAGTAGAGGCGTAGATAGTCGCCGGGCTTCGCGTCCTTGGGATAGAAGGGTCCGACCCAGTCCGCGTAGGACCAGCCACTACAGCCGATGCGGAGTCGCTTAGGGTCCGGGAACATGGATTGACCGCGTTATTCGGGTCTTGTCTGTGTTAAAGGATTGTTTCTTGGGAGTGAAAAGTGTGGAGCGTCTCTGGAGTTTTGCCATGCCCCGGGGGGTCGAGAAATAGATAACAGGAAAAGAAAAGATAGCGAGAAGATGTGCTCTAGTGAGAGTTTTCGCTACTGTTTTGGTCTGATGCGGATGCTGTTTCCTTCTACTCTTATCTCATAGCTGGGTTCCGGTGTATCTGCTGGACCTTGCGTGATGGCTCCAGTCCTCAGGTCAAAGCGTGAGCTGTGCCAGGGACACTCTATCTCATACTTGTCGACGATGCCCTCATCCAAGGGACCTTCCTCGTGCGTGCATACGTTTCCGACAGCGTAGTATTTCCCGTCAACATTTGCGAGGACCACATCCTTGTCCGCCAGGCTAACCTTTCTCATTACTCCAGGAGGAATCTCATCCGTTGAAGCCACAGTGACGAATTCTGTTGTATTGACGGTTGTCATGCTCTGTCACACCCGGGCAGAGACCCCCGCGGGAGAGTATTAGTGTTTCTACGGGGGGAACACCTTCCTAATATTCCCGGTTGGAATCAGGCTATCTCAAGGAAGCAAAGCATACCTGGGTGAATCACGCAGCCGCAGTGTGGAGCGGAATAGACATGGATAAGCAGTCTACGATAAGGAGCATTAGGTCCTCCTACAAGATAGACCAGGTCGAGAACGGTTGGACAGTCTCGACAGGCGATGGTAACATGTTCGTATTCGCGGAGGCGAGAGAGCTCGCCGAGTGGTTCTGTCTGATTGTCGGGGTCCCCATGGCGGGCAAGAAGGAGCAGGATGACCCTCTGGAGTCGGAGATAAGGAAGCTCGTCAAATCCTACAACATTGTCGCCGAGGACGTTGACAAACGCTTCCTAGCCAGCCACGTCCGAGCCTAAATCGTCTCGAATTACTATTTTGAAATCTATCAGAAAAAGTTGTGCGTAACAGAATAAGTCACAGTTACAGGAAAGGAAAAAGCGCTAATAGAACCGGCCCGAGAATAAAACTCGATCAGCTCCAGCCGGAGCTCGTTTGTCGAAGAAAAAGCAAACCCCTACTCGTCTTGGAAGAAACTCCACCCGACAAAATCACGATTGTTGCGCATCATGATCTTACCCGAACTCGCGGGACAATGCCGAAACGCACACATACTGAGAACAGAACGAGCAGACTCTGAGGAGTCTTTCCAAGATGAGTGCTGAGAGTAAAACTTTCGATTTCGTCCGACTTAACGGGCTTCCCGAGAAACCGCGTAAGACCGGGGTTATCGAGTTCCGGGGACCCTACTACACTCCCGTAACCTACGGGTATCTCAAAGATCTTCTAGAGGATTGGGGAGAATATGTTGACGGTTTCAAGTTCGCGGGGGGAAGCATGAGACTCCTCACGCGGGATAAGACGAAGAGGATAATCGAGCTGTGCCATCAACACAACGTCTACGTCTCGACCGGAGGATTCGTCGAACGAGTCATCGTCCAAGGTCCAGATGCTGTCGATAGGTATCTAGAAGAGTGCAAGAGCCTTGAGTTTGACCTGGTAGAGGTCTCCAGCGGCCTAGCATCGATCAAGCTGGAGGACAAAGTCGCCATTGTCAAACAGGTCCAGAAGCTGGGCATGAAGGCAAAGCCTGAGGTTTCAATGATGATAGGTGCAGGCGCAGGAACTCACATAGTCGGCTACAAGACTAAGATGAGAAGCTTCGTAGATGTCGTCAAAGAGACCACTGCGCACCTGGACGCAGGCGCCAGCATCCTTATGCTCGAATCGGAGGGAATCACAGAAGACCTTCCTCTGACGCGATGGCGCAAGGACGTTGTCAAGAAGCTCGTGGATAAGTTCGGCTATCACACTTGGATGTTCGAAGCATCGGACCCGCCGGTGTTCAAATGGTACCTGAAAACATTCGGAAAGGATGTGAACCTGTTCGTTGACCATTCTCAGATTGTAGAGTTCAACGCCTGGCGGCTTGGGCTCTGGGGAGACAGCGACATCTGGAAGGGAAAACGCCTCAGCTACCCAGCAAACAAGGGCTAACACCCTCTGTGCCTACCCCCCCCAGCTCAGATTCTGCTTGCCCTCCACCCGTGAGCCGTCTATCTAACAAAAGCTAATACTCATCAGCACACTCTCTCAATCAGAGAGGACGACCATGGCTGACTTCGTCAGAGTAGCTTCGACTGCGGAGGTTCCTGAAGGCGGTATGAAGAAGGTAATGCTAGGGGGACAGCAGGTTCTCCTTGCGAATGTGAAGGGCAAGTTCTATGCAATCGGGAACGTCTGTACGCATGTGGGGGGTCCGCTGGACAAGGGCAGATTAGATAGTCACGAGGTGGAGTGTCCATTGCACGGATCTCGTTTCAATGTGACGACTGGTCAAGTGAAGAGGGGCCCGGCCGCGAGACCTGAACCGGTCTATGAAGTCAAGGTCGAGGGAAGCGAGGTCAAGCTCAGACCGAAAACGTAGTATCGGCTCATCCGAGGACCTCGACTATCGCCTGGTTTGATGACCTCCGGCTCATAGAACGACGCCGAGTCGAAGGGAGACAACTCCAAACTCCCAGTTAACAAAGAAGCTGACAGAACCAACCGATAACCCCGGCAGTAAGCTTCTATCTCTGGAAATCCTCGTTTCGCCATTCAAAATCGTTGACTTTTATCTTCTCAACGACGGGATAATAGTGAGAACACATGAAACCTCTGATACTGGCTTTGCTTGCAGCCTCAATGCTTCTGACAGCCTCGCCTCTTGTAGCATCAGTAGCAGGTGCGGCCTCCGATCACGCACATCATGCAACCGGGCCGCCTTCCACACTAGGGTGTACAGCGGCCTTCGCGGCCCATCCAGGCACCCTCCCAGACCAAGCATCGGCTAACGCCACGGCTGCGCTCGATGCCCGTTCAACCCACTGTCCGCCAACAGCAGCTGCCTAAGCCCTCATTGAGTCGTGAAGGCAGCTCAACCCTCTTTTTCGTAAGATAATCGTGTGCCGTCCCCGTACCACTTTCGCAAGGACGATACTCAAGTTTCGGGATGATCTGGACCTCTCCCGTCAGATCCAGAGGATAGATAATGCTCACTGATCTCTGTCTGGCGACTCGGGCGTCTCTTGGATTGGGAATACTCTGGAGATGGTTCCCTCATGGTTTCCTATGATCATCCGGGGCGTCTTCAGAATCTGTTCATAATCCTCGGTGTTCTCGTCTAGGTCCGACGCGACTCGGTGCCAGTGTTCTGGGACGGTGGCGTAGACTGGTTCGAAGACGGCCCACTGGTCTGTATGGGAGAAGTATTTGCGGCCGATCGTCAAGAGTAGCATGTATGCCTCTCCGATAGACTGCTCGTCTATCATCTTCACGTGTTTTCTGTGGTAGAGCATGAGCCGCTCTCTGTGTCGTTTCATGGTCTTGGTCCGAGCGAGCTTCCATCTCGGAAACTCAGCGAGAACTTCCCGGTCGGGAATATTGCAGAGGGGGCAGGAGTTGCCCTTGTGGTCTTCGTCGATCAATGGTGTTCTTGGGTTTTCCATCTGCGCCTTCAGAGACTCTGGGTGTGATCAGTCGATCAGCGACACCGTTCTATCCTGATTCATTATCGCGTGGTCTTCGTACTGGCTTAGGACCGGCTTCTGGAGAAGATTGCTCTCAGGGAAGAGTGTCGTGGAGATCTTGCTATGATCGGCTGTGCAGTGTGTTCTGGCTTGATTCTGTTGATGTACGAGAACAAGCGTTCCATGCTCTGGACAAAGTCCGGGGGGAGCTGGCTGAACGTAACGTTCGGGAAGTCGTTCATAATCTGCCTGGCCACCCGGAATCTCGAGAAGCTAACTCCTCTCTTCCCAAGCTCTGCCTCCACGTATCTCCGGATCTGCACATCTTTTGCGAGGGTCTCGTTACCTAGTCGGTTCTTGCCCAGCTCTCCGGAATAGGCATCGTTTACGAACCTGAGATAGAGGCTAGAGGGCAGGAGGTCCTCCAGCTCCATCACGCGTCCAGGTTCCTCGATAGCATCATTCACGAAGAGCACGTTTGTTTCTCTCGCTAATGGGCTCTCAACCAGCTGTTTCTTGACGCTGATCCCGTCGACATCCGAGTCTAGCAGCACTGATACGCCCATGTTCTGTCCAGTGAGCATCGTGGCAAATAGAGCGGATTTCTGGCCCCCGCCCGAGGGAGTGATTACAATGTCATCGGCTATGTACCCGTGGCCTGATTCCCTGAAATGCTGCGAGATTGTAGAGAGTATCCACATGTCGGTAATGTTTTCCACTAGCAGGCTGTACTGTCCAGTGTACAAGCCGCGCGCGAGGGCATAGCCCAACGCGGCCTGAAGCGGGAACAGAGCTGTCTTATCCGTCGTCTTTGTAGGCTCGGAGATCTTTGTGCCTCGCGGTGTCTCTGCCAGAACGCTGATCGTGTCGATGGCGTCTAGGTTGATCATGAAGGGAGAGTGCGTCGAGTAGATGACCTGGTTCTTCTCGGACAGCTTAGCAAGAACTCTGAGGAGGTCCTGTTGCGCCGCAGCGTGGAGGTGTAGCCCAGGCTCGTCGAGGAGGAGCACGGTATCTTTTCCCTGGAGGGTTTCGGTCATGAACACGATGTAGAAGGAGAGGAACCACTGGAATCCTTTGCTGCTCTGTTCTAGCTCGACTCTGGAACCGTCGGTGGCGTCTGCTACCCAGAGTCTCAGATAATCGCCATCTATCGCGAGGTCCAACCGGGCCTTTCTCTGCTGCCAGATGTCGGCAAGGAGACCAGAAACGGATAGGGCTGCTCTGTCAACCATGAGTGCTCTGGTATCGAAGGCTTCCTGCATATCCTGTGACGATTTGCCATCGCGTGTTCCCAGCTTGACCAGCCTCTCTGGGTCCAGTTTTAGAAATGATAGCAGCATGCTCGCAGTGTTCTCTTCTGGGCTGAGTTCGCCTGCCCTAAACCGTTCGACGAAGGATGGGAGGTGGATTCTGCCGGAGAGGATCGCGTAGTTTTCGAAGTAGACGAAGACCGGAAGTTTTTCGACGATGTATTTGTTGATCCGGGTGTCGATGCTAGGCCAGTCGATAGTGTTCAGTATAAGCCGTACGATGTCTCGGATGGCCTTCTTCGATCCCTCATCGATGCTCTTCTCTAGAAGGACCTGGATTTCTTGGAGCTGTCTGATGAAGGCTTCTCTGGAGGGGGATGCATTGGAAAGGTCTGTCTCCTCTGCAATGCCTGTTCCCACTCTGCTCAGAGCATCGAGGAGCTTCCAGCGGACCCCTCCCTCTCGTCCTTGGGTCGTATCATCGAGCCTGTCTATTGCGCCTCGGAGCTGGATGAGGAGGGGAAAGACTCCTTTCAGGTTTGGGGGTGGAGTTTGTATGTCGGGCAGTAGTTCGACAGCGTACCGTCCGGCGTAGTCTCTTGTGACTGATGCACCGGACACTTCCTCAAGCCGCGGGTCGATCTGAGAGAGCACTTCCCTCTCCTCATGGTCTAGTGAGAATTTCAGTTCGACCACCGTAGCTTTGTCATCGTACTCGTGGAATCGCCTCCGCGGAAACTCCTTGAGTCCATTGAAGGGCTCAGGAGTAGCCGGGTTGAATTTGTGTAGAGCCTTCAGGATGCTTGTTTTTCCGCTCTCGTTCTTTCCCACTAGGGCTTTGATGTGTTCGACAGGTGCTTCGCCGGAGTCGTCTATGCACCTGTAGTTCTGGACCCTGAAGCTTCTCAGCTTCATGGAAGGTTGTACCTCATCGTTTCTCGTTTCATTCTTGACATACCCATGACTACTTGACGGGATGATCTGCGCCTGTCTCGACGGAATTTCTCTCCTTCCAGTGCGCATGTGTAAACGGCTGTCACGGTTTCTCCTCTTTCTTCAGATACTTGTATCCGCGGAATTGTGAAGGGATAACCTGTGTCTGGGCCTGCAGCTGGTTCTGGTATAGCTGTGTGTAGGCTCCTTGGCGTTGCAGCAGACCGCGGTGTGTACCGATCTCTGCGATCCCCCCTTCTTCGAGGACGACTATTCTGTCCGCATCCATCACCGTCGAGAGTCTGTGGCCGATGACGATTGTGGTTCGTTCTCCCGACATTCGTCCCATTGCTTCTTGAATTAGTGCTTCAGACTTGGAATCAACGTTCGACGTCGCCTCGTCCATAATCAGGATCTTGGGATCCTTGATGAGTGCTCGGGCGATGGATACGCGCTGCCTCTCCCCTACTGAGAGAGTAACGCCCCGTTCCCCAATCTCCGTTTCATACCCCTTTGGGAGAGTGAGTATGAACTCGTGCGCGTTGGCCGCTTTTGCTGCCTGGATGATCTCTTCTTGGCCTGCCCCGGGCTTGCCGTAGGCTATATTGTCGCGTACGCTGCCGGAGAACAGGATCGGGTCCTGAATGACGAGTCCAATGTTCTTTCTCAAGTAGGACAGTTTCAGCGCGTTGATGGGATAGCCGTCGATCCGGATGGCTCCCGCGTCCGGCTCGTAGAAGCGCAACAGGAGGTGGACAATGGTAGATTTTCCGGCGCCGCTGGGACCGACTATTGCGATTGTCTCACCGGGGTTGATCGTCAAGCTGAAATTGTCCAAGACGGTCTGGTTCCGTTCGTACTTGAATGAGACTCCGTCGAATTCTATTCGTCCTAGTATCTCGGGCGGGGCATATGCTCCCGGCACATCGAGCACTTCGGGCTTCGTCTCTAGGATTTCGAAGATTCTATCCCCCGCAGCCGTGGCTTTCTGGAATTTGAAATTTGACTTGCTCAGCGATATTAGAGGTGAGAACATCTTGTCGAGAAGTCCGAGAAAGGCGACGAGTGCTCCCAGTGTCAAGGCTCCATTCAGCACATCTGGAACAGCCACGACGATAAGGGTCAGGAGTGCTAAGGTAGTGACTGCGTCCACGGCGGATCCGTATACCGAGCTTAACTTGGCTAGACTAATGTTGGACTTCACAATTGCCAAGGATTTACCGCGAAAATCTCTGGCTTCTTCCTCTTCCATCGTGAAGCTCTTTACTATGCGGAGGTTGCTCATCACCTCGTAGGCTCTAGCAGAAAGATTACCTATAGCCTCCCTAATTCTCCTCGACCCCCTTTTGATCCTCCGTTTGAACAAGTTCACGACAATCACCATGCCAATTATGAATGGAACGACCATGAGGGCAATTCTCGGGCTAGCGTAGAAGAGAAGGACGGATGCTCCGGCCACCATGCCGAAATCTGCGCCCAGAGAGCTGAGGTCTGATGTCAGAACGCTCTCGATCTCGTTTGTATCGCTCATTACCCGGGAGATGAGTTCACCAGAACGGCTGTGGTCTAGGAATTGTACTGGAAGATGCTGTATGTGCTGATAGACCTGTGTCCGTAGTCCGTGAACAGTCTTTGAGGCGAGAATTTCGGTAAGATACTGGTCGACAAAATCCAGTATCTGCTTTGCGAAGAAGGCCCCACCCAGCAGAGCTATGACTGTGGGTAAGAATGCCATGTTGCGAAGTGCGATAACATTCCCGAACAGGAGAAAACCAATGATCCAGGGCTGTGCCAAGTTCAGAGCGTCACTAGTTGCCATGGCAATTCCGATCGCTAGGACATAGGGCCAGTGGGGTCTGAGGTAGGAAAACAGCTTGCGCAGGGTACCCTTTGGCTTTGATAGAATCATCAACGAGATGATGCCGACTCCCATAACGCTGATGCTGAGAACCACCAGTGGGTCCAGCAGGATTGAGAGGAACCCATACCTGGCTACGAGCGAGCTCTTCAGAGCCGGGTTCGCCTGGCTCACGAATGTGACATAGTTCAGCAGCGAGATGATTGCAACCCACTGCAGAATTATGATTGCCCTCGCGATACGCAACATCAAACGTTCTCTGGGCCTTTCCTCTCGCGCAACCCCCCGGCCCACACTCTTCTCTTCCGGCTTCGTCGCGTCCTGTTTCAAGAAGATGCGTCCTCCATCCACTCAACGAATTGACCTTGACCTAGAAGGCTGTCCCCGCGAGCACTCTCGCGAGAGACGTAGTTGGTCGCGGAATCAGCTAAGTCTGACTCCCCCCTGCTTCTCATGCCGACGTAGACTGTAGCAACCAGGGCAGATATCAGGCCCAGGAAACCCAAGCTCGCAACAACCCCATCGTCCAAGGGCAGACCGAGGGTCCGGTAGCAGGTCAGGCAGATCTGACCGGGACCCGGTCTAACCTGTATGATTATTGTCTGACTAGCCTCCATTGGAGGAGTACCACCGTCCATAGCAGTGAACGTGATAGAATAGTTTCCCGTCTCGTCTGATGACGGCGTCCAGGCGAACTCTCCTGTGATCGAGTCGAAGCTTGCTCCCGTTGGAAGGTTACTTGCAACAATGGACACAGAACCCCCTTCCGGATCGGACGCCCCCACAGTGAACGTTAAAGACTGGCCGACACTCACTGCCTGGAAGCCTAGATGGTTGGAAAAGACTGGGGGCCTATTCTCCGCTACGCTTACGAACACGGTTGTAACCACGCTGGCCCCGTTAGCGTCTTTGGTCGTCAGACTAACCATGAAGATTCCAGGAGCTGCATATGTGTGGGCGGCCAGGCTACTGTTGTCATCTGGAGAACCATCGCCATAGTTCCAGCTAAACGTGAAGGGACCTGCACCGCCGCTCGTCGTCGCCGTGAAGATCACAGACTGACCGGTTGATGGAGTAGCAGGGCTGGAAGTGAAGTTGACAGTAGGTGCTACGGTGACGCTGATAGATAGGGAGGCCGATGCTGATACATTCAGAGTATCGGTTGTAGTAAGACGGACAGTGAATGAACCTGTCGTAGCGTATGTGTGGATTGTGTTGCATTTGTTTGCTGACCAGCCGTCGCCAAAGCTCCAGTTGCAGACCAGGCTACCAACCCCACCGGTGGATATGGCCGCGAAGCTTACGGGAACTCCTGCATCGGCCGGGTTAAGACTGGCCATGGCGGTGACGGCGAGTCTTGAATTGACCACTATGGTTTGTGTGGATGTTGTGGTGTGATTTGCAGAATCAGTCGAGCTAATTGTCACAGCGTATGTTCCAGCAGCAGTGTAGGTGTGGGTCGCAAGGCTGTCCGAGACAGCTGGCCCTCCATCTCCAAAGTCCCAGCTGAACGTGTAAGTCGGCGTACCGCCTGTTGCGGTGGCAACGAAACTGGTCGACAGTCCGATCTCCGAGAGAGAGGGAGCGATAGAAGTGATGCTAACGGCGAGACTCTGCGTTACAGCCACGGAGTGAGTCACAGTTGCGGTCTCGCTCACTGCATCGGTTATAGTGACGGTCACGTTGAACGTTCCGGCAGCGGCATATGAGTGGCTGACAGGATTTCCTGACCCTAAGCGACT